>TARA_R110002126_G_scaffold159053_4_pt1 | contig 49671 bp, 35 predicted proteins | sample TARA_R110002126 | Tara Oceans TARA_R110002126 (sample SAMEA4397536) | marine metagenome | biome: Polar Biome; feature: [DCM] deep chlorophyll maximum layer (ENVO:01000326); material: water (ENVO:00002006), including particulate matter (ENVO:01000060) such as... | depth 30 m | reverse complement strand
CTGCTTATAAGAATTCATCAGAACCTAGACATTGGGCAGGATATTATGTACCATTAGAAAGTACTGAAAATGTAGATGTAAGATTAATGCAAGGGTGGGATGGTCCTCAATATAAAGTAATACAAAATCTTAATGTTAAATTTGACGACGGTAATTATTTAAACTTAACTGATATAACAAATACTACTAGTTATGGAGAAAGAATAGATCCTTGGGTTTCAAAAACAAGTAAATTACAAGACCCTATAGGTAATGAATGGGGGTCAGGACTTACACCAAGTTCCTATGCTTCACCTGAATATTATTTACCTAATATAAGAAACAGCACAACAGATGTTGTTAATTACCAATCAGAAAACTTCTCTAAAACATATTATTCTATATCATCAGACTTACCAAGAATATCAGAATTTGATAATAGAATATATGCTTCTGAAGTTAAAATAAATGGAGAGTTTTCAGATAGTTGGGGAAACTTTAAAGCAGTAAATTATTTAGATGTAGATGGACATCAAGGTCCTTTAAATAAATTAGAAGTACTTAATGAAAATGTTATTTTTCTACAAGACAAAGGTTTTGGTGTAGTAGCAGTTAATCCTCGTTCTGTTATTACAGGTGCTGATGGAGTTACTATAGAACTAGGTACAGGAGATGTGCTACATGATTATAATTATTCATCTACAGAAATAGGCACTCGTCATCAATTTGGTACTATTAAAACTCCTAGAGGTTTTTATTTCTTTGATAGTAACTCTCGTAAGTTTTATAGATTTACTGGAAAAGCTGAACCTCTTTCTGATCTTAAAAGTATGAGTGCATATTTTTATAATCAATTATCAGGGCCTGTACTAAACTCAGATAATCCTGTTATAAGAAGTGGAATTAATTGTGGCTTTGATCCACGGTACAATGAAATACTATTTACTTACCATGATGGGAATAAAGGTGTAAGCTCAATAGCTAAAACTATGTTTACTAAAGTAGGTCCAATAGTAAATGGAGTATCTACAACTAATACATATACTTTTGACATAGATGGTATAACAGCAGGTAAATTATTAAGTGGAGCTAAACTTTATATTAAAGACTACTCTGACGTTATAGCTGGGCCCACTGTTGTAGGAAGTGCTCCTCCAGACCCTTTAGATGGTTATATATTAGCAAATGTTCTAAGCGTATTACCAATATTCCCTGTACCTACATCAGGCCCTACTAGAAGAGTTACTTTAACTGTTATTCTTCCTGTATTTAATGCTGGTGAACCTCTTGAAAAAGATTTAAATTATAAAATAGAGTCTTTTATACCTGAAAGAGAAGCTACTGTAGTGTATAGTGAAAACATTGATTCTTTTGCAGGCTTCTATTCTTTCACTCCTAAATCATATATTAATGATAGTGCTAGATACTTTAGCCCTAGTCCTGACTCTCCTAGAGAACTACATGTTCATAATGAAGGAGAAAGAGGAGTCTTTTATGATAGAGACCCATCTGTAAGCTCTATACGTCTTATAGTAAATCCTAAAGGAGATTTTACTAAAGTATTTAATACCATTGAATACTTAGGACAGATGAAAGATACTAATGGTAATGATATAGTCAATGAAACCTTTGATACTATCAGGGTGTATAATGAATATCAAGATACTGGAGAAGTTCCATTAGTTGATTTAGAAAACATAAGAAGAAGAATGAGAACTTGGAGAACTAATATTCCCCGTTCTGGAACTGAGTTTGCACGTATACGTAATCCATATACTACTATTGAACTTAGTTTTACAAATAATTTGAATAAAGAAATAATTACTAATGATATTATTACTTATTACCTTGATATCCCAATGTAATATAATGATGATATCTAATAAGTAACATTAATTATATATACATTTTAATAAAGTATGTTAGACATTATATTAAAATACAGATTAAGATTACTTATTATTAAGTATTTTTGTTAGTCATGGCTTGTAAACACATAAGAGGTAAGGGACAATGTTACAAGTGTGGGAGTAAAGTTCCCAAGTTAGGAGATGGTGGTAAGCTACCCTTGATAGATGAAGTAGATGACTCAGAGATAAAGTACCCTACTAACAAACAATCCTATGATGACTGGCGTGCTGAAAAAGAAGCTAATCCTAAGATGAACACAATATGGCCAGATGCAGAACGTTACGGTGTAATACCCGCCATTACTAAAGATAAGAAGTTTACCCCTTACGCTTTTCAAAAAAAAATTGAAGACCAAATACCTAACGTAGGGGCTTTAGATATAATGCTAAATGGAGTAGGAGCTAAGTATAAGATTCCTTTAAACGATAGACTAAGTATTTACCCTGAAGCTACATTAGTAAACGCTGATGTAGAAGTTAATGGAGTACGTGCTGCTAATAAAACTTCACCTGCAGGTAAACTAACTGCTAAGTACACATTAGGTAATGGTAAGAAGAAAGCCAATGGAGGACGGTTAGACTCCTACGATAAAGGTGGACATACTCATCCACATGAAGACTCTCAGTATAGCTTACCTACTTATTCTTCATCTGTAGGCAGCGAAGCTCCTAGAGCATCTATAACACCTCCTACAGAAGAACCTAGGTTTGAGACTGAACAAGAAAGATTTCTTAGAGAAAATGCAGAAGCTTTAAAAGCTAATACTCCAGCAGCAGGTACAGCTACCCCTATGGTTGGAGTAGATGACCCCATCTTTAATATTATGTTAGGAGGAGCTCCTTCAATGGGGGGAAAGCTTGGAAGTAATCTTTTATCTGAGGCTACTATGGGAGCTACTGATGCTGCAAAATTAACTTATCAAGTAGGTAAAGCAGGACTTAAAGGAGCTAAGAGTCTAGTTAAAGGATCTAAAAACATAAAAAAAAATTATCAGGATTTAAATTTCTTAGAAGATTATTATAAGCAGTATGGAGAAACAGGAAGTAAGTCTTTAGTAGAGAAAGTGGTCAATCCTTTACAGAAAGGAATTAAGTCCTTATCTAATGATGCTACAGATGCTGCAGTAAAAACCGCTGTAGACCGACATAATACATATGTACGTGGGGTAAGTACTAATTGGGATGAACTTCAAAAGAGAATGAGTAGGGAGTCACCTGAAGCATTTGATGAATTAGTACAAGTTTTTAAAGATAATGGTATAGACCATATTAATAATCCACAGGCTGCTGCTGAGTATATGGCTACCCATGCACCAGGAGCGACAGGTTATGGAAGGGCAGGTCTACCTAGTCATATTAGAGAAGACTTTGGTGCTCTATATACATCGAACTCTAAAGGTACTGCTGAAGGTTATACTTATGGTGATGGTTATGTTGTAGATGTTAAATCTCCAACAGATTTTTCTTCAAAGAACAGAAAAGAATGGGTCACTAAAAATGAGCCAAACTTAATAAATAATAAGGAGTTAAGTGAAATAGAAAGTAAAAGTATAATTAGTAGAAATATAAACACTAATTCTCCTATAAGAGGGCAATATCATGATGATGCTACTTTAGCTAGATTTTATGGGAAAGAGAATGTAGAGTTAGCTAAAGAAATAAAACAAAAAGCTGATGATGCACACAAGAACTTGATAACTATCGCTAGAATGAAGATGGCAATGCAAGTACCTAAAGATAAAAAGTTAATGATGCAAGCTCCAGATACTGATTTTTGGTGGAGACCTATAGAAAAAGGCAGGTATGAGTCAAGAATAAATACATATAATCAAAGTGGTAAGCACATGATAACAAAACTTGCAGACGACTACAGAAGAGATTTTGGGGACAATAAGTTTAGCGAACTCATGTTTGAACTAAGTGCTGATATAACAAAGGTAGATGATAAATTAAATAAAGAGATGATAGATAGGTTTGTATTAAAAGATAATTCAAAAATATCAGGTAGAATACAGAAACAAGGTGATGCTAGTGGGTATTCTCATTATGTACATCTAGGGGAGCCAGGTGAAAAACTATTAGAAGCCGTAAAATCTAAAAAAATTACACCTGATATTTATGAAAATAAATCAAGGGCCCATACAGGTGAACATGACTTAAAATACAGTATGAAAAAGAACGGTGGATGGCTAGATTCCTACCACGATGGAGGAGAAGTAGGGCATACACATGAAGGAGATAAGGTTATGTATAACACACCTGCTTATAAAAAGGCTTACGATAATAATCAGATAGCTACTCAAGGTAATGGAATGTTATATGCTCCTGACTTACCTGTATTTGAAGTTAATGCTACAGAACAAGAATTAAATAAAGACGGAAGTAAGAGATATCCTTATTATAACCGATTAACTGATGAACAAAGAAAGTATATAGATGACCCCGGCACTATAGGTAGGTCAATACAGGCTATTGCTGAAAAAGGTTACGGATTTGATGGTAACCCTACACTAGGGCAATCCAATAAGAACTTTGCTATGGATGCTTTATTTGCTCTTCCTACTGTAGGAGTAAATACATTAGGGATGCCACAAGCAGCAATGATTGAAGGCATAGAAGGACTTAGAGGAAATAAAACTAATTGGTCTAATGTATTACCCGCACCTACTTTTAGAGATAATAAACAAAGGCTACCATCAGATACTTTCTTAAAAGATTCTCATCCTGTTGCACAATTTGCTGGAGACATGATATTAGACCCTGTTAATTTAGTAGGAGCAGGAATGGTTTTAAAAGCAGGTTTAAGTGCGAAACTTCCTATACAAACAATTTTAAAAAATATAAGTAAAGAACTTGGTTCAGAAGCTGTATTAGGTATAGATCAATTAGCTAAAGCAGGAGTAAAAGGAGTAAAAGAATTAAAAAAAGTAGCATCTACTACTTATCCATCTAAAATTGCTAAAGATGTTATAAAAAAGTCAGGTAAAGCTATTGTAACAGGTGTTGATATTGCTAAACAATCTATTAAAGAAGTTAAGCAAAAATTAAAACCTAAAAAAAATTTAAAAAATGTATATAAAAAAGATACTCAAAAATCAGGATGGTATTCAGAAACACAACCTGACGGTACTACAAAACAAGTAAGATATAATAAAGATGGTAGTAAAAGAGAGCCATGGGAAACTGCATATGACGGAGAAGAAGATTTATATGACAATGTCGAAGATTTTTCTGAAGAAGGGCAGCAATGGGAAACTGTGGCTGATGAAAAAAAGTTTTTTGAAGAAAACGAAATAGAAATTGATGATGGTACAGAAGATTTTGATGGTTTTGAAAATGATAAAGATTTTTTTGAAAATGAAACATTAATGCTTAAAAATAAATTAGACGAGAATTTACAAAAACCTCCTAACGAAATAAAAATTGATGATGATGGTACAGAATGGGAATTAATGCAATCAGAAGATGAAGTAGACGCTTGGGAAGATATAGGTAGTTATACAAATTCTGATGATCCTATTGTGCAATATATGGCTAACTTAACTGAAAAAGAAGCTGATAAATTATTTAAAGATTTACCAGGAGGACATTTTTATCGTAATTTATTAGGACAAAAAACCTATAATAAATATCAAAAAAATATGATGATAGATTATAGAAGAAACTCTAAGCCTTTTACTGGTAGAGATTTTATGAGTACTACAGAAAACTACGAAGATCATATAAGTAGATTAATTTCTTACGGCAATAGAAAAGGATTTAATACATCAGACGGATTAGTAAAAATGGATAAAAGAGCCCTGGCTAAAATAGATGATGAATTAATAAAAGCTGGATTACCTGTTGGTTCTGAAAATCCAAAAGATATTAAAAAAATATTACCTAATTTAGATAAAGATACTAAAAAACTGTTAAGAGAAAGCTGGACAAATGCAAGAAAAAAACAACAAACTTTAGAAGCAGATTTTGAAACAGCTATAAAAAAATATAAAAATAAGGGAGAAGCTTTTAGTGCAGTAAGACATACAGATGAAGATATTGCTGGACAAATAGTAGATGGAATATATGAACCTGGTTCTTTTATATCTGCTTCTCGTGGTAAAGGTAAACCTGAATTTGGTAAAAATAGAATAATGTTTGATGTACCTGAAGGACAAAGTTATATGAAAACTGAGTCTATAATGAGAGAAAGAGAAATAGTACTTCCTAAGCATTTACAATATAGAGTTAAAAATACTTACGCTAATAATGATTTAGGAGGTACAGATTATATCATGGAGATAGTTAATAAATATCAAGATGGTGGATGGTTAGATACCTATTAAAAAGAAATTATGACAAAGAAAGAAATATTAAAGTTAATAGATGATAAGTATGATGGAGATAGAAATAAATTCTATGAAGACTATCCAGATATAGAGTCCTTTAAGAATGGTGGTAAGACTAAACGTACAGTAACTAGAACTGGTACTGACTACGGTGATGGGAAAGATGCTGAAGGCATGTGGTGGAAAAATAAAGAAGTAAGAGGTAGAGATGGTGAAATAAAAAGAACTGTTTCTAAGAAGTCTTCAAATTATGGATCAACAGGTCTTTTGGATTCTAAAAGTATTGATGATACTAATGAAGATACGCCTACAAGAAGGTATAGCTCTAAGTCTGTAGAAACTCCTAGAATAAGTAAGACTAGGATTGATGATAGTTATGACTCTAGGAGGTATATTAATGATAATGGGAACTCAGTTTATTGGAGAGAGGCTGGTTTACCATACACACAATATTCTCCTGATAATACAGGAGCTGCTGTATACGATAAAAGAGGTTACTATCTTGACGATAAAGTCAATAAAAAGACAGGAGCCTATAAATCATCTACAAATGATAGCTACGAAAATAGAACTTTAGTTCCTAATAATCTTACACAAGCGGATGGCTCTGATTTTGACTATGAGAATAGCAAAATGCTTAAAACTAATAAAGGAAGTTCCCGAACAAGCGCAAGTAAAAATAGATGGGGTAAAGTAGATCCGAAAGATATGTATAACTGGGAAAATAGAGATACCTCCTACTCTAGATATAATCCCACACCTGAAGTAGAGAAAATGTCAAGAGGCTATCCTTTTTTCGGAGAAGAAAATAAGAATGAAATATGGGACCAATATGGTAATTATGAACCTAAGTTTAAGAATGGTGGTAATATACCAATGTATGCAATGGGCGGTGATACTGACCCTGTATTGACTGGTGTAACTGGTCAAAATTCTACATATAAACCCACAAGTGGGTTTGTTCCTCAAGCAAAAGTTAATCCAACAACTAATACTTCTACTACTTTGCCTGTAAATAATAATGTAGTAGAAAATAATATTTACAAATCTCCTTATAATCATAATGAACTAAATACCTTTAAGTCTTTACAAGGTGAGATAGGTAATGTTATATCTAAAGATATATACAATAATTTAGATAATATTAATACAAAAGGAAAAGGATGGATGACTACTCTAGATGAATTTGATCCAGAAAATGTAGGAAAACATGATCCTTCAACATTAACTGCTGCTGGAATTAATCCTGAAGAATATTATGATGCTTATAAATATAAGCAAGAATATGAAGATGCTAGAGGAAGGGGAGCAAATACTTCTGGAAACATAGAGGGGAATACTCCTTTAAGAGAGCAATACATTGGTCCAAGACATGCTGCACATTTTAACACTAACCGAGGGCCTGCACAAGAAATGACAGCAGAAATTAAAGCAGACTCAACAGCAGCAAAAAATTTCAATTTTATTAATCGTAATGGGGGTTATCTAAACAGCTATAATAATGGAGGTAATATACCAATGTACCAAAATGGTACTAACAATGCTTTTATGGTAGATTATAACCAAGACGCAACAAATAGTTATATTGGAGATTATGATCAATCAGGTTTAGCAGCTGAAACTGGTAGTATTGGGGAACTATCTGATGGTGCTCAAAAAGCTGGTGCAGCAGGTGATGCAGCATTAACTGCTGCTGCAACTATACCTTCTCCAGTTCAACCATTTGCTGTTGCAGCAAAAGCAGGAAAAGAAGTTGCGGGTGCATGGGAAGACAATATAAAAAGAGAAACAGATGCTTTTGGTAATGAAACAGATGTAATAGCAGAAGGAAAAGAAACTCAAGGAGCAATAGCTGGAGTACTTTCTGGAGGAGCTTTTTCAGCATCTCAAAATGAATGGAAAAAAGGAAATAAAGGTAGAGCAATTTACGGGGCAATAAATCCAATCGCAGGATATAGTAATGTAAAAAGACAAATAGAAGATGAACAATTAGAACTTGCTGATGCTAATACTGAAGCACTTGCAGACCAAAAAGATTTTTACCGTAAACAAAGTGTTATAGGAGAAAATAAAGAAAGAATAGAAGAAAGAGAAAGTTTACAGGCTAATACTTCAGGATATGAGTCTTTTTATGGAAAAAATGGGGGTTATGCTGCCCCACAAGCTGAAATAGAAAATGGAGAAATAATAGAAGGCACTACTGGTGCTTTTAAAGCTACAGGTAATACTCACGAAAATGGGGGAATTGAAATAAGTTTTTCTGAAAATGGAACACCTATAGCAGGTAAAGGTGGTAGACTTACTAAAATGTACGAAGGTGGTGGCAAAATGTCTTCATCATTTGTATCTTCAAATAATATGAAAGTGCCAAAAGATATGGCATCAAGACTTTTAAAAATATAATCATGGGAAAAAAGAAAAATAAAATAGCTGATATTAAAGCGCATCTTTTAAGACAAAGAGATAAATATACTAAGCTTAAAGAAAATGCTACACATGAAGCAGATACTAACACTGCTAACATAAAACTTGGGCAAGTAGAAGAAGGTCTAGCAGAACTAGATGCTTTCCAACAAGATAATAATGGTAACAATGGTGGCCAGCAACAACCACAAGGTATGCAGCCTCAACATCAGATGCCTGATGGATCTATGATGCCAGGAGAGCAGCATGGAGGACAACAAGGTATGCCAATGGGTAATCCAGAAATGGGACAACCACAATTTACTAGAAATGGGGGACACCTTAATATGTATTATAATGGAGGCTATAGTGGTTATAATAGTTATGATAATGTTCTTAAACAAGTAGAAGTTGATGGAGGTATTAGTGGTGCTTTTACCCCTACTATGAGAGGAGTTTCTCAATTTCCTACTAGGGATATGAGTAGTCCAGGGCAAGTTACTCATCAGCCAAGACCTATCTCATTAGAAAGTGCAAATTTAGCACAACCTAATAATACAGGCTCTCCTATGCTAAGTAACCAAAGAGAAGCTCCTATGACTTCTATGACTCCGCAAGGCACTAAACAATTTAATATTCCTGCTCCAGAGACTGGGACAATAGCTCCTAAAGAAATAGAAACATCACAAAACTCATTTGGAAATGGTAACGGATTTGATATGGGTAAAGCTGCAAGTATTGCAACTGTTGCAGCTCCTATAATAACAGGATTAATGAAAAAACCTGAAGACTCAGGTTATAAAAACGGAATGCCTGGAAATAATGGGTATACTAAAAAAAACCAATACCAATTAAATAATAGACCATATAAACAAGGAGGAAGTATTCCTATGTATCCAGATGGTGGGTATCTTTCTCCTGAAAATAACATGACTAATTTTAAAATACCAGAACAACAATCTAGTTTTAATGGAAGTGCTCCTAACAGATACTCTACTATAGACCAAGAAGAAGCCCTTAGAAGAGAAACTAATGCTTTAGGTAGTAGTTATGCTAGTGCTGCTATTAAAGCTGATAATGATGAAAGATTAAGAATGGCACAACAAAATTATAGCAATAATCCAAAAGTACAAGCCCCTAGGGTAAATAGGCCTGATGAAATTCCAGCAGACGATAATGAAGAAGATAGAGAAAAACAAATAGTAGATGAAGAAATAGCAAATAGTAGTCAGTCAAAAAAGATTGATGACTATAATAAACAAGTAGCAAATAAAGGATTTTGGAGTACTCCTGGTCATACTTATAATGCAGATTCAGGCTCCTGGGGAATGCCAGGTATAGCCACTGATAATCCTTTTAAAGAAGAAGAAAATACTACATCTCCTAATCAAAGAAAAAATGACTATTTTTCTAATGCAATACAATTAGCAGCTCCTGCTTATAATATGTATAGTGCATTACAAAAACCAGATAAATTTCCTGATATAAAAAATCCATATAAAGGGGAAATACTAAATTCTATAAAACCTAATTATGAATCTTATAATCCCCAATTAGCGGAACTAAGAAGACAACAAGGAGCTACTAATGCAGCTATTCCTGGTATGTCAGGAGGTAGTGCTCAACAAGCTTTATTAGCTACTACAGCTACTGGATTAGGTTATGGAGATAAAATGGCACAAACTATAGCAGCTACTAATGCACGTAATAATCAGATTAAAACACAAGCAGGTTTAAGAAAAGCACAAGCTATGCAACAATTTTATACACAAGAAGCTAGTGAAAAAGGGCAGAAAAGACAGTTTGATCTTGGTAGTAAAGCTAAGCAAGAAGACTTAATGGCACAAAGTTTAAGAGATTTTGGAGAATTTTCACAAAGAGAAGATATAGATTCTGGAACTGTAAATGCTAATGCAATGCAAATGGAAATTCTTAGAAAGAATTATCCTGATCAATATGAAGAAATAATGAGTAAATATCAAAATTTAGGATAATGGCGAATATATATACAAATTTAGCATCAAGAGATGCAACTTATATTCCTACAGAACAAAAGATGCCTTTTCAGGCTTATGCTGCAGTAGGGGCTCATCAACAAAAAAGAGGGGATAAGTTATATGAAGATATGAGTGCATTAGATTTAGAATTAAAAAACTATAAAGGTGATGATGCTATAACTGCTAATGTTTATAAAGAATTTCATAATGAAATGCAACAACTATCTGAAGGATTAAATACTGGAGAAATAGATACTAATGCTGGTTTGAAAAAAATGTATCAAATAAAAGCTAAGAAAAATGCTATTAATGCTCAAGGTGGTATAGGGTTCGCTACTAATGTTAGAAAGGAAGAATTTGATGCTGGTACTGCAGCTGTAGTTAAAGCTGCAGGTACTCATGCAGGTAAGATAGACTTCTTTAATGCTGAACATAATGTTAATGCTGCAAGCACTCCATTCCAAATGGATGAAAATACTAAAGAGTTTACACATATAGATCCTTACCAAGCACAGACTCATATAGGAATAGAAGATTTAGAAAAAAGAATGTCTAATAATTTATTAAGATTAGGTACAGAAATTATTGGAGAGGGAGGATATGAAATTATTGCAGAAGGACTTACTAGAGGAGATAAGTTTGAGGATATTGTAAATATATTACATTATGATGGACATCTAAAAGGTAAAAATAAAGAAACTATAAGAGATGGTCTTATGGGTCCTATGTCAGAAGATAATGAATTAAGAGCTTCTATGACAGATGAATTAGCTGCAGAACATTATCAAAGACTTAAAGCTGAAGGAAGAACTGATGAAGATGCTATGGTTAAAGAGTCTAGAGACTATGCCAATAGTGATCAAGGATTAGAGGATATGAATAATAGAATGTTTAATATAGTAGATGGATATGCAAGTATAGCTGCTAGAAGTGATCAATCTGATGATAGATATACTCCACTATCTGATCCTGGTGCAGCAAGAAGAGCAACTCAAAAAGCTGCTGAAGATGAAATCAAAGAAGAAGTTTATTTTATGGATGGTTTACCTAGTAATGTTAACTATACTTCTGCTCAAGGTTATGATATAATGTCAGATGATATTACATCTAAGAATGAAAGCATTAATAACCTTCAGGAGAAAATAGGTACTGGGCAGTTTGAAGATGAAGAGTTAAATCTTTTAGATAAAGAAATAAGAGAAAGAGATGCTTTAGTTTCTAATATTAGAAAACAGCATGATGTTTTTAAATATAAAACAGATGACCAAGGTAATAAATTAGGGAATACAGAGGCCTATGAAGATGCTAGATTAATAGCTGCTAAAGTAGTAGCTGCCCAGTTAAATACAGCCTATGATGAAGAAAGATATAAAGCCAAAGATTTACTAAAAGGTACTGACAAACAGAAACAGATGATAGACAACATGATTGATCTATTATTAGAGTTCCCTGAAGCAGAATTAGATAATGGTATTATAAATAATTTATTATCTATCTTTCCTTCTGATGCTCCTATGCAAAGTGAAGAAGTTTTTAAAGGTATTAAAGCTGCAGCAGCAGGTGGCGTTAAAGATTTATTTATGACGAGTACAAAAAAAGTAGCTGATGTAGTGACTACATTAAATGATAGTTGGATAAATACTAAAACTGGTGCTCCATTAACTACTCCAATAGATAACTATGAAGACTACATAACTGAAAGTGTAAATAAAGAATCCGAAAGTTGGGGAGTAACTGGTGCTAATGGTAAAACTTTTAATATTGTAAAAGACGAACTTGCTAAACTCATACAATATCCTATAAGATTTGAAGGAGAGAATCCTAATTTCTTATTTGAAGTACATGCATTAGAAAGAGAACTAGGAGAACCTCTACAATTTAAAGCTGTTATTAAACCTAATGATCATCATAAACCAAGTGCAGAAGAAGCCGAATTATTTGAAGAAGCAAAAATTGCTTTACGTGCATTTCAGTTTGAACGTACTAAAGAAGTTAAAAATGAACTAGAGTATATATTATTTCCTGCAAATGGTACAACAGGATTAAATGCTGAGAGTACTTTTATAACTGCACTTGAAAGCAAACTTCCTTATGTAAAAGATCCTGACGCTAAAAAATTCATAAGAGATAAAATAGATTTTAACAGAGCTACTAAAGCTGTTGGTGATATATTTAAAGCTTCTATTTCAGTAGACTATCAGGATGCTTGGAATTATGAAAAAAATACTTATGATAGTAATGGTATGAATATTTCAGGAGATATGGAATCTATTCCACTATTCTTAAAGAGCTCTACAAAGGTTATTGATAAAGGTACACCTGAAGAAAAGACAGAAGAATTAAACTGGTTTATACGTAAAGGTAAAGATACTAAATCTAAAAGAGGTGGTCGTCAAAATAACTATGAGATAGTAGTAGAAAAAGAAGATGGTACTATAGAACTAAGAAGTACTGGAAACCAATCTATTAAAGATGCAATGGTTGATTTATATAGATCGGGAAAGTAAAAGGGAGTCCTGCGCCCACAGAAATAAAGACAGAAGAAGGATATGTTTCTTTAAATAAAATTAAAGGACTTACAATAGATAAACAAGTATCTAATGCTTCTATAAATAATTCTGTGTATGATAATTTAACAAAATTAAGTATAGACTTTCCAGGATTAATTGTAACTTCAGCCACTAGAACTCAGAAGAAACAGGATGAGTTAGTTAAAGCAGGTAAAGGTGTGAAAAACTCTAAGCATGTAGGTGGTAAAGCAGTAGACTTTAGACTTAATAGTTATTCTAAAAAACTACTTAATTTGCCTAAATCAGAATTAACAGCCTACGGTATAGAAGATGTTTTAATGCATCACAATCATGTACATATAGAATATATATAATTTATGGGTAAGCAAGTAACACAAACAAAAGAAGAAAAAGAAGCACAAGATGCTGAAATAAATTCATTTTTTGATAATGGAGAAGTAGAGTCTACAGTTCCTGATGCTCCTGAGCAAACTATGGAAGATGCTGACATAAATTCTTTCTTTGATTCTGGGACTAGTGGTGCTACTTTTGAAGATAGTCCATCAGGTGCATTAGAGTTTACAAATGATGAAGTAGAAAAATACGGAGATTACTTTCCTGAAGATGGAGTTCCATTAGGAATGAAAATGGATGAGTTCCAAGAATGGATGTCTGAACGACAAGGAACTGCGAATAAGTTAGGTAGTGGTATTACTAGATTAGGATTAACTACTTTAACTAAAGCAGGTGCTGGAATTGGTTATTTAGGTGCTATGACTGCAGAAGCTACAGAATCATTATTCACAGATCAAACGTTTAGAGATGGATTTAATGAATCATTAGACAATAGTTTTAGTGCAGTGTTTGATGGATTAGAAGAAAATATTAAACAAGAGTTAGCTCCTATATTTGAAAGTAAACAATATAAAGATGGTAGTCTAGGAGAGCAATTCATAACTCCTGAGTTTTGGGCTAGTGATGTAGCTGATGGATTAGCATTTGCATTCAGTACTTATATACCTGGAATGGCGTTAGCTAAAGTAGGTACAGGCATTAAAATAGCTAAAGGTATATCCAAACTTGCTAAAGTTAAAGACTTACAAAAAATAGCTAACATTGCTGATAGAACTACAGCATGGGCTGCTATGTCTTCTATGGAAGCTGCTGTAGAAGCTAAAGGAGTTAGAGATCAAGTATACTCTAAATTAAAAGACCAGGGAATGTCTAATGAAAAAGCTATGGCAATAGCTTCTGAAAAAGCTGCAGACACATATATTATGAATATGGCAGTACTTGCTCCCTCTAATGCATTAGAAGTAAGTATGTTGTTTAAACCTCTTAGAGGGTCTAAAGATGCTGTTAAAGGAATTAATAGGAGTAAAGATGTTTATAGTGATGCTACTAAAAACTATAAAGGTTTTAAAAGATTTAGAGAGTCTATGGCAGGTCAGTTGTCTGGAAGAGCTGCTAAAGCATCTGCTACTGAAGGTTTATGGGAAGAAAATTCTCAGTTAGCTATTGAACATTTAAATACTCATTATGGTGAAGCTGGAAAAACTAGTACATTAATAGATTCTTTTACAGAGCTTCCAGGACAAATGATGGATAATTTGGAAACTCAAGAAGGCCAAAAAGCTATTTTATTAGGAGCTATTATTGGGGCACCTATGGCTACTGTTACAGGAGTTAGAGAAGTAAAATCAGAAAGAGCAAGAAGAGAACAAGCTATAGAATTAAATAATGCTCATTCTAAGTTTAAGAATCAATCAGAAGGTGGGGTATATAAAAAGAAAATAGTTAAACCTGTAGATAGCCAAATAATTGGAAATACAGGAGAAGCTGGAAGTGAGACTTTAGGTGATAATTATGGATGGGTAAGATTTGAAGGAGAGCCTAAAAAAAGAATAAATACTAAAGAAGAATTTGATAATTTAGTAGCTAATGGTAAAGAAATAATAGAATTAGATTCTAAAGGTAATCCTATTATAGATGAAGCTATTGTAGCAAATATAGCATCTAAAAGAAATGATACTAAAAATCTAGATTACCTTATTGAAGCTGCTTATGAAAATAAAGATTGGACAAATTATAGGCTCTTACGTAAAGAAAAATTTAAAAATCTAGCTAAATCATATTTTGATGCTGGAAGATCTGAGGATTTATTTGAGTTTTTAGATGAAGCTGCTAATTTAACTCCTGAAGAATTATCTAAATTAGGATTTGATGGTTCTGAAAGAGATGATCAAGGTAATGTAGTAGACCCTAAAAAGGTTGTACAAGATTTTAGAAAAGATGCTGTATACTTACAAAAGCAATATGATAATATAGATCGTGGTACTTTACCAGATAGTAGAGGAAAAGAAAGTTTACGTAAATATAGATTACGTAAAGATGAATTATTTAATATTTCTTCTCGTCAGTATGCTGTAAAAAGTGAGCTTGATAGAATTAATAGTAATATTTCAAAACTTACTGTAGACACAAAAGAATCTCCTATAGCTACAGCTTTAAATGTATATGAAAATAGATTATCTAAACTTAACGAAGACATTGTTAATTATAAAAACATAGTTGAAGGTAATCGTGTAGCAAATAAAGATGAATATGCTCCTACAGTAGCTGAAAAGAAATTACCAGAATTAGAACAAGAGCTTAAAGAATTAGAAACAGAATATACTAAATATAAAGAAGATAATTCTGAGCAAATAAAAGGACTTTTACAAGATGAGTTTGGAAATTATAGAAGTGAAAATTCTATTAGAAATAGAGATCTTGCTATAGAAGAGATTAAAAAAGCAGAGCTTGAAGGAGCTGAAAGTGGTCTTAATAAAATCTACGATAAATTAATGGACCCTATTACAGGGCAAGAATATTTTGAAAATAATATAGCAGCTATAGAAAAAGTTAAAAGTGGTAATATTATGCAGAAAATGCCTAAATCTGCATTACTTTTTTCTACTATTAAAGACTATATTTCTTATGAAAACTCACGTATTAAATCTGAAATAGTAAAAAATAAAGTAAAAAATGTTCGTAAAGAGTTTTTTGAAGGTGGGATTATAGAGCGTCTTTCAGAAGGTGAGAGTATAGTAGATATTGTTCAAGATATTATAGATATTAAAGCTCCTATTAGTAATAAAGGTGTTAATTTATTAGATGAAGAATTAAATAATAAAATTAATAGCAGTCAAGATGTTATTGATTTTAGTAAAACTGATTTATTTGATAATTATTTTACTAGTAATGTTACTGAAAAAGAGTTAGAAGAACTACAAAATAAATCTGAACTAGAGCCAGAACAATTAGAAGCTCTTGGAGTTGCAGAATTAACAGAAGAAGAAGAGTTATTACTAAAGTCTTATATTGCATATAAAGCAGATCTTACTGCTTTAGAAAATAGTGATGTTTATCAAGAAACTTTAGTAGAAATTGAAAGTTTAGAAAAACTTAAAAAAGATTTTAAAAAAGCTCTTCCAGAATTTAAAATGGAAATTTTAAATGATACGCAAATTAAAGAAAATTTAGCTAAAGAATTTTATGATAAAGATGTAAAAGGTATTAAACAGGATTTTGAACTTAATCCAGAATATGATAATGATAGTGAAGTTAATAATTCTATTGCAGTTCTTAATAAACTTAAAGAGACATTTTCTAAAAGAAAAGGCTTTAGTAACCTTAAAAAAGATATTAATAATAAAATAGCTGAACTTAAAAAAATATCTAAAGAAATTGAAAAACGTAAATTAAATAGACTTAAAAAACAAGATGATGCTCAATCTAATTATACTGAAGCTATTTATAGTAAATTAGGTATTAAGTTAACTAAAGATGGTTATGAAATCTTACCAGAGTATTCTAAGTTAATAGAATTAATTAAAGCTAATGTACCTAGATATCAAGAAATATTAGATGCCGCACAAAAAAGCAATTTTGCTCCTATTTATGCAGAAGTATTAGAACAACTTATAGTAGATGCTGCTCTAGGTATTCCTGAAGTTGGAGTTAGTTTAAATAACATTTTAGAAGATTTTATAGAAAAAAAGAAAAAAGATATAGCTTCTATAGATAGATTTAAAAAAAATGTTACTGTTCATGGTCATGATAAACAATATTTTGAAAAACCTGTTAAGTCTTTAGATGCTGTATTAGATGATATAGCTGAGACTCTTATTAGTGCTGAGGTTACTGAAACCTATGATGTTGACAATGAAAATAGTTCTTTTTATAAATATACTCAAGATAAAGATATAGTATCTTTTCTTAAAAATCTACAAAAAGAAGTTGACAATAATGTAACTCCCGCTAGACCTGAAATATTAGGAATTATTAAAAATCATTTTGAATATGCTGGATTATTAGATTTTAAAGAAAGAATAGATAATTCTTATAATATAGCTATGCAAAATTTAGCTGAAAGAACTACTTTAAAAAATATAGAAAATACTCCTGTTCCTACTAAACAACAAATGATTTCTATAAGAGCTTTAAATAAAGCTTATAACAATTCTGTAACTAATGAACCTTTTAGTGGTTGGTCATATCTTAAAGGTTATGCAGGTACTGGTAAAACTAATGTAGTAATGCGTTGGGTTACCCATATAATTGATGATATTAAAGTTCCTTCTAAAGAAATATTTGCTATAGGCCATACTGAACATTCTACTAATGGAATTATTAATAGTTTAGGCTCTCAAACAGATGCTACATTAGAAAATCTTTTAAATTTAGAAGTTGATGAAGATACTAAATTAATAGTAATAGATGAAATAGGTGCTATTTCCAAAGATAATATAGAAGCTATTAGTATTGCAATAGCAAAACTAAATGAAAATAGAGAGGAAGATAATAAACTTAAAACTATAGTATTAGGAGATCCTAATCAAAGAATAGAAGGAGCTAGTAATCCATTAGAATCTTCTTTTCAAATAAAAGGAGATGGAAATATTACAGTAATACCACCACTTACTGTGAGATATAGATCTAATGTAGGTGCTGTAGTATCTTTTCAAGATAAATTTATTAATCAAAATAAAGATCTCAGTAAAGAACCTTTAGTAGTTCGTTCTAATACTTCTAATCCGTTTAGAGAAAATGGAAATTTTGAACTATTAGGAGTTTTTGGAGCTAGTGATACTAGTGATAATGTTTTTAAAAAGGAAATTATTGAAATTTTACAAAAACGTAAAGATAATTCTAATATTAAAGCTGTTATTGTTAATCCTTTTAATAAAAAATCTTACAGAGAAGATTTAGATGCCGCAGGACTTAATGATATAGAAGTACTTACTGTAGAAGAATCTCAAGGTAGAAATATTGATGAAGTATACGCTAATATCATATTTAATAAAGAATATGAAAGTGATGAATCACCTATTAGAAAATTTAATACTGATGTATATACAGCATCTTCTAGGGCCACTAAATTTGTATTTATAGGTGGTATGCCAGTAACACAAGAGTTAGATTCTGAGATAGCTCAGGATAGCTCTAAAATGGAAGAAGAAGTAACCAAACGTAAAGAAGAATTGACTAAAGAGCTTAAAGATAGCGAAGAAGTTATAAAAGAGTTCTATCAATTTGATGAAGATGACTCTGATACTGACTCTGATACTGATAACGATAATTCTGATGTCGCTGATGTCAACATAGGTATAGACCCTAATGATAATTTAGATGATATTATAATAACTATAGAAACTGATACAGAAACTGATGATTTTAAAGACTCTAATGATTCAGGTACTAATAGTACTACTGACGGTGTTCCTCCTACTTCTGAGCCTCCTACAGATAATGGTCAAGGTGGTAATCATAAGTTACAGAATGTGTCTCACTCTGCCTTCACTAATAAAGACAATGCTGTTAAAAAGGATGACGATGTACAATATATAGTTGTTGAGTATGAAGATGCTAAAGGTAACAAAGAGCCTAGTGTAAGAATAGTTAAACCTTTAGGTAATAACAAATACTTACAATTAGGCATACTTGGTAGAGATGAGTTAAAAGAATTAGATCCTGCTGTAGCTAAAAAACTACAGGATGCTATGAATAAAGCTCAACTTGAGGATTCATATAACGTACTTAATATGGGTACTGATGGAATACTAACATCTCCATTTGATATTACTCCTACCCACAGAGGGACAGTATCTGCTACTCCTACTAAACTTACTTATGTTTATGATAAAAATAATCCTGAAACATTAACTGGTGGAGTATTTAGAAAAATAGTACAAGCATTTAAGAAGACCTTCTTAGGAGATTCTAAAGCTGATACTAAAACAGAAATAAGAGTATTCTCAGAATTAGATGAAGACTATAAGAAATTTGAAAGTCAAGGTATATACTTAAAGCCAGGTATACCTTATTTGATGTTTTCTAATCCACGTAAAAGCACATCTCCTAGAGATGCTAAACCACAATTTATTAGACTAAACCCACGTAAGTTAAACAATCAGCTGCATAAAGAATTAACAGCTCCTATAGAAAAATTTATAAAAGATATAGACACTATAGATAAGCTAATAAATTCTAAAGACCCATCTTTTAGATTAGGAAATGCTGATTATAATAAAATAATCAAATATATTGCCAAAGGAGAAGAAAAAAATGCTACTAAGCTAATTGCAAAATATTTAAAAGATGGTGAAAATCCTGCAAAAATAGTTAAATCTATTAAAAAATTAGCTAAACAAATTTATTCGGATATTTATTTAGAAGATAAAGACAGAGAGTTTAAAAAAGGAGATCTTGCTCAACGTAAAGATCCTAATAATCCTTTTACTAAACCTATAACAACTGTTGTAAAAGGTAAAAACATTATTAAAAACATGCCTAGAGAGGTAAAAGTTATTGATGTTTCTGCTGATGGTAAACAAGTACAAATTAAATTTAATGATAAATTAGAATGGTTAGATGCTAAAGATTTAAATATTGCTAATAGAGATACTCCAGGACCTGTACAACATGCTCTTAATATAATAGCTAAGTCTAATGGTGTAATAGGAAATATACCTTTTAGACAATACATAACTACTAATAGTGGTATTAAAACTAGTACAGCTAAAGGATTATTAGTAGATCCTATATCCCCAATTACAGATGTTAAAATAGCAGAACTTTCTTTTAATAAAGAAAAAGGTAGAAAATTTCTTAACAAATTAGCTAAAAGAAAAGGACAAACTTACGACCAATTTAAAAATGATCTAACAGATGACCAACTTATTGAATTAGCTAATAGAATAGATGGTAATATTACTATAGAAGACTTAAAAAAATTATTTAGTTTTGATTCTGAAGGAAATTCTACAGCTGCAGAAGGATTTGGTGTAAGAATGCCTATACCTAAACAAGGTGAAAATCATAACTTCTCAGGTGCTTATAGTAAAAAATACGATACAATACCAGGAGAGTATAATTTTTCAGTATTAGAATATTATTTTGAAAACACTTTCCAAGAAGTTATCGCAGACCAAATTACTGTAGGTACAGAAGTTGTAAGTTCTTCTAGCTCGTCAACTTCATCAACTACAAAACCCAATGCTCCTAAGAAACCAAGAGGTAGGGGTAGAAGAGGAGGTAGAATATTAGCTTCTGATAAATATACTAAAGATGAACTAGGTAAAAAATTGTCTAAACAAGGTGCTATGGCGTATCTTAAAAAAAGATTGCCTAATGCTACTGAAGATCAATTAAAGTTTGTTAGTGATTCTATGATGCATCAAATTACAATAGGTAAAGAAGCTTGGGGTAATTGGACTGATGGAGTAATATCATTATTAGAAGGAGCTCCTTTTACTAACGTACTAAGACATGAAATTTTTCACGAAGTTTTTAATAATTATTTAAATGATGCTGAAAGAAAAGAATTATATAAAACTGTAAGAGCTGAGTTTGGTATTGATAGTGCTATTGAAATAGAAGAATTATTAGCAGAACAATATCAAAACTATAGACAAGGGGAGTTTTTTAGTACTAAAATAACTAATTTCTTTGAGTGGTTAGGTAGAGTGTTTGGGTTCTATGCTGATAACAGAACTGAAATTGAAAAACTATTTGATACTATAGAGCAAGGTAAGCTTACTTCATATAGTAGTGAAAATTTAGATAGCTCTAGAAATCTATTACGTATTAAAAAAGACTTTGGAGATATAGAAACATATAGTGTAGCTCATAAAAAAGTATTAAGTAGTATAGATTATTATCTTAATACTGAAAATGTTAATGATGATGTAGATGCTATGCCAATGACTAAACTAGAAATGTTTAGAGCAGTTGCTCAAGAAATGGTGCAGTATAAAGAAGAACTACAAAATCTAAAAAACCTAACTGATGAAGAAATAGTTGAATTAAAAGCATATACTGCTTTAGCTGACCCTTTAAAATACACAGCTATCATTAAAGATATTTATCCTTCATTAAATATTAAAGCAGGTAAGAGCATAGCAAACTTAAAAAAGATTGAAGAAAATAGAATAAAAACTCTTGATACTGATCAACAAGAAGCTGCTACTAATGCTATAATGGAAAATGAAGAAAATGGTACTATTTATGAAAATTTTATTCAAGAAGGTGACCAAGTAAATCATGAAAATAAGATACTCCAATCAGTAAAAGATTTTACTGCTTTAATATTCCATGGTAAAGGTGAAAATGAAACTCTTATTGATTCTAGATTTGCTTTTGTTAAACTTGTTCAGAAAATTCCTGGAGTAGATTTTTCTAACTTTAATACAGCTAAAACACAATTAATAGCGGCCTTTGGTAATACTAACCCACAGACTGAAGCTATCTTACAAAAAATAATTGATTTATTAGATACAGTAGAGTTAGAGTATTATGCTTCAGGAAAGAAATTTCCTAAAAATGCAGAATTTAAAGATGTCAATACTTTTGTATATGATGGAGGAACTATCAATAGAGGTAATAAATCTAGTACAGAATTTTATGAAGAAGTATTAAAAGTAAAATCAGTATTTGGTAAAGTAAAAACTAGAAAAGAAAAACTTTTAATAATTAAAAAACTATTTATTAAAGGAGAGTCTGCTAATACTCTTAGAGAGTTGGTAACATCTTTAGGCTCTTTAAGAGAAAAAAATGTAAAAGTAGGTATTCAATTATATGATTACGGTAAACGTGATTATAGATATGTAGGCCATCAAGATACAGGTTTTATTACTACTGCAAGAGCTGTAATAGAGAATATTTTACCCCACTCTAGGACTATACTTAATAAACATAAAATAGCTCTAGAAAAAGCTAAAGAAAGTACAGATAAAGTTCAAAAAAATATAATAAACATAATACTAAAAGAATTAGAATTAGGTAGCGGTAATGATAATATACCTGAACACAAAGTAATTGTTAATGACTTCTTAGCTATTATAGAAAATTTCAAAGGATTTAAAGATGGTGAAGGGGACATAGTAGGAATGTCAGGCAGTAGAATAGATAATTTAATAAACGTACTTAAAGAAAATACTACAGAACTTACTGTAAGCAATTATATTGCTGCAGATGGGACTAAAAGATATATGTTTACTAATAGTTCTCCTGTACTAGATGTATTAAAATATTTAACTACTCCTTATCTAAAAGAAAACTTACCTAAATATTTATCAAGCCTATTCTTCAAGGATAACATATTCTTAGAGACTGATAATAAATTATTAAAAAACCATAAAATACTTAACTATATTGACCATGATGGCATACGTTCAGAAGATGGTGAAAGGATAACTAACTATAAAGGTGAAAATAGAAAAGCATGGCATTCACGTAACTTTTTACATGGCTTCTCTGCAATTCTTAAAACTAATAGAACTAATGAAAAAATCATTCCTGCATACGTGCAGCAATTCTGGACCATTTCTAATAAGCCTAACATCACTGCTGCTGAAATAACTTTACTTTCTGATAAAGGAAGCTTCAATCAAGTAAAAGAAGCTATTAAAAAGGCTGTATTACAAGAAATGAAAAGAAGTCCTAAAGAAATTAAGAACTTCAATGAAAATGCTAAATTTAGCTCATTCCCTACTGTAGTAAATGGTGTAGTAAAATACAATGCTCCTATACAAAAAAGTAAATCTGCTAAAGATATTAATGCTAGAGTAGAGGATATTTATGCCGCACTTGAAATTAAGACTGAAGAATTATTAGATGAGTTTATTAAAGAAAAAGTACAATTTGATGATTCTTCTAAAAGAGACCAAGATGGTAATGAAAGTGTTACTGGTAGTAGTAAAGTATTAAAATCTCTAAAAGATAGAGGGTATATAAATGATAAATTTAAAGACTCTCAAGGATTGCCTAATAATATAAACGGTAAAAATTTAAACAACTTATATAAAAGTTCTGATCCTAAAGATATAGAAATACTTAAGAATGCCATGAGACCTTTAGTAGATTTATATAATAAAAACACTTATATTAATGGTCATTTTCTTAATCAAATAGCATTAGGAGACACTGCCTATTATAAAACAGGGTATAAAAATTCATTTGACATCATTAAACGTATTTCTATTGCTTTTGGTATTGGCCAAAAAGGTTTTGTAAATGAGAAATATGGGATGAAGGAAAATTTTACACTTGCTGTAGGAAAGGATATAGAGCAAATACTTACTAATGAAGAGTATAGAAAATATAAGAAAGTATTTGGTAAAGATTTTGAGCTATCTGATGCTCAAGGATTTATGACACCTTCTAGAGCAGAAAACATTAGAAAAGGTTTTGGTAAAGGTTCTAATGTACAAATGACTATGAAGCCTGTATACTTTGGTATAGACGAAAATGGTGTACCAGTTGCAATTAAGTACTCTTCTATAGAGCTTACTGATGAATTAATTGAAATGTTCCCATCTTTAGGTAAATTACGTAATAGAATGGTAGAATCTGGTACAGATGAGTTTGTATTTGGTAGTGGTGTTAAATTAGGACAACCTACTACATTATCTGAAATTAAAAAAGGAGATGATATACATACTATAGACCCAAAATCTATTGTTACTCTATCTAATAATAACTGGAGAATACAGCTTAACCCTTACCATGATGTAGAAGACCAATCAGTAGCTCATCCTACACAGCTTACATATCAATCTAATACTAATGGAGTTAATTATAAAGAATCTAGAAAACTTCATGAATTACAGTCTAAAATGATTGCACTAGGTCATAAAATAGTTAGAAAAAAATTAAAATTTGGTGGAAAATATACTAAAGATACTACTCACACTGCTGTAAGAAATCAAATTTCTAAATCTCTTGAAGAAATGCAAGGTTCTGAAAGAGTGCTGGAATTTTTAGATGCTATAGATAAAGAAGGAAATCCTTTAATATCTCTTAACTTACCTTTTATAGTAAATAAAGTAATAACTCAATTATCTTCTTATATATCTAAAAACACTGTTAAAATAAAGTATGATGGGGCTAAGTTAGTTCTTCAATCTGCATATGGTACAGAAGGTGCTAAAGCATTTGACGGTACTAACATGAGAAAACCTAGATGGAGAGATGACAAAGGCTATGCTGAAGTATATCTTCCAGATAGCTATAAAAATAGAGTACAAGCAGGAGATACATTATTAGATAAAACCTTCTTAGGCTTCCGTATACCATCTACAGAACTTCATTCTTCTATACCTCTTAAAGTAATAGGATTCTATCCTACTACAGAAAAAAACGAAAATATTATTATTGCTCCATCAGAGATTGTATTCTTTCATGGTAGTGATTATGATATTGATACATTGTATGTAATCCGTAGAGAAGTTGCTGAAAGAGAAGTAGTAGACACTAAAGAAAATGTTCTAGTAAAAGAAGGAGAATTTATAGGATATGCTGATAATAAATTAGACGAGGACTTTATAGCTAATATAGAAGAAGAACTAAAAGAATTAGAAGATAGTTTAAGAAAGGCAAGAGATAGTAAGGATGATGAAAAAGTTATGGCTCTTATGAAATTACGTAATGAGCTTCAAGATACTCTTCAATCAGGATTAAAAAATCATTTCTTAGATACTTTCTTAGATATGATTAGAGCAGATAAAAATTTTGAATCCATGATGACTCCTATATCAATGGAAAGATTCAGTGGTACTTCTTCTAAAGGTACTACTGATACTATCTTTGATGAAATAGCTTTTCAAAAAGGTTTTATTGAACCTAAACCTAAAGGTAAAAAAGAATTAGAAGCTTGGCAAGACCGTAGAGATAAAGTCATATACGCTCCTAGAGATTTAAATGATCAAATAAATCAAGCGTCTATGCATCAAGATAATTTCTCTGGTGTTACACTTACAGGAGCATTTGCTAATATTAATAAGTCAATGGCTTACATGATGCAAGCTGCTAGATATACTAAAGATGATAAAAATGCTGTAGCTAAACTAAGAGAAAAGTATCACATTACTATAGATGGTGTTACTTATGATAGCATGTCTATCCAAGAACGTGTAGCTAAAGATGGTAAGTTAGTACCTAATGAGATAACAATAACTGCTGAAGGAGATACTACTATACCTACTATATGGGAAACTTTAGATATGCTTATTAACTCTGCTATTGACAACGTAAATGAGCAAATTTTATCTGTAATTAATGCTACTAATATTACTGGTCCTGCTTATGCAGGGTATGTAAGTTTAGGCATCCCTTTAGATAGAGTAGTTTCTCTTATTAATCAACCTATCATTAAAAGCATTTCTACAGGAGCTAATGTTGAAATGATGGTTAACGAGGGTCTAGCTAGAATAAAAGGATTAGTTGAAAGCAAGTTAGAAAAAGATGAGAATTACGTAGCTGTTTTAGAAAGTGTGGAAATAGATACAAAAGCTATAAAAAAATTAATGGAGAAACCTCTTGAAGAAATGACTAAAGAGGAGCTTATACAACAAGCCAAAGTAATGATACTTTTTAATAAAGCTTCTGAAATAGGTACTAAAGCATTTATAGATCCTTCTAAAGGACTTAAAATGCTTCAAGATATTCCTACTAATTATGCTGCATTACAAGATGTGACAGATAATTTAGATGTAATGTATAAACAATCTGACAGAGAGCTTGTTAAAGATAAAGAAGGTAATTATATATTAACTGGAGATTTTCCTTTTGAAAATACTGATATATTAAAAATACCTCATATTGCTTCTTCTCGTTCTGTATTATTAATGCTTAAAAATAAATTAGAGCATTTATTTTATAAACATAATGAAGAGCTTATTAAACTATCAAAAGAAATTTCAAATAAATTTGAGATTAAATTAGATAAAAATAAAAATAAAAATTTAGAAATAATTAGAGATGAGTTTATAAAATATATTCTATCAGGAGTTGAAGTACCTATTGAAAACAGTGATTATATATATAATTTTGATACTCGTAATGAAGATCCTTATAAGTATAAACATAATTTGTTTACACGTACAGCTACTGGTACTGATGCTTGGAATATGAATTTTATTGAGAATATAGAGCTCATGAAAAAAACTGTTGATAATAAATTTCTAAAAGGTTTAGAAATTAAAACAGATTGGAAAACAGGTCTTAAGTATCTTAAGTTTACTACTCTTAGTAACATGGAACAAAGAGACGTATTAATGTATACAGATTCTTTTGAAAAACTTAATAGCGATCCTAATTTAACTTACAATAACTTCCAAAGAGACTTTGTAAAGTACTCTGTGCTTAATCAAGGTCTAGAGTTTGGTTCTAGAAACTATAGTATGATACTTCCTCCTCAGATGTATGGAGAGATATCTAATAGTCTTGATGTAGCTCTTACAAACATCTTTGATAGTGTAGAAACTGATAGAGGTAATGAGAAAAAAACTAAAACTAAAATATACAATACCTTAGACAAAATGAGAGATCATTTTGGAATACAACTTGCTTTAGCTAAAGCTGATATTTTACCTAAATTATTTAAAGAAGAGCCTGTAACTACTCAAAGTAAAAATGGTAAAAAAGTAAGAACAGGTATAGAAAATGGTATTATGTATAGTATTAAATATAAAGTTTCTAAAAATAAAGATTATAATACTTTTCCAAAATTAATATCTGATAGCTATAAAGATAGGATTAGTGCTTATATAAAACTTCCTGATACTGAAAATGGTTTTGTGTACTATCAGAAGATTGGTAATAAGCCTGTATCAGGTGCTCAATATCAGTATGAAGAAAAAGTGTCTAAAGAAGGTTATCTTCTAAATAAAGCATTTCCTGGTAATATATTAGTACGTTCTGTAGAAGATAATACTCCTAATGAAAAAGGCACTTTTAGATATGCTTCAGATGAGGTATTAGCCAAGAAAAGCGATATTTTAATAAAAAATTATTCTGATATTACAAGAATGGATGCTTTAGTATATGGAGTAAAAAGTAGAAAAAATGCTACTAAATCAGATAATACTAATAAAAAATATATTTATACTTTATCAAATTCTATATCTTTGAATGAAGTCACTACTTTAGATTTACTAGGAGTAGAAGATGAAAATGATATTAAAGATTGCTTAATCAAATAAATTATGGCGTGTCCCAATATAAATACTAAATACTTTAGAAATCTTAAAAAAGATTTTGGCTTTGATGATGCTTATAGAATTAACTATCGTACCAACAAACAAAAATTTGATAATTGGTATAAAGATGGTCAGCGTGATAAATTTGGTAATCCTAGAATAAATGGAAATTACTTTATTAGTGGAAGTGGTCAAAAATTTTTAATAGCTAATGCTCTTAAAACTACTGAAGAAGAGCGTAACTTATGGCAATTAGGAGCTAGGACTGAATGGAAGAATCCTGCTAATACTAAAACATCAGAATTATCTAAAGCACAATGGGTACATGTGCGTACTAAAGCTTTTAAAGAATGGTTTGGTGATTGGCAGAATAATATTTTTTCTAGTTTGTCTAAAGGTAAAGTTAAAAAGGGGGTATCTGAAATATTCAATAAAAAGTCTGAGTTATCTAATATAGGCACAAAAAAACAATACTCTGCTTATTTGGATACTATATTTCCTAATAGCGAAGAGAAGAATATTGTTTATCATGGTAGTCCTAACTCTTTTGAAAAATTTGAAAAGCAGATAGATTTAGAACAAGCAACAGTTGCCCCAAAAGATGTATTTTTCTTATCTTCTTCTAAAGATGTAGCTAATACATATGCGGCAACATCAATGAGGGGTACAGCGTATAAAGGCACTGAGAAAGTATATCCTGTAATAGTTAATGTAAATAATCCAAAAAAAGTAGACTTTAAAGGAGCGAACTGGAGAGGTTATGGATATGAAGTAGAAGACGAGTACTTAGGAGGTAAACATACTAAAAAAGATGGGTCTCCTATTTTTGGGTATGAGAAAAAAATATACCAAGATATGAGGGAAAGAGACATTAGCCCTTTAGGATTTGAAAAACCTAAAAAAGTAATAGTATTGAATAAAGATACTGATGAGCAAGCTATAGAAGCTAAAAAACAAGGATATGACAGTACAATCATGTCTAATGTAGAAGAGATTGGTCAAGGTTTAGCTACTACTTATGCTATACATAGCCCTCAACAACTACACATATTAGGCTCTAAACAAGATATAGCTGGCTTTAAAGCTTTTGTTGAAAAAGATACTAAAAGTATCATGACTGATAAAGGAGGAGCTATAAATCCTCGTACTGGAGAGCCTCAAGTATATTATCATCAAGGTAATAAAGTATATAGTTCTGAGAAAAGCAATACTCCTGTGTTTATTAAATCTGAAAAAGCAATAAAAGATAGAGTCATAGTAAAAGAAGATGAAAATATTAAATCTGCCGTATCTAATAACGGAGAGTATACTGTAGGTATTAATGATATAAACAAAAGTAGATTAGAAGGTGGAGTAAAAGAAACTATTGACACTGTAGAAGATAAATCAGAACTACTTAAGAATAAGTTTGCTGCTATAGGAATAGATGTTACTGTAGTAGAAGATGATACTTTAGAGGAAAATGCTAATGTTAGATTAATAGACGGTAATCCAGTTATTACTATTAATCCTAATAAAGTATATGCTGATACTATACCTCATGAGTTCTCTCATCTTTACGTAGATTTACTAGGATATTCTCACCCATTAGTTAAAGCAGGTATTAAGCAATTAAAAGAGAGAAGTCCAAAATTATGGAATATTATACAAAAAAAATATGCTGAAGATAATCTTACTCAAGAACAATTAGAAAAAGAACTTTTAGTAACTGCTATGGGCACTGAAGGAGCAGCATTAATGGAAGATAATCCTACAGGAATAGCGCCTTGGAAAGCAACAGTAGCTAGAATATTTAGAGAAATAGGTAAAATATTAGGTATTAAACCTAATATAGCTAAACAATTATTTACTGATATAATGGCTAATGAGTTTCGTATTAATGAGTTTAGGGGCCAATTAGAAAAAGGAGTACAAAAATCTAAATTAAATGATATAGCAGAAACTAGTTCTTATGTAACTTTAAATGACTCAGACCCTAAAAATACTTTTTATAAGAATACAAAAACTAATTCAATATTAAGCCGTCTTACAGATTTTATAAGTGGTGATAAAAGCCCATTTAGTTTTGTTAAAAACGGTCAAGTAATAAATTATGAAAGAATTAGGGCTGAAAATGCTTTTTTAAGACATGGTAAAGATAAAAAAACAGAAACTGTAGAATATGTAATAGAAAATAAAAGAAAAATATTCACTTTTGATGAATTAGTAGCTTTTTATAAAATAAAAAATACAACTAGTACTGCTGCAGGCTCTGTAGCTCATGCTATGATTGAAAAATTTATTAAAATATTTAATAATCAGCCTACTATGGATATAGATAAACGTATTAATGAGTTATCAAAAGAAAAGCCAGGTGAACAAGATAATATTCCAGAATCATGGTTTTCTTGGTTAGATTCTCCTACATTAACTAAAATATTTGGTAGATTAGGAATAAATTCTTTTGACGAAAATATAGATCTAAATGATAGAGATAAAATACAAGCTGAAGTAATATTACATAGTGATTTATTAGGAATAGCTACAACTGCTGATACTATAGTAGAACATAATGATGGTTCTATATCTATGATTGATTGGAAAGCAGGTAACCACTTTCTCACTGACTTTGCAGATACTTCACGTATCTTAAAATACTCAGGAAACAATTATATTAATATATACGATAATAAAGTAGGAAGAGCTCAATTAGAGCTTATGATGAGAGCTATGATTATTAAAGAACATCATCCTGATACTAAATTTAGAAACTTAACAGTAGCCCATTTACAAAAAATTAAAGAAGTAGAAGGTTTTGAGGTTAATATAAATGATACTTTAAGTATACTAGAAAAATACTATAAAATAGAAAAACCTGATGTATACAAACAGCTAAAAGAAAAAGGAGTATTTAATGCACGTAGCTATGTAGGCATGGATATGGATATGAAATTTGATGCTGATATGGAAGGAAAGTCTAATTCAGATAAAATAGCAATATATACTAATAGACTACAAGCATTAACAACTTCATATCCTAAAAATAAACATAATGATGATGAAATTGTAGATCTAACTAAAAAGATTTTAATATTAGAAAAAAATCCTGGAGATTCTCTTGATTTTTCTATGACAGGAGAGTCTGATATGGGATTTATTAAAAGATGGCTAGGAAGTAAAACTGCCGTCACTAATAATATTGTACAAACATTTATTAAAAAAATTGTAGAACCTGCACAAAATAGAGCACAAGAAGAATTAGATAAGGCTAATAAAGAGCATAGAGACCTTCTTATTAAAGTAGCTGATGAATACTTTGAAAGAAAAGGTTTAGGTAAGAGGTCTGATAAATGGATGGCTGATAATTTTAAAAGTTTCTTTGTTAAGTACAATGATATGTACAGCTTTATGTGGGAGTATATGGATACTCCAGGTAAAACTGGATGGTATGCACGTACGGATATGGATTCTTTAATTAAAGATAATAGAACTCCTGAAGGTCGTCAAATGACTGAGGCTGAAAAAGAATATTCTATATGGTACAGAGCAAAAATTGCTGAAATGTATGAAGAAACTATGTCTAGAATAGGCAATGCAGAAGGAGATCCTATATGGAAAATATTAAAGAAACCTGCAAAAGCGGACCCTAACTTTATGCCTAGAGTACCTATAACTATAGAAGAAGTAGCAGAAATTAGAACTTTAATAAAAAATGGGGCTGTTGTTAAAGAACAGCTTAGTGATAGAACTCGTAGAGTAACTAGTTCATATTGGGAATATATAAAAAGTAACAAATTAACTACATTTACTGAAGATCTTTATAGAGAAAACGAAGGTAATGCAGGACTACCTGTAAAGTATGTAGCTGATAGCAAAATTATAGAGTCTCAAAATCATACTATGAATACTGAAATCATATTTGAAAACTTTGCTTCTAATATGATAATGAAAAAAAACCTAGATCCTGCTTATGCTGTGGGACAAGGTGTTATAGGATATTTTAATTCTAGTCAACTATTAGATCCTGAATCTGGAGAAACAAAGTTTCCTATGATGACTAAATGGTTAGAAGATCAATTAAAAATACAATTACAAACAATTAAAGGTAAAGAAGAATTTGCTCGTAAAGGAATTAAAATTCCTTCTGGAGGATGGAAAATAGAAAGAAATTCTAAAACTAAAACAGGATTGGCTATAGTACCTGTAAATCCAGGAAAGTTTAAAAAAATTAACATATTTGGTTTCATGAAAGGTATGAAATCTTTTGTTAGTGCTTCTACATTGTGGCTTAAACCTTATGCAGGTGCTGCCAATGGTGCTTTAATAACTATTTTTAATGCTAAGGCTGCTATAAGAAATAGTATAGCATCTAGAATATGGGATGTAGATGATTCATCTATTGATTTTACTTTTACTGATTTAGTATTTGCTCATAAAGAAATGGGTAAACATTGGGCAAAGACTTTTGCTGGTGGAGCTGGAGGATTAGTAACAGGTGCTACTGCAGGGTTCTTTACAGCAGGTCCTTTAGGAGCTATAGCAGGTGCTGCAATCGGTGGTGCAGTAAGTGGGGCTATTGGGGCAATGACTTCTAATGATGCTACATCAATAAATAAAGATAAATTAACTCTTCTTATGAAGAAATATAGATTTCTACCTGACAATTATGATTTTGCTGTAAATAACTCTGAACTTATAACAGGTAAAAATAAACCTATAGATCAAGGACACATGTATTTATTTCATTCTATACCTGAAGAATATGGGCAACAAGTTCTTCTTATAGCTATGATGAAAAGAATGGGAGTATGGGATAAATATGACGTAAATAGCAAAGGAGAATTAGAATGGACAGGTGGAGTAAGATTTAAAAGAATTACTTCTGATGGAGAAGTTATAGAAGTTAAAGGATTAACTCCTGAAGAAATTAATAGAATGAAATATGTTAGTGCTAGAATACATGGGGGATATCGTACTGAAGAAAAAACAGCTTTAGAGCTTAATGCTTTTGGGCAATGGGCTTTACAATTTAAAAAATATCTTCCTGCCATTATTATAGACTCTGCACAAGGAAAGTTTGAAGATATGTCTATAGGAAAATTTGCTAAAAGTTTAAAACAACAAGAAGGTCAAGATGTTTATGAATGGGTATCTACGGCTAACAGAGGTAGAATGGGAGCATTTGGGGCATGGCTCATGGTAATAGCTGGAATGAGAGATGGTACTTATAAAGAGTATATGGAAACTTTATCTATAGAAGAGAAAAAACAAATTACTGATTTCTTTGTATCTATGGGATCTTGGATTATGTTATTTCTCGCTATACCTATGGCATTTGATGATGATGATGATGAAATTTGGGGAATTAAAGCATCAAACGCTGCTAAAAATAGATATGAAAAATTAGCTCAGGATATGACTCAAGGATGGAATCCTGCAGATTGGGGTAAAGCTCTTGAAAAACCTTTTCCAACAATACCTAAGTTCTATAATGTGGGTACAGGGCTTTTAGATATGTTTACTAAAGGGTTATTAAAAGGAGAAAGAGTTACAACTGGTAGATATAAAGGTAATTATCCAGGATCAGCTGCTGTTAGGCATAACTTACCTATTTTTGCTACTATGTGGGAAATAGAAAGATTTGCGGAAAGTAGAAATTAAACTTCTTGGGTAGTATGTAAAAAAAAGGGAGCTATAAACTCCCTTTTACTTATCCTATTAATATTTGCCTATTATTTATTAAGCAATTCTTGTTCCATTATAAACTTTCTGACAACTTTACCTAAATCAGTATCATTAGGATGTTGTCTTGTCAGTTTTAATATTTGACTATAACTAATAGCCATTTTATATAAGTCTATATGAGTTTTATTTATTTCATTCTTTAGCTCTTCCGAGTACTTCTTAGTCGCTCCCATTACCATTTTATTGTAGCATATCCCATAGCTTCTAATATCTCATTACAACTACTAAAACGATCACTTCCTAAGAAGTTTTCATTAGTGGGGCCTCTGCTTGTTAATATAAAATTACTTTCTTTTACTATATATTTAATATATTTACTAGCATTATCTCCCCATAACATAAATACACAAGGATTAGTTTGAGAAATTTTAGTTACTACTTCTTTAATAAATTTATTCCAGTATTTCTTATGAGAACCTGGCTTATCTTTTTCAACAGTCAATGCTGTATTAATTAAAAGAACACCTTGCTCTGCCCAACGTTTTAAGTCAGGGTTTTGGTCTAGTTTAAATCCATCATAAATATCATTCTCTATTTCTTTAAATATATTAGTTAATGATGTAGATACTTTTAATAAATCTTTATTACCAAATGCTAATCCTGTAGCATTACCATCATAGTAAGGCTCATCACCTATTATAACTACTTTAGTATCACTAACAGGGCATAGTTTAAATGCTTTAAAAACATTTTCTTTAGAAGGATATATAGTCCTAGTATCAAATGTACCAGGTATAACTTTTTTACCTAATTCATTAAAATAATCTGTTTCTATTATAGGCTTGAGTAGTTCATACCACTCTTCTCCCATATGTTGTATTAATTTACTCATCTTTATTTTGGTTCTCTAATTCAACAATGAGTTTTTCTAATTTTTCTTTAAGTTTATTTGGTATATCCCACCAAAGTATTCCTTTTAAAGTGCCTATATACTCGCCTTGAACTCTTGCTAATTTAATTTTTAGTTTATCTTGTTCCTCCATCTTCTTTGTTTTAGTTAAGTAATTTTCTTATATTGTCCAAACTTATTCTTATCTCCCTAGCACCTAGCTTACTTATATCATCATAATCTAACAATGTCTTGATTATTCTATTAATCTTATTTAATTCACTTTCTTGTTCTTCTTCACTCATCTTCTTTGTTTTGGTTTAATAGTTCTACTAATTTATCTTCTATTTCCATATATTCTTTAGCGGCTAAAACGGGAATAAGACCTTTATCTGTATCTCTACTTATATATACTATATCAGCTATCTTCTCTCTTAATTCCAATTCGCTCATCTTTGTTTTGGTTTATAATTATTTTTGTTATTATAATTCAAGCTAATTTCTATTTCTAAAGCTTTAATTTGCTCCATGAAATCTCTCCTATCTAAATAACTTGTGCTTTTATTATACAGAGTTTCTAACTCATGCATTCTCTCTAGATAATTATTTTTATCTTCTACCTCTTGGGTTCCTGGGTGATGTTGTTGATTGTCCATAAGTGAATTGTTTTTTTCTTCTTTTCTTTTTAGTAGAACGTGTCCAAAGAAATGATACCTTTTTTTTACTTCTCCACTTTCTACTATTCTCAGCATTTTTAAATGTATCCATTTGCCAACTGTACATCTGCCCGTAACTCTGTATAGATAAAAATACCAATAAGAGTATAAAGTATTTATTCATGAGCTTATTATTCTATTTATATGAGCTTATTTTTATTCCATTATAATTACGGTCAACAATTTGACCTAATATATTATAGTATATAACCTCTTTTACTTCTTCTATTTCTACTTCTTTATTGCAAACTGCAGTATAAAATACTTCATTATTACCATCAAAATCAACTTGCTTTAAACGGTAATAATTAATTTTAGCATAAGGAAAGTAGTGCATAAAAGAGTATTCTAAAGTTTCATTAGAATTACCTGCTGCTTGTACTGTTTGTAGATTATCCCAATTAAATGCATCTGTTGAATGCTCTATAATAAAATAATCATTATCAACTTCTGTAGCTGTTGACCAACTTATTAAAATATTATTATCTATTATATTACAATCAAAACTAATAAGTTCTATTGGCAGTGTTAGTGTGCCCTTAATAGTAAGTTGAGGTATATCATAATAATAAACTAAAATTTGTTTAGGGCTTCCTCCAACATATGTATTAGAAATGTCAACAGGAGTCTGAAATGGTCCACCTTGGTTATACCTCCATGAATTTAAATTAGAACGATACCATATAATAAATGGAGGGTCTGTTACAAGTCTGAATCTAAATTGTGTAGCTGTATTTGGTATTGTTGTCCTAACAATAGTAGTTGTTTGTACTCCTGTAAGTACTGTATCAGTTACCCAAGCCCCACTATTAAAATAATCAAAATACATATAATCCCAATTATTTTCAATAATACCGCTTATAGGGAAATTAATAGTAGCATTCCCATTTATAGTAGTTAAATCATGTACTGGACTTGTTGCCGTAATAGTAGATGAATTTAAGTAAGGAGATGAGCCAAGATTAAATGATAAGTAGTTTTCAGCACCACCGTAGTTTTGCGTACCACCACCATTGTTAATGGTCCATTCCCCTACTCCTCCAAAGGAGTTAAATTCTTCTATTATTAAATACTGTCCATTAACTATTACAGATAAAAATATAAATAAAAAAAATATAAAAACATTATTCTTCATAAGGCCCAATTATATATACTTCTACGTTACCAATTACATTATCGTTACTGTCTACAATATTAACCCATTTAGAAGTTAATGCATCTTTTTGTTCTTTAGTTAACTGAAGATCTTCCACCCCATAGGTGTATAATTTTTCCTTTTTCTTAATTGTTCCCATTTTTCTTTTAATTCTTTAGGAGATATAATATGTTTATATTCTTTATTGTAAATTTCAGGATTCTCTATTAAGAGTTCTTCAAAAATTACATCTCTACACTCACATATTAACGGCATCTCCTCATTATACAATTTTTCTATATCTATACTCATTTATTATTTATCATTTATTTTAATTTTTTACCGTCAGACCTATTAATACTAAATTTCTTAGTTTTTCCGTCTTTAGAGATTAATAATTTATTGTTTTTTAAGCCAAATACAACGAGGACTTTGTATAAGTCCCCGTTATATTCAACTGATTTATAATTTTTCTTTAGAATCATGGTTTTTAGTTGTAAAATCTTGTTGCATTTCTTTAAAAGGATCTTTAACTGCTAAAATATTCTTATATACCTCAGTTTCAAAATTTATTAACCCAGAGGCTTCTAAATCCCTATTAATAGTTATATGACTACTATAAGGTAATCCTTTATTTAACTCTTTTTCAAGTGTTTCATAAGCAAAGTTTTTTTTATATAAAACTCCGTATATCTGATGTTTCTTTCCTATATCATGGAATTCAGTTATAAGGTTTTTATATGGTAAAGTAAACTCTGAAAATTTAGATTTTTTAAAAGTTTCAAAATCATCTTTATACCATTTAGGAACTTTAAGAACCTTCATAGTATGTAATTTGTCTGTATCATAAGATCTTTCAAATAATGATGAATGTGATATTTCTTCTTCAAAAGCTAAAAATTTTATACTACCTCTAAATTTATACAATAAAAATATATGAGCATCTAATTCTGGATAATTTTCGTCCCCAATAAACACATTTATCAGGCCCTCTTTAATATCTATAACTTCGTTAGAAATCATTGGTAAGATATAAGAATAGGATTTTGTTTTTTTCATAGCCATCTCACTTTATCCAAATATAAATAATTATTTTAAAATAAATAAACAGACTTCTCAAAAGCCCCTAAAAAAGATATACCATTATTCTCATAAATTTCAGAATGATAATCCCATTTATTAGTTGCTCTATGCCATAATAATTTTTCCATAAGTTGTCTATATCCCTTAATTTCATTATTATTAAGATCTCTGCCACCATTTTCTCCTACAGACAAATCTTCATCTGTAACTCTATATATCATAGGAGGATTTTGATTAGCCATTTCAGCAACAATAAATTCAAAAGGTTCTACAGTATAACCAGGATATTTATCCATAGCCCACTGAATAACACCTTCTGTATATAAAGAAGCTTGAATGTAGTACTTCCAATAAACAAAACTAGATTTAAAATTTAATACAGGTTTTCCTGTAGTTTTTAAATCTTTAGGAGATATAGTTTTAGAACTATGATTAATAACAATAAGATCTAATAAAGCTTTAGACTCTATATCTACCTCAACTGTATCTACCATAGGATCTGCAACATTCTTTACCGTGAATATTATAGGAACTTGATACATAATCTCTATACCTTCAGGAAGATTAGATTTTTCTGTAAAATATTTACCAGTATACTCATTATTCTTAAGAGTATCTACAACAGCTTTAATCTGTGCATATGTCTCATAATCAAGAATGCTCTTACCTGAAGAAACTTTAATAGCATCATAATAAGGTTGCCCTTCTTTTTCCCATTTAGCATCAGTAACAGTAGTTTTATAACCAGACATTGTCTGAGCCATATCTCTATTGTCATTTTCTAGCATAGATTGGACATAAAGCTGCATTTGTTCACTTTTAGGTTTAGTAGCTGTCATTACATAATACTGACTGTGAAAAGCATCTTCCCCATCAGTAAGTAAACAATCTACAGCACTACCTTTAATCATAGCTAAAGTTTCCTCTTGTTTAGCTTCTTTATAAGCTTTAGGACTATAGTCTAATTTAGATAATGAAGAATAATTTACTGCATCATGTGCTCTATATTCTTTTTCAGTCATAGGTTTAATTTTTGTTTTTTGCATTTAAAATTAATTTAATAGTTAATAAAAAAGAAGGGGAGATTTCTCTCCCCAACTTATTAATATTTAGGAGACCATTCTTCAGTAGATGTTAAATCTTCTGTAGACTCCAATATTTCATGCTCTTTATGTTCGTTAATGTTCGTTAATGTTTCAGGAGAAGCTACTTTCGCAGCCAATTCTTTATCTAAATCTGTATTAGCTAATTCAGATTCTGCCTCATCTACTTCTTGGTCTTCAGCTTGTTCATGTTCTTCTTCAGTATCATCAATTAATACAAAAGATACAGCTTTAGTAGAAATAGTTTTTCTACCTTTAAGTTTATCATGCTTAAATAAAGAGAATATCTCACTTTTTTTAAGATTGTATTTTTCTTGAATACTTTTACCTTCTCCTTGGTAATGTTTGTCATCTTTTGTTCTAGTATATCCTTCTTGTAAGTCATTAAGGATTCCAGAAATTGTAATTGTAATTGGTTCTTGCATTTTTAATTGAGATTATTAAGGTACGTAAAATCGTCACCTTCGTTAGTAATAAATTGATTATATAAATTAGACATACATTCCTTATATTCTTTAGGATTATTAGTCTTTGGCATAGTGTAATGATTAAATAAAGATAAAAAATCTTTCTTAGTCACATCAATAATAGGCATACCTGCGTCAGCACATACAGCTTTTATTTGTTTTCTATATCTAGGTCTGATGTTTTTAAATTCAGTATGTGGAATATCAAAATCATCTCTTACCCATAATTGAAGTAATCTAGTATCTATAGGCTCATCTAATATAAAAGAAGCTCTTATAATAGGCATATACTTAGGTTTAGTTACTATAGCAACTAAAATTTCCATATTACCATTTTCTTTATTCCAACTAGATAATAAATATGGGGAAACAGAATAAGATAGTGGATAAGACCTAGACCTAAACGTAACTTGATTGTTCATCTCTCCTTTCCAAAAATGATCAAACAAATCATCATAATAAGAAGTATCTCCCCAATTATTAGAATGCTCTATTATTTTATAATAAAAAGGATCTTTAATATATTTATCAAAATTCTTTTTAACAATATCTAAAGCATCATAATAGTTTTTACTATCTTTAATAATAAGAGAATTCCATCTTGAAGCATTCATAATTTGTCTACACATGCTTATTAAAGCTTTTTTTACAGGAAAAGAAAGAGATTCATAATGCTTAGCAATATCTTTATATTTAGGATCAAAACTTATAGCACTAATATTATTATTATCATAAGAAGGCCTATTTATAGCCGTTAAGGGAACAAAGTTCTTCTTATAAGAACCTATATTAAGACAATTTTCGTTAACTACAGTTCCTCTACGATAATGTCTCAGGTTTCTATTTTGAATATAAAATTTATTATCTGTCATAATATCACATCTTGAGTTAAAGTAGGTAATTCAATAGTAGTTTTAAAAGGTACTTCCCTAAATGCATGCTCTGATATACTGTTAGCTATATAGTTATTAAATGTTGCAACCATATAACCAGCAGTAATAGCACCACAATGGGATGTAGCTTTCATTGAACAAGGTTGATCTTGGACTTCTGAGTCTTCAAACAATTCTTCTTCATACTTATCTTCATTATCTTTAGTAACAGATATTATCTGAGCACTCTCAGCTAACATTCTACCATCAATAAAGATTTTTCTATCTTCACATTCCTTCCAACGATTAAACATAGTTTTTCTAGCAGTCATATTATCAAAAGCAGAAAACATTATAGGCATAGAAAAAGAATCTTTTTCATACCTACCCATACATGTAATACTATTATCACAATATCCTGATGATATTGTATTCATAGCAGTTGCTTTATTAACACCTATAAATGATTTAGCATATAATTGACCACCTAAATTAGTTTCATCTATCATATCATCATCATAAAGATATATATCACATTCTTGCCTTGCTAAGAAGAAAGTTAACCAACTTCCTATACCACCAGCTCCTCCAATTAAAGTTTCTACTCCTGGAGAAAACCAACTAGCATCAGAAAATCTGACACTAGTAGGTCTACTTTTTATATCTATAGTTTCCATTATAATGCTCCAAAAGAATTATTATAACTTTTATAATCCATAGTTTCTTCTATAGCATCTTGTTGCAATCCTGAAATAAATTCATATAATAAATATTCATTCATACTATTACAATTTCCTAACCATCCTAAAGCTTGTCCAAATAAAGCACATGCTTTATTAGGATCTTCTAACATAGGTACATATAAAAGATCACCATACATTATATTAATGAAGTATTCTTCCACTTTTTCCATAGTTAATTTATTTATATGTTTAGAATAAGCAAAAGCTCCATTCTCTGACATAGATAAAGAAGAGTCTAATTTATAAGTACCTAAACTAATAAGGTCAATCATAAATCTTACCATCATCTCTTCAGGAATAGCTTCTATACCTTCAGCATCATTAATACCATCTTGTAAAGTAAGCTGCACATTATTTTTCAAAGGAGAAATATTATGTTGTTTACGAAACCCCATTGGATTAGATGACCTGTCCCATTGTAAAAGATCATCTCCCCATCCATATTTATTAGTATTATATACTGATTTAGATTTAATTTCCTTCTTCTTTTGAATTTTATTAATCTCACCTAATATAGTAATGTCTGAGTTTTTCTTAGGCATAGCAATATCAAGATCAATAGCATATACTACATCTTCTTCTTTATCTACTTTATTATTGTTACAAAGATGAGAAGATAGTTTTATACCTTTAACAGATACAGAACTAGTCCCCCTAACTTCTCTAGTACCCATAAAACACAATCTTGCACAATAAGATTTATCAAAGTTTACAATAAGAGATAGATAATAAGCATGATTAGGAGTATTATCCTGTAATTCACTATTATCTGTACCACTAAAATAAGCTTTCATATTATGATGAGTATGAATATGACCTAGTCTCCATTGTTCAGAAAGAGCATTAGGGTACATATCATACATATCCATAATATTCTCATCAAATTCATATTCTGTATAAGCACTAGATCCTATATCCATAGGAAATAATCCTTTAACATCTACATCTACATTACTATCAACGTCCCCATTAACAGTATATAATAATACTCCAGACCATTCTTTAGGTCCCACAACTGTGTGTAATAAATCTATTTGTTCTTCTATTTGCTCACTTATATTAAGTGTACCTCTAGTATTAGATATAATAATAGGGTGATCTGTTTTTTTCTTATTTTCCATAATTTTTTATAAAATATAAATTTATTCTATTAGTTAATACTCTAGTCACATATTCTGCTACTCTAGATTTAGTTCTCATTATTAAATTATTATCATCTTCTGCTTTTAATCCATCATTATTAATTATTTTAATTATATTTTTTCCTCTAAATTTTAATTTAAATATGTTTTGATAGTTATCATTAAGTGTTTTAATAAGACCTAACATAACTTTAGCACTACTATTAGGAGGAACTTCTATTCCAGAAGGTGTGGTATAAGTCATAGGACCTATTTCATTAGCTGTTAAAATATCTATAACAATATTGTTTTCAAAAATAAACCTAAGAGAATTATTATCCCATTTACAAGGTATTTCTATTTTATCAACAATAACTTTTCTAAAAGCTAACTGCATTTCTGACATACTAGTATGTGAAGAATTGCTTACTCTTATTTCAGCCATTCTTTTATAAGGACCCCCATCAAGAGATTCCCATCTTACATAAGCATCTAGTTGATATAAAAATAATTCAAATAATATTTGATCAAAATTATCTTCTCTAGTAGCCCAATCAGCTTTTAAATCAGCCATTTCAGATGTTCCTAAACAAAATGGTTGAAAGTTATCAGTAGAACTAGAAGGTAAATGAGAATGAGAATAACCACTACAATGTTCTTCAAATGTCATTTTTCCTCTATACCCATCTAATCCTAATAATTTAACATGAGAATCAACAATTATATATTTTATTCTAACATATAAATCTTTTATAATATGTTTATTATCCTTTTTATTAGATATTTCTATCTCAGGAAATTTTATATAAACTATATAATGGTTCAATAATTCATCGTCTAATTCATTTTGCATATCCCAATTACCAGGATAAATAGCTTCTAAAGATTCCCACATTTTTTTAATAGTAGAATTACTTGATGCTAAAGATCCACAAGGGATATAAGAATTAGTTTTTTGTTCTATTAATATTTCTTCCATAATTTAAATAAAGGGGAGCACAAGGCCCCCCTTGTTATTACATTCCTAATTCTTCTTCAAGTTCTCTTGCTTGTGCAGCTAATGCATCCGTATTAACAGAGATTCTACCCTCGTCTATATCTTGGATAACACCATTAAATGCAGCATCAAACTTTTCTTTAAGAGAGTATAATAAATCTCTAACAGATACATCTGGAGTTAAATTTTGCATTACTTTTTCAGCACCTTCAGCACCTTTAGCACTTGCTTTAGCTTTTGTACCACTAGAAATACCTGATTTAACTTTAGTAGGATAAAGAAATACTGTTGCATCTCCTTGTGGAAGTTGTGCACCATCACTTTCTAAAGTTGTTCTATTTTCTCTAACTACAGCTTTCATACCTGATGTGTTAACATCTGTAGCTAAGTCCTTTATTTCTCCCCAAGTATTAACATCTGTTGTTATTACTTGAGATTCATTGGTTTGTGTTGAAAAAATTGTTACTTTTCTTGACATTTTGTTTAATTTTTAAATTTATTAATAAAAGTTTCCATAAAAATATTATAAGCCTTTTGAACTTTTACAAGGCGGCTTACATCTTCCTTGCAAATAATGATATCCTTATTAGGGACATCTACTCTGATATCTAATATATACTTCCTAGATTCGTCAAGTTTATCTTCTAAGATTTTTCTTACTTCGTTAGAAGAAAGAGCCATCTCATCAATAGACAATACTTTTCTAAGAGTAATGATATCTTTCTCATCATACTCCATTGTGTAAAATGTTAAATTAGTACGAAAGTACTGCTATAACACTATCTGATTTTGATGTGGACTCCTGGATTGTCTTTGTCATAACTATACCAATCACCTTTCTTTTTAAAAGGCATTGGTATAAAATAATCCATATTATCATCTTCTATATAACCATGGGCAACCATAAGGTCAGCAATGATTTGTACAGCATTATGAAAGTCAAATTTATGTTTGCTATTTCTTACAAAGTGAAATTCTATTACATTAGGCACAGACTTATCAAGCTTGTCAAAGAACTGCTTGTACTGTGCAAATTTATTTTCTCTTGTTTTATAGCCAACTACTTCTTGCCTAGATGCAGAGTATTTTTGAACACCCATTTCTCTAAGATATCTCATAACTGTTTTAGATGGAAATATACCTCTCCTAGTCTTAATTTTACTATTCTTTAAGGAAGGTACATTACCGTTGATAAATATACTAGACATAATTAATTAGATTCTTTATAAGCAAATCTAATTTATTTTCTCCATTTTTCTTATAAAAATCCGAAGGATCTTTTTCCATACATATTGGATTATTAATAGTTTTTAATTTATACTTCATACTATGTTCTCTAGATGCTTTAAGTCCGGGGATATCATTATCATAATAAATGACAACTTTATCCCAAGACTGTTTTAGTTCATTGATAGTATCAGATGGTATAGCCGTATTCTCAGATTGTGGTGCTACTGCTGAATAACCCATTGACCTTAAAGTCATAATGTCTTTAAGTGATTTAGTTATAAATAGTAACTCACCAATCTTCGGTATCTGATTTAATCCTTGAACTATAGAGGCATCACAATTAGTTATCCACTTCCAATCTGGATTTTGTGGACGAAGTATTTTGTATCTATAATCTCCAAAATAATATGCAAAAGCATGTTCCTTTTTAGGAACTGTTATATAAGTACTGTTTATGTAATAATGAGAAATCTCTTTTACGCAATATTCTTGCAAGAGCTCTTTGGTTATTCCAAAGTTATTCCAATAAGCAAGACCTGCATTGCTAAAAGATTTAGATACTATTCTAATCTCTGTAGCTATTGGTCTTGGTTGCTTAGTGATATGAACTCCTTCATAACCCATTGTTTTGTTAATAACTTCTCCAGTATGTAATCCAAGATTAAAATCATTGGAAATTACTTTTAAAGCCTCATAGAAATTAAGATTAAACTTCTTTTGCACATAAGAGAATGCATTGTAGGTTTCCCCACTAGCAAAATCTCTATATATTGTGTACCCAGAAGGTAATAGCTTAATACTACAAGATGGATGTACATCCTTTCGTAGTTCTGAACAAAACTTTTTACTAGGGCTCTTGAAGTCCTTTATATAATATCTAAAGATATCATATTCAGTAACTTTACTAAGAATATTATTCTTATTCAGTTCTTCATATCCTCTAGTCTCATACATACACTAATTTGATTAATAATTATAAAAGAGGGGAAGATTACTCTCCCCCTTTATCTTTTATCTAAATACTACCAAGGACTTCCTCCGTCCCCTGCTAATGGGTCATCGCTCTCCACATCTGCTGGAGCTAGTCTAACCATATCATACTTACTGTTTTCATCAAACTTAAGCTTAGATTCAGATGCAGGTAAAGTTGCAGGCTCAACAAATCCAAAAGCAGCTATTTCTGCTTTAAACCAGTTGTTTTTCTTTGTACCATCATCTCCTACTTTACCTTCAATCTCAGTACCCTTAAGTTTAAACCTTCCAGCTAAACCTGTAAATACAGATGCTAAAGCATTAGCATACTCTTGACCATCATTTACAGATATAGCATCAAGTTTTTCTCTAACTCCTAATTTATCAGCTAAAGTAACAAGTTTAGACTTAGTAAATTCCCAAGCTTTAGGACTTAACCAATAAGTAGTTTCACAAGTTTGGCCTGCGTTTTCCAACTCTTTCATAGGTTGGCCTTCTAAAGATAGCTTAATACCAGGAGTTCCTCCTTGTGATTGGTAAAATTCAACATTTTTAATTTTCGCAATGTGTATTCCAGGTTTCATGAACTTAGATACATATTCCTTCTCTTCAACAACATGTCCTGCCGTAGTAAAATTCATAGTTTTAAATTTTAAAATTAATAATTAATTATTTATATATAATCTCCAATGATTATCCGTAATATTCGTCCATAGTTTTAACTACTAATCCTAAATCATTAGGAATGTATTTATCTGCAAACATATCCATAGGACTTTTTGCTGGATAAGTTCCATCATTATTAGTAACAAATCTATATTCCACTTCTCCATTGTCTTTAGTCTCTACATTAGTAAAGAGTAATACAGTAAACAAGCCTGCTGGATTAATTTTATCATCCAACAATTTACCTATGGTCTTAATCTTAATAGTGGGTTTAGCACCAAATTCCCCTGGTACTGTATCACTGTGTGTTAATATAAACACCTTAAGATCTTCTCTCAATGCTTTTCCTGCATTAAGCGTACTCCAAGCATTTTTACCTATCTCTGTAAATTTCTCAAAACCCTTTTCAGAGCTTCTTCTCATAAATTCATTAGACATGGTATATTGCCAATCGTCTATAATTAAATTTGTTATTTCAGGCCTATTGTCAGATATAGCTTTCATAAATTTTAATATGTCTGCTGTTTTATCTGATGCAAAATAATTACCTGTTTTACCTTCAAACTTAGTATAGTTTTTTTTCCATCCTTTAAAAGGCAATGGCTTCCCTACACAATTCACAACTGCTGTATCTTTTGGATCCAACGTTCTGCAAGCAGTACTTTTTCCTGTACCACTCTCTCCTACTACTCCAATTAGTTCACTCATTTTTTAATTTTATTTACCTATTATATTTTTTAATTCTACTACATCTCTATAAAGATCATCTCTACCTTTAAATACATCAGCTTTTGGTAACTCTTTAAAGTAACCTACTTCACCTACAAATTGAAGACCTATACGTACATCAGCTTCACCATCTCTATTCTTAAGAATAGAAACTGATCTAAACCTATCTTTTAGTTTAGTTATATCATAACCTCTAAAATCCTGTACTTCATGTCTCCGTGGACTAAACAAAGTCATAATAACATTAGCATCTTGCTGAGTGTTACCAGTATCTTTGAAATCACTTAACTTAGGCTCTACCATATCCATTTTAAACCTGTCTGCACTTGTGTTAGACCTATTTAACTGCTGTACTACAACAGGGATATAATTAAAGTTATTCCTAAGAGGAATAAGGTATTCAGTCATCTTATCAATATTCTCTTTAACGTTCATACCTCTTTCCCTTTTCATTAATGATATGTGATCTATAACAAGAATTACATATTCATTAGGGTTATGAGGATCATATTTATCAAAGATTTCTATATTCTTCTGACCATTGAATACTTCTTTCTTAGTTATTTTACCATTTGCTCTTGCATAATCAAGCATAAATTTGTTTATACCAGTTGGATTAATATTCTCATCAATAATTGTTAGAATATCTTCCATCTCATAAAAATGGTCTTTAGTTGTACACACGGCATCATAGATTTCCTGACTAATTCTATTTTTACCTCTAGAAAGAACATAATTTATATCAGTTACTATACCATGTTGTAGTAATAATCTACGACATATAGCTTTAGTCATTTTAATCTCTTTATCAATCTCTAAAGACCAATAAAATACTTTAAGCTTTATACCAGTATCTGAAGCTTTATACCAATCATAAGGGTTGTAGAGGAAAGCATCGTCTGTAAATGCTGTCTTACCACTACCAGTTTCTCCCCCAATAAGATAATATGTACCTTGTTGTATACCTGGAATAAACTGCACTAATCTTTCAAATCCCATAGGAAGACCTTTATTAAGACCTTGCTGACCTCTGTTAATTTTGTTTATTACTCTATCAAATATCATCCATTAGATTGTTTGTTTGTTTATCAAATGTGTTAGAAGTACCTTCCTCATTTATTCTCTCTATATAAGCACTAAGCATAGATCCACCGTCTTTGTCTATAAAATAATCAGCCATTTTCATATAAGAATATCTTTCATTGGCTTTTTCTTTTATATAAAGTCTAGTGGCTTTAAAGATTTCAGACATAGTAACACTTTTATTAGATTTAATAAAAGCTTTCATCTTTTTCTCACAACCTCCCTTAGTACCTCTTACAGGATAACCTCCAGTTTTCACACCTTTGGGGAATAACTCTCTCCACTTACCTACCCATTCTTCAAGGTTTTTTAACATCATCTCACTTTCATCATAAGTTCTAATGTCAAAATTATCTTCCTTGAAAAGGTCAATAGCCTTTTGACGGGCTACTACCTCTTCTTCCATCACCTTTACCCAACCTCTTTCTTCCATAAAAGAAGAACTTAGCCTGACATTAACCTTTCTAGGTTTATTTTGTACTAAATAATAAAGGAAAACGTACTCATCTGGTGAAAGCCCATGCTCCACCAGGTTATCTATATTAATCTCCATAAAGTTTATTGTTTTATCCTTCTACAGACTATAACAAATATATAAAAAACATAAAACTTATCCAAAATTTTGCTCAATAACTAAATGTATTTCATCATTATAATAACGTTCATTATGCTCATTAATAAGCTTACTTTCAAGAGTTTCTTTATTGTATTTAAGTATTTCTATTTCTAAATCAGAAATTGTTACATTAATTGTAACTTTCTTTAATAACTTCTTCTCTGTCTTTGTTTTTGTATATTTCATTTTTTTTATTTTCTAATATTTCTATTTCAGAATTTATAGAAGTTAAATTAGCAAGCATCTGTTCTTTTTCTAAAATTAAACCTTTAAGTGTAACAAATATATTATCACAAGTTCTAGATTTTACTTTATCATGTATTCGTCTAAATTCTACACTGTAAGACATATGTATATTAAAATCTTTACTAAGATGTAATACTGTAGAATGATGAAACCCCATATAATCTGCTAATATTGATACAGTTAACATTTTTAAAGCAAATCCTGGACGAACTCCTCCTCCCCAATTTGTAACTAAATCATATTTACTATAAACTATTGCTATAAAAATTCTTCTAGCGTCAACATATTCTTGTTTTCTTGTTTTTGTGAATATATCTATCTCAAATTCTTCGTCTAACAATAATTTTATATTATCTAAATCTAATTTTACAGATGGTGGCAATACTTTATTTATCCTAATACCCATATAATTCATATACTTATCTGCCATTATATTTTAAATTTAGTTAAACAATCTTCCACATTACGGCAATCAATAATATTAAGGCTATCAATGCCCTCAAACATTTTATCATACCATACACATTCTTGTGTCCCAAAGGTTACAAAAATGAATATTCTACCTACTTTACCATTATTTCTAAGCCTACCTATTCTCTGAATAAGATCTTTAGATTTACTATAATAAGAATGGATAATACAGTTATCTAATCCTACTAGATTAGCACCTTGCTTTAGTTTCTTAAAAGAACCTATAGTATTTATCTTACCCTTATCAAAATCATTTCTAATTTTCTCATTCTTCTTATCAGTATTTTTAGAACTAACAACATTAGGGGTTATATTAGTTAACGCATTAAGAGAATTACCAAATATGATAGTCTTACCTCCTATACCTGCTAAAAGCTCTTTACATGCGCTTATTTTGCTTGGTAGCTCATACAACACTTTTGCTCTAGATGCTGAAGTAGTTCTTATCTTAAATAACTTAATATCTTCAGGTAAAAACAATGAACTTCTAAATTGTTGGTCCCAATAATTATATCCTGCAAACTCAGTTACCTTAAAAGGTTTAGCTTTAGTTCCTGCAATCATACTTTTATTATGAATATCTAATTTATGATTAATTACATATACATCAAGCTTTCTTGACGTACCATCTTCTTGGCCCTCATCTATTCCATAAGTATAACACACTGGTGCTATTTTATCTAATAGATGCCCTTTAAATACTTGCTCTTCTTCATCTACTATAGCCTTTCGGTCTACAGTAGCTGATAATCCCATAATAGCCTTATACTTATTATTAGTATAAAACTTAGAATATTGCTGAGTAAGACTATCATGAATCTCATCAGCTATAACTAAATCCCACTCAGTATCTTTCCACTTATAAGCAGATTGATAGCAAGCAAATTTTATATCATAACCAAGTAATCCCCATTTTTGCTGCTCATTTTCTAATTCTATTTCACGATCTGTAACTTCAGCAAGAAATAGTATTTTAGCATTTTTAGGAAATTTTCTAACAGCATCTAACGCTATCTTGGTCTTTCCTAGACCAGTTATTAACTCTAAAGTACCTTGTTTACCGCTAAGTTCCCAAGATTTTAAAGCTTTTTCCTGTATTTCTTGCCTCTTATCCATAATTTTATTATTTATAAAATATTAAACCTATAAGTAAAGCTGTAAAACATATAATTAAAAATAAACTTATGCCTTTCCACATTGTAGAATCTACTTTAGCACA
>TARA_R110002126_G_scaffold185573_1_pt1 | contig 49719 bp, 47 predicted proteins | sample TARA_R110002126 | Tara Oceans TARA_R110002126 (sample SAMEA4397536) | marine metagenome | biome: Polar Biome; feature: [DCM] deep chlorophyll maximum layer (ENVO:01000326); material: water (ENVO:00002006), including particulate matter (ENVO:01000060) such as... | depth 30 m | reverse complement strand
GAATTTGACGACACGAACCGCCGCCATATGGAATACGTCAATGATAGGGGCTTATTTGTGGATGCCCCGATGCAGGAGTTCCTGACAGCATTTGGTGAGACCTATCCGAAGCTGAAGGAATTCAACCGGCGCAGGATTTCCGGCGAGTTTTTTGACGCAGGTTTCACCGGTCCTGAAGGATCGACCGCGAAATGAAGTATTTGGAGGATTTCAAGGTCGGTCAGGTTTTTGAATTCCGCTCTGCGCCTTTGACCAAACAGCAGATCATGGGGTTTGCTCAGGAATGGGATCCTCAGCGTTTACACACTGATGAAGCTTATGCTGAAGCCATCCACGGCGGGCTGATCGCGTCGGGTTTTCAGACCCTTTTGATCGTGTTTGAGCCGATCATGCGGAACTTGATGGTCGACGTCGCCAATATTGGCGGTATCGGATTTAACCAGCTGCGCTGGCAGCGCCCGCTGCGTCCCGAAGAACCGCTGAATATCCGGATCGAAGTCCAGTCTTTGGTCCCATCGCGCAGCAAACCTGACCGGGGTGTTTTGATTTACACGCTCGAAGCGCGAAATCCCGCCGGAGAGCTTGTTATGAGCGTTGAGACCCCGGTGATGATCCAGCGCCGAAAGGAAGGCTTGAAATGACCATGGTACAAGACGAAGATCTGCGGATTTTGCGCGACAGCGTCGGAACACTGCTGGACCGGGCGGGCGGCCTTAGGCGCGCACGTCGCTTGCGCGATAGTGATAAAGATTGGGATGCCGATGTTTGGCGAGAACTGGCCGCTGCCGGTGTGCTAGGCGCAGCAGCTCCCGAAGATGCGGGAGGTCTTGGCATGGGGTTGGCGGCGGCTGGCGTGGTTGCCGAAGAAGTTGGCCGTGTGATCGCACCTGAGCCGGTGGTGCCGACAATCGGGCTGGCAATCGGGCTGATGCAACGGCTGTGCCCGCAGGACCCGATGCTGGAAGCCGCTATCGCTGGCGATGTCATGTTGGCTGTGGCCTGGCAGGAACGCTGTGCGACGGGCCTGTCGGCTGTCATAGAAGGCCGTTTTGATGGAACCACACTGACCGGCAGTAAGGATTGGGTGGTCGGGGCCAGTGGTGCGGACCATGTTCTGGTCATCGCCGAGAGCGTGCGTGGCCCCGTTTTGGTACGGGTCTCGTCGGACGCTTCTGGTATTTTGAAGCAAGCCCGGGCGCAATCGGATGCAAGCGCACTTTGGAGCATGAGTTTTTCGAAAACCCCGGCAGAGATGCTGGCCGAAGGTGCTGCGGTAACCGATGCGCTGGCGAATGCCGTTGCGGATACAACCGCATTAGCAGCGGCTGAACTGGTCGGGCTAAGCGGTGCAGCGCTGGCGCTGACGCTGGACTATATCAAGACCCGCGAACAATTTGACAAGCCGATTGGCTCGTTTCAGGTGATTCAGCACCGTGCCGTTGACATGCATGTCTCGCAGGAAGTTGCCCAGGCCGCCGTACGCGAGGCGCTGGCCGCGATGGATCAAGCAGATTCGACGCTGGAACGGGTGCGACAGGCAAGTCGCGCCAAGGCCCGCGCCTGCACCGCTGCGCAAAAAATCACCCGCGAGGCGATCCAGCTGCATGGCGCGGTCGGGTACACGGATGAATTCGATGTCGGGTTGTTGCTGAACAGGGCGCTTGTCTTGTCGGCGTGGCTGGGGGATGCGGCTTTTCACCGGCGCCGCTGGCTGGATACAAAAGAAACAGAGGAGGCCGCGCAATGACCGACTGGAACGCGATGAGCGATGAAGAGTTTCGCACCGAGGTCAGAACCTTTTTCGAGGCCGAATACCCCGAGGAACTGCGCCACCTGCCGCACCGGCCCAAATTCGCCGAGATGAAACACTGGCATGTGAAGCTGCACGCCAAAGGCTGGGTCGCCCCTGCCTGGCCCGCTGAATTTGGCGGCATGGAACTGGAAGCTGCTAAACTGCTGATCTTCTACGAAGAACAGCAGCGCTATGGCGTCAATCGGGGCCGCGACATGGGGATCCAGATGGTCGGCCCGCTGATCATCAAATTCGGCACCCGGGCGCAAAAGGATTATTGGTTGTCGCGCATCCTGAGCTGTGAAGACATCTGGTGTCAGGGTTATTCTGAATCCGGCGCCGGCTCGGATCTGGCCAATTTGCGCACCAGTGCTGTGATTGATGGTGATGATTTCGTCATCAACGGCCAGAAAATCTGGACCACGATGGCCCATGACGCCACCCATATCTTCATGCTGGTACGTACCGACCCCGATGCGCCTAAAAAACAACAGGGCATCAGTTTTGTTCTGGCCAGCATGGATCAGCCAGGCGTCGACGTGCGCACCATCACCACGCTGGCTGGCGAGACCGAGTTTTGCGAAGTGTTTTTTGACAATGCCCGAACCCCGCGCGCCAATTTGGTGGGCGAGATTAACAAGGGTTGGAGCATGGCCAAGGCGCTGCTCAGCTTTGAGCGGATATTCATCGGCTCACCCGGCCTTGCGCAGAATGCACTGGGTCAGCTTGAAACTTTTGCCCGTGGGCGCGGCGCTTTCGACGATCCGGTGTTTCGGGATCGCTACGCCGAAGTAGCACTGGACGTCGAGGATCACGCAGCCCTCTACAGCCGATTTGCCGACCAGCTCAAGCGCGGAGAGACACTGGGAGCCGATGTCTCGATGCTGAAAATCTGGGTGACCGAGACCTATCAACGGATATCCGAACTGATGATCGAGGTCGCAGGCCCCGATGGTGGCAGTATCGGGCCGCTGCAGGTGGGCAATATGGGAGTCGATGTGTTGACCAGTTTTTACAAAGCGCGACCGACAACAATCTACGGCGGATCGAATGAAATCCAACGAAATATCTTGTCCAAGGCCGTTCTGGGCCTTTGACAACCATGTTCCAAACAGAGGAAGCGAAAATGACTGACTACGCAACGAAGTACCCGAAACTGTCTTTCGACTACCCGGCAGATCGCGTTCTGCGCATCACTTTTGACCGACCCGAGACTTACAACTCCGTCGATGCCGAAACCCACACCCAAATGACCGATATCTGGATTGACATCGACCGCGACCAAGACATCAACGCGGTGATCGTCACAGGCCGGGGTAAAGCGTTTTCGGCAGGCGGCGATTTCAGTCTGATTGAGGGCATCACCGGTAATTTCGACACGGTGATGAAGACCTGGAAAGAAGCCAAAGATCTGGTCTACAACATTATCAATTGTAACAAGATCATCATCTCGGCGATCAACGGTCCTGCGGCTGGTGCGGGCCTTGTTGTGGGTATCCTTGCCGATATTTCCATCGCCGGCAAACGCGCTAAAATCGTTGATGGCCACCCGCGGCTGGGTGTCGCTGCCGGCGATTGCGCCGCGATCATCTGGCCTCTGCTGTGCGGTATGGCCAAAGCCAAATACTACCTCTTGACTTGCAAACCGATCACCGGTGAAGAGGCCGACCGCATTGGCATGGTGTCGATGTGCGTCGAAGATGACGAGCTGGAACAGATTTCGATTGATACCGCGACTGAAATGGCCACTGGTTCGCAAAGCGCGCTTCGCTGGACCAAATATTCGCTGAACAACTGGCTGCGTCAGGCAGGGCCGATTTTTGATGCCTCGACCGCGCTGGAAATGCTGGGCTTTATGGGCGATGACGTAAAAGAAGGTGTTCTTTCGCACCGCGAAAAGCGCGCGCCAAACTTCCGCAAAGATTGCCCACTCTAAGTCAACCAACACAAGGGAATCCACCATGTCTGACTCTGTCTATTCGGAAATTGCCAGGGCCTATGCCAAAGCGGCCCAGGTGGCACCAGGACTGAAGGCACGGTTTGACAAAGCGGGTTTTGAGCCATCCAAGGTTTCGTCACTGGCTGAACTCTCCCGTCTGCCGGTGATGAAAAAAGAGGAGCTGCTAACGCTCCAAAGAGCGAACCCGCCTTTTGGCGGGTTCCTAGCCGTCGATCCCAAAGATGTATCGCGCATCTATGTGTCTCCGGGCCCCATATTTGAACCCTCGTTGCCTGGTACTGGCGGTCATGGGCTTGATCTTTTGTTCAGGTCTGCGGGGATCACAGATGCCGATATCGTCCTGAACACTTGGGCCTATCATCTGGTCCCGGCGGGGCTCTTGTTTGATGAGGCCGCGCAGGCCGTTGGCGCGACCGTAGTTCCGGGCGGCACCGGAAACCGTGAATTGCAGGCCCAGATCATTCGCGAAATCGGTGTTACGTCGATTTGCGCCAGCACCGCGTTTTTCCTGACTCTGGCCGATACGGTAATCGAAACCTATGGCCGCGACGCTTGGACAGTGAAGTCCGCCTTTCTAGGCGGAGAGATGGGCGACTGGATGGGCAAGCGCCGCCGGATTGAGGCCGACTATGGTGTAAAAACCTGGGCGGCCTATGCGACCGCCGATCTGGGGCTTGTCGGTTATGAAGACGGTGGCGATGGATATCTGGTTCACCCCGACCGGATCGTGCAGATATGTGACCCCGAAAGCGGCGCGCCATTGGCGGATGGCGAAACAGGCGAGATCGTCGTCACCTCGTGCCAAGCCGATTGGCCGATGATCCGGTTCGGCACCGGCGACAGTGCCTATGCGCTGGAAAGCGGGGCGGATGGCCGGGTCACGCGGCTTTCGGCGATACAAGGCAGGGTTGGCGCAGCGGTAAAGGTGCGCGAGATTTTCGTCTATCCCCGGGCAATTGAAGAAGTTGTGATTGCGGTATCAGGGGCCATCGCCGCGCAGGCCGTTGTCACGCGCGAAAACGATCGTGATACAGTGTGCCTGCATCTGGTTCTGGACCACGGCTCCGACAAGGACGCCACCACCAAGGCCGCGGCAGATGCGTTTCAGAAATCCGCGCGCATCCGTGCGGATAGCATCGAATTTGTGGACTCTCTTCCCGAAAATTCAGAACTTCTGGTCAATCACAAAGACAGTTAACGGGGTCACAAAGACAGTTAACGGGGTGAGTAGCGGCCCGTGCAACCGGAGATCTTTTTCTTGATAGGGCACCACCGTTTTCAGCCAGAAATCTTCAATAGGATTTCGGTAGGCCGAGCGCGCGCTCGGCAATATGCGACAAGATCAATTCCTCGCTGACCGGGGCGATGAAGTTCAGTATACTCTCGCGGAAATACCGCTCCACGTGATACTCCTGCGCGAAACCGAACCGCACCGCCCGGAAGGCGGCGTCATAGGCCACGAGCCCCGCAAGATGACGCGCGGTGTTCGATTCAAGGCCGCAGGGCTTACCCCTCATCATAGAGCGCCGCTGCCTTGTAGGTCATCAGTTCGGCCGCCTGCAGCCGCATCCAGATCGACGCCAGCGGATGCTGGATCGCCTGATTCTGGCCGATCGGGCGGTTGAAGACAATCCGCTCGCGGGCGTATTTCACAGCCTTGTCGAGCACTGCCTCGGCAAAGCCGAGCGCTGCAGCAGCCACCAGGATTCGCTCGGCGTTCAGCCCGTGCAGCAGCACGCGAAATCCCTCGCCCTCGGCACCAATACGGTCCTCTTCGGGAACCTCCAGTCCATCGATGAAGATCGAGTTGGAATCGACTACCTTGCGGGCCATCTTGGGGATCTCATGCACAGTAATCTTAGAGCGGTCTAGCTTGGTATAAAACAAGGTCATCCCATCGGACGGCTTGGCGCATTGTTCGATAGGCGACGTGCGCGTGATCAGCAGGATATGGTCGGCGATTTGCGCCGCCGTATTCCTCGTCCATCGTGACGCCGTACCAGCCGTTGTCGGCGATTTCAGAGGCGAAAGGGTCGGGGAAAGTTCCCTCGCGATCGCAGGCCAGCCAGTAGGAATCGTCGAAATTATTGCAGATTCGGGTCACGTTTTCCCGTATCGCCGTCTGCTCTTCGCTCAGATTGAAGTCCATATCAGTTTTTCTCCCTTGGTTTTTCATCCCGGGCAAGTTGCTCCGGGCCATGAATTTACGTCAAATCTCAGTCAGCGGGCTTGCCGCCCTCTGGAATGTCTATCTGAACCGGCTCCGCCCCGTCGGAACCAGGAACCGTGGCCACGCCGGACGGCAGCATCGCGCGCCAGGTCGCCGGATCATTGGTCGTGAAATCGCCGAAACGACGCTCGGCAACGAACATGTCGGCGCGAATGAGCGTGGAGTGGGCGAGGATTGGTTCGTCCCGTCCGCCGCATAAGCAAGATGTGATCCGCGCGAGCGGCGACGAGAAATCCAGATCAAGCGCGGTCGCAGAGTCATAATCCGCACGCACGACAGTGATCTTCTGCGCGCCCTCAAAATCGAGTATCCCGGTATGGTCACGCAGAAGCTGCGAATAGACCTGTGTCTCGTCGGCACTCGCGGGCAACATATCATAGACGGCGCGCGGCAGCCAAAGATCGACGGCGGTCTCTTCCCGAATCCGAGCATCATGCCCTAAGGCATGGAGCCCTTCCTGAAATATGGCACCCAGGGGATCAACTTTGGCTCGTTTGTGGCGACCTATGTCATCAGCACCGAGCGCTGGGACGCGCTGTCACCAGAAATTCAGGAGTTGATGACAACGGCCGGCAAGGCTGCGACCCTGTCAGGTTGTCAGGTTGTCAGGTTGTCAGGTTGCCGACGGTCTTGACTTAAGCAACAAGAAGACCCTCATCGAAGGTGGAGTGGTGTACGCGGACCTGCCCGAGGCGGACGTGGCCGAGATCTCCGGGATCATCGGGACGGTCAGTAGTGAGTGGGCTGCCAATCTCGACGCTCAGGGCAAGAATGGGACCGAAATACTCGAGGCGTTCCGCGCCGCGCTCGCGAATCCTGTAAACTGAGCCGAGGCATCCTCCCGGTCGCTCCCCGTTCTTGACCGGAACCTATCTTGTTTGCCAAGCGGTCACAGCGCATGCCCAATGGGCGTGCGCTGTGAACTTTGTGCATAGTCACTCGAGACCGCCGCGGTTCCACCCCCCAACGGTCTGCCCGGATTTTCGGGATTGCGGGGCGCGTCTGGGGGTGCCGGATCAAGTGAACCGTCTGTACCGCACGGGCTTGGTGCTGGAGGTCGGCGCGGGCACCCAGGAAAAGCGTAAGCGGATCATCGCGGACGAGCTTTTGAAAAACTGACGGGTGGGGACTATGACCCAGCAAACAAAACCGCGCTACGGCGTGATCTGATGGCCGGACAAGTGGCTCCAGTCACCGGAACCGGCTCTGGTATGGAGCGGGTAACAGTGCTGGCTGTCGTACCGTAGTTGGCGTCAAAAACCGGCGCCCTGACTTGGCGGGCCGTTTCGACTTTTGGGAGCAATTCGGGGTTTACCTTTATTCTAACAACTGTTAGTTTATGCGAGAATTTCTGGGAGGAGAAATGATCGTGTCAGAGAAGAAATGCGCTTTACCTGTGCGAAGCGCCGACCGCGCTTCAAAAGCGCTCCCTGACTTGATGTTGCCGCGATGAACGCGCAAGCCCTTAGCCCACCGCCCTTGGCGGTCCGGCAGGCGACACTGAAATTTGGTGGCGTAACCGCACTGGACAATGTGTCCATCGAAGTGCGCGACGATGAATTGCTGGCCATAATTGGCCCCAACGGCGCCGGCAAGACCTCGCTCTTGAACGTGACGGCTGGATTCTACCGGCCTCAGTTGGGCCGGGTCGAACTGGCGGGTCGGGATGTCACCGGGCTGCGCGTCGATCAGATCGCCCGCAAAGGGCTGGCCCGCACCTTTCAGGGAACGCATCTGTTTGCTGGCCAGACAGTTGTCGAGAATATTCTGATCGGCCGCCACATGCTGATGAAAACAAACGTCCTTCAGGCGTTTTTCCAATTCGGGCCGACGATGCGTGAAGAAGACGAACACCGCGCTGTGGCCGAAGAGATCATCGACTTTCTTGAGATAGAGCCTATTCGCAATCAGCCGGTTGGCACGCTGGGTTATGGGCTGCGCAAGCGGGTCGATCTGGGTCGCGCGCTGGCACAGGAGCCAAAGTTGTTGCTGATGGACGAGCCAATGGCCGGCATGAATTCAGAAGAAAAAGAAGATCTGGCCCGATTCATCCTTGATGTACGCGAGGCGCGCAATATCCCGGTGGTTCTGGTTGAGCATGACATGGGGGTGGTGATGGATCTGGCTGACCGCATCGTGGTGCTGGATTTTGGCCGCGTGATTGCCGAGGGCACGCCCGAGGAAATCCAGAACGACCCGGCGGTCATCAAAGCGTATCTGGGGGCATGACATGACAGTACCCACGCAACTCGCCGATCAAGCCGTCAAGAACAGCGCCACGCTGCCGCAGGTTCTGCTGGCCCGCGCCACGCGCAGCCCCGACGCGCTGGCCGAGCGGCACAAGCGGCTGGGCATCTGGCGCGAATTCACCTGGGCCGATGTTCTGGACCGGGTGCGCGCCTTCGCGCTGGGGCTAGAGAAGCTGGGGTTTCAGCGCGGCGAAACGCTGATGCTGATCGGCGAGAACGAGCCGGAACATTTCTGGGCGGAATATGCGGCGCAATCGTTGGGCGGCATGGTTCTGTCGGTCTATCCTGACCAGACAGCAGATGAGATCGTCTATCTGGCGCAGGATTCACAGACCCGCGTGTTTGTGGCGCAGGATCAGGAACAGGTCGATAAATGTCTGGAGGTCGCGGACAAGATTGACGGTGTCATCAGCATCGTCTTTTGGGACGGTGCCGGCCTCTGGGGCTATACGTCACCGCTGCTACGCGATTTCAAAGATCTGTGCAAACAAGGTCGCGCTATCCACAGCGAGGCCCCACAGCATTTTGCTGATCAGGTCGCTGCCGGATTGGCCAATGATATCGCAGTGTTGTCCTACACATCCGGCACCACCGGCCTGCCCAAAGGCGTGATGATCAGCCATCGCTATATGTTCGACAATGCGAGCCGGATTCTTGGGGCGATCGACATTCAGCCCGGTGCTGGTTATCTGACCTATATCTCGCCCGCATGGGTGACTGAGCAGATTTTCGGGCTAACCATCGGCCTTTTGGCGCCGATGGTTGTCAACTTCCCCGAAGGTCCCGAGGAAGTCCTGTCAAATATCCGCGAGCTTGCCGTCGATGCGCTGGTGTTCAGCCCGCGGCAATGGGAAAATCTGGCCTCGATCGTGCAGGCACGGATGTTGGGCGCGGGGCCGGTGCGGCGCAGGCTGCACAGCTGGGCGACGGATGTGGGTCAGCGGGTCTATGTTGAACGGCTTGAGGGGCGCGTGCCATCTTTGGCGGCGCGGCTGCAACTGCCCCTGGCCGAAGCGCTGGTGCTGCATCATCTGCGCGACAATCTGGGGCTGGGCCGGGCCGATGTCGCCTTGTGCGGTGGTGCTTTGATGGCACCGGATGTGTTCCGCATGTTCCACGCAATGGGGGTCAAGCTGCGAAATATCTATGGCGCAACTGAGATCGGGCTTTTGACGGCGCATACCGGGGCGAGCTATCAGCTGGAAACCAGCGGTCGCTGGATGGAATGCGACCCCTCTTATGGCGACCCGGTGGAATACCGGATAGCAGAGGACAGTGAATTGCAAGTGCGCGGCGGGTCCGGCTTTGGCGGCTATTTCGGCAAGCCCGACAAAACCGCCGAGGCGCTGACGGACGATGGCTGGTATGCCACCGGCGACGCGGTGTCGATGACCGACGACGGCGAGCTGGTGTTTTTTGACCGGGTCAAGGACATGCGGCAGCTGAAAACCGGCCATAGCTATCCGCCGCAATTCATCGAAACTCGCCTGCGATACAGCCCGTTCATCAAGGATCTGATGACGCTGGGCGATCAAAAGCGCGATTTCGTGACCGCCCTGATCAATATCGACATGGAGGTTCTCAGCCGTTGGGCCGAAGAGAACAACCTTGGGTTTTCGACCTATACAGACCTGTCGCAAAAGCCGGAAATCCTGTCCCTGATCCGCACTGAGATCGCTCGGATCAACACGCTGTTGCCGGACGGGTCGCGGGTGATACGCTTTGCCAACTTCCCCAAGGAACTAGACCCGGACGAAGGCGAACTGACCCGCAGCCGTAAGTTGTGCCGCGCCTTTCTTGAGGACCGTTATGGCGATCTGGTGAACACCCTGTACAGCGGCGCTCCGGATGTCGATCTTGAGATTGCCGTGACCTATCAGGATGGCCGCAAGGGCGTGCTGAAGGCCAAAGTGGCGGTTACGGATGTTGAAACAACGCCGAGCCAGCTGACAACTCAAAAAAATGGGCCTAAGGAGGGCGCGCTGTGACCTATTTTGTCAACGATGTGATAACCGGGGCGTTGATCGGGCTGCTTTATGCGCTGGTCGCCATGGGGTTCGTGGTAATCTACCGCGCCAGCAAAGTGTTCAACTTTGCCCAGGGCGAATTGGTCATTTTGGGTGGGTTCATCGTCTGGTACACCACCTTTACGCTGGGGCTGGATCTGTGGCTCGCGATTCCTCTGTCGCTCATGCTGTCGGCGCTGGCCGGATATTTGATCGAGCGGATTTTCCTGACCAAACTGATCGGGGAATCGGTGTTTTCGATGGTAATGGTCACGGTGGGCCTGCTGATCCTGTTGCGCGGGGTGATCCTGTTGCTGTTTGGCCCGGCGGTGCGCCCGTTTCCGATCATCTTCCCGCTGCGTCCGCTGTTCATCGGAGAGCTTCTGATCCCGATGAACCTGCTGATGGGCGGCGGCATCACCATCGTTGCGGCCATCGGACTATCGTGGTTCTTCAACCATACCCGGCGCGGATTGCGAATGACGGCGGTAGCCGAGGATCACGTGGTTGCCGAATCGATGGGAATATCCGTCCAGAATTCGATCGCGGTTGCCTGGATGATCGGTGCGGTACTCAGCACCGTCGGCGCGATGATCTATCTCAGCGGTAAATCGCTGACCTTTCTGGCGTCAGATATCGGTTTTGCCGCTCTACCGGTGGCGCTATTTGCCGGGCTGGAATCAATTGGTGGGCTGATCCTGGCGGGAATCATCGTCGGCGTGGCGCAAAGCCTGGCGACCTCGTATCTTGATCCGCTGGTCGGCGGTTCTGTCGGTTCTGTCATTCCCTATATCATCATGCTGGCGATCCTGTTGATCCGCCCCACCGGCCTGTTTGGCTGGCGCACAATTGAAAGGGTCTGAACCATGGATCCTTCCGGTATCTTTTCCACCAGTTACCGCAGCGACCGGCGCGTTGTTCGTACCCGCTGGCAGGCGCTATTGCTGGCGCTGTTGCTGGTATTGATGTTTGGCGCACCCTACCTAGCCAGTCCGCGCATTGTTGCCATCCTGAACGTAATGCTGATCAGTTCGGTTGTCGCGGTGGGCTTGCAGATATGCACCGGCTATGCCGGGCAAATCAACCTTGGGCAGGCCGCGTTCATGGGGGTCGGTGCCTATACCGCATCGCTTCTGGCGTCAAGAACCGGAATCAGCTTTCTGGTGACGATACCAGCGGCGGGGGTTGCGGCGGCGCTGTTCGGGTTCCTGTTTGGCCTGACTGCCGCGCGTATTAAGGGGTTCTATCTGGCGCTTACCACCATCGCGGCGCAGTTCATCTTTCACTTTGCGGTGCTGAATTTGCCGGGATCGTGGCTGGGTGGCTCGAACGGGGTGACGGTGCCCGCAGCGACGCTGTTCGGGTTTCGTATCGTCAGTGAGACCAGCCAGTATTACATGATGCTGATCGTGGCGCTGATCATGGTGGCGGGGGCCTTTGGCATCGTGCGCAGCCGCTTTGGCCGGGCCTTTGTAGCCGTGCGCGACGATGATGTGGCGGCGGGGATCATGGGCATCAATGTTGCCGCCACAAAGGCCAACGCCTTTTTGATCGGCGCGTTTTATGCCGGGGTTGGGGGGGCGATGTGGGCCTATTTGATCCGCTTTGTCGGGGTCGATCAGTTTACCCTGTTCAACTCGGTATTTTTCATCGCAATGATCATCGTTGGCGGCATGGGGTCGGTTGTCGGCGCTCTGGTGGGCGTATTCGTGATTCGCCTGATCCAGGAAGTGATCGCGACGGTTGGTCCTAATCTGGCCGAAGCGGTGCCGTTTCTGGGCGGTGACATCGTGTTTGCCGGGATGAATGTGGTTCTCGGCGGAGTCATTGCCCTGTTCATGATCCTGGAACCCAAGGGGCTAATGCACCGCTGGAACATCCTAAAATCATCATATCGTATTTGGCCGTTCCCATACTGAGCAACAAGGGCGGCTTTTAACCTGGGAGGAAAGACATGAAATATCTATCATTTACGGGGCTGAGAAGGCTGCCGGCAGTTGTCACCTTGGCCGCCATGGCTGCCATGGCTGCCATGCCGCTCAAGGCGCAGGCTGAGGCCGAATACAATCTCGCGATGCTGTCAGATTTCTCGGGGCCATATGCCGATATCATGCCAATCTTGGCCGGTGGGCGCGAAGCGGTCATCGACTGGTGGAACGCCACACGCGGCAAGGAACTAGGCGTCAAACTAAGCTATAAGAACTATGAGACCCGCTATGATGCGGCGCAGGTGGCCAGCCTCTGGCCCGGTATTAAATCAGAACTGTCGCCAATTGCCGTTCTGGGCCTTGGCGGGCCTGACGTGGCCGCCCTATCCGAGCGTCTGCCCGAAGATAAGATTCCGATGTTCATGGCAACCGCCGGTTATGGCTTTGCCTGGAAATCCGAGTCGTGGATCTTCAATCCACGCCCGACCTATTCCCACGAAAGCGCCGGATTCCTGAACTGGATGCGCGAACAGCGTGGCGGCGACGGACCGTTCAAAGTGGCAATCATGGCGTCTGACGCTTCACCCGCCTACGTCGACATGGCGCGTGGACTTGAAAAATACGCTGAGGAGAATCCCGACAAGATCGAGGTGGTCGAGACCATCTATACAGAAGTACAGCCCACCGACTTGACCAGCCAGATGCGCAAGGTAGCTCGTTCCGGCGCCGAGGCGGTTATCATCCAGACCAACACGTCAATCGTGGTGGCAGTCAAGCGCGGGTTGCAGGCCAACGGTGCCGACATCCCGATCATGATGAGTTCGCATAACGGGCTGCCGGCATCTGGCAAGGCTGTGGGCGGTATTGACCAGCTGGAAGGTGATTACGAGGCCTATGGCATGGCAATCGCTGCCGGTACCGACACCGAGCAATACACATTCTACAAGATGCTGGCGGATGGCTACGACCTGAAAGCACCGTGGAACGTGGTCACGGCGATGGGCATATCTCAGGGGCTTTTTGCAGTGTTCACCATTGATCATGCGATCGACATCAAAGGTGCCGAAAACCTGACCGGTGAAAATGTCCGCGCGGCGCTGTTTGACCGCCCAATCACCACCGAAGAGACCCACGGCATGCTGCCAACGCTGACCTTCACCCCCGAGGCACCTTTTCCGCTAAAGGGTTTGAAGGTGAATGTCGGTACGGTACGCGATGGCAAAATTGTCGTCGAAGCGGTCGGTGCCGATATCCCGGACGTCACCAAGTGGTAAAATCCCTCGGGCACCGCGCATCGCGCGGTGCCCATCCTTTGCACGGCAACAAGGCACCGTTCACATGCTGGAACTAAACAATGTCGAGGTCACGTATTCGGATGTGATCCTTGCGCTTAAGGGCGTGACAATGAATGTGCGCGAAGGCCAATGCGTGGCGCTTCTGGGCGGCAACGGCGCGGGCAAGAGCACCACGCTCAAGGCTATATCCGGCACCCTGAAATCCGAAGACGGCGCGGTGACCGCCGGGTCTGTCCTGTTGAACGGAGCGCCGGTGCATAATATCCTGGCCTCGGAGGTGGTCCGGCACGGGCTGATCCACGTCATGGAAGGCCGCCGGGTACTGCGCCACATGACCGCCGAACAGAACCTGATTGTCGGTGGCCACATGGTTTCCGACGCCAGCGAGATGCGCAAGCGGCTAGATCATGTGTATAAGCTGATGCCGCGTCTGGCCGATCTCAAAGCACGAACCGCCGGCTTCATGTCCGGCGGCGAACAACAGTTGCTGCTGATCGGGCGGGCCGTGATGGCGCGGCCAAAGATAATTGCGATTGATGAGCCATCGCTGGGGTTGGCACCGCTGATGATCCGCGACGTGTTTGACGTGCTGCGACGCCTCAAGGAGGAAGGCACCACCTTCTTCCTGGTCGAACAGAACAGCGCCGCCGCCTTTGGCATCGCCGACTACTGCTATGTGATGGAAAATGGCCGTATCGTTCTGGACGGACCCGCCGACAAGATGGCCGAAAACGAGGACATCAAGGAATTTTACCTGGGCGTCAACGCCGCAGGCGAACGCAAAAGCTATCGTGACATCAAACATTACCGACGTCGAAAGCGTTGGTTGGGATAAGGAAACTACTGAAATGACGACAATTCTGGACATCAAGGGCCGCACGGCTTTGGTTACAGGCGCAGGACAGGGCGTTGGCCGTCAGGTTGCACTGTATATGGCCGAATATGGCGCCGGGGCGGTCGTAATCAACGACTTCCACCTCAAGCGCGCCGAGGCCGTGGCCAAAGAGGTCGAGGCCGCCGGGGCCAAGGCCCTGCCGCTGGCCTTTGACGTGTCGGATTATGACGCCGTTGGCGCGGCCTTTGCCACCGCCAAAGAGACGTTTGGCAGCATTGATATTCTGGTTAACAATGCCGGCAATGCCGGGCCGACCTCGGGGCTGGACGATCTGGTGCCGTTCTGGGAATCCGACCCCTCGGAATGGCGGCGCTGGATGGCGACCAATTTCGACGGGGTGCTGAACTGCACCCGCCATGCCATGTCTGGCATGACTGAAACCGGCTATGGCCGCATTGTCACCGTGATCTCGGATGCCGGGCGGGTCGGAGAGCCGCATCTGGCCGTCTATTCCGGTGCCAAGGCCGGAGCCGCCGGGTTCATGCGTGCTATCGCTAAGGCCGGCGGCCGGTTTGGCATCACCGCCAATTGCGTCGCCCTTGGCGGCACCCGCACGCCTGCGGTGGCCGATCTGCTGCCCGATATCGCAACCGAAAAGAAGGCGCTGTCGCAATACGTCATCCGCCGCCTTGGCGAACCTGAGGATTCGGCGGGCATGATCCTGTTCTTGTGCTCAGACGCAGCCAGTTGGATCACCGGGCAAACCTACCCGGTGAACGGAGGATATTCCTTTGCAACTTGACCCCTCGAGCCGGCGCGGCGTTCAGCCGCCCCTTTGCCCCAGAACCTCATCCGTATCGGCCCCAAGCGCGGGTGCCGGACGGTCCAGCGTAACTTCGTATCCCAAGAATTTCAGCGGTTGTACCAGATGAATTTCTTCAGCTCCACCAGCGCCGATCAGGGTTTTGATCAGCCCGCGCGCCCGGACGTGCGGATCCTCCAGCGTTTCGGCCAGCGAATTGACCGGACCCCAGGGCACGCCCGCCGCATCGAACAGCCCGCCCCATTCGGCAAGCGGCCGTTTGACCAGTGCCGCGGCAATTTCCTGGCGCAGCGCATCCTTGCCCGCCGCGCGCTGACGTCCGCCCAGATCGCGCAAAGCCGGTTTGTCCAGAACGTCGCAGAACGGTTGCCAGAACCAGTCTTCGTGGGCGATCGACAGCGTCATCAGCTTGCCGTCGGCGCAGGTGAAGGTGCCATATCCCGGCTCGGCGATCAGCTCGCCCAGCGGGGTGCCGTTGGCCTGTGGCACCAAAAACGCAGTCAGCATCGACACCACCGCATCGGACATCGAAACATCGACATATCGCCCCTGCCCGGTGCGTTGGCGGGCGACTGTGGCCGACAGGATGGCAATGGCGGCAAACAGCGCCGCGCCAATATCGGCCAGCGGCACCGGCGGCACCGGTCCGGGTTTGCCTGCATCGGCCTGATGCGACAGCAATCCGCCAACGCCCTCGTAAGACAGATCATGGCCGACGCGGTCGCGGTACGGGCCGTCCTGCCCGTAGCCGGAAATCGATACATAAACGATGCCCGGATTAAGCGCCGAAATATCATCATAGCCCGCGCCCAACCCGGCCAGTTTGCCGGGGCGGAACCCTTCGACGATCACATCCGCGTCGTGCGCCAGATCGTGGAACTGCGCCAGCCCGCCGGGGGATTTGAGATCCAGCGTGACGCTTTTCTTGCCCCGGTTCAACGCATTGAACAGCGGCGCAAATTGGCGGGCCGGATCGCCCATACCGGGGCGTTCAATCATGATCACCTCGGCCCCCATGTCCGACAACAGCATGGTGGCATATGGGCCGGGGAATTGCTCGGCCAGGCTGAGGATTTTCAGTCCGGCAAGTGGGGCTTCGCTCATCACAGTCTCCTGGGTTCGTCCGGGGAATGCCTGGCAATGTGCAGGCCATCCCAGTGGATCAGAACTATCACGCGAAAGCAAGCGGAAAATGATGAATAATTCTTATATTACAAGAGGTTAAGATGACTACAACCTATGATTCCATCTCTGTGGAGCGCGTCGCCCAAACCGAATGGATCACCTTTCAGCGCACCAAACAGATGAATGCGCTGTCGTCGCAGATGCTGGATGAAACCGCCAATGCACTGGACGTGGCGATGCAGGACGACGCGGTGCGGGTGGTTGCTATTACCGGCTCGGGGCGGGCCTTTTGCGCGGGGGCCGATCTGAAAGAAGTGGCGGGCACCACGATCGCTCCCGGCGAGCGGAACATGCTGGACCGGGTCGATTCGGTGTTTGGCACCCTGCGCAACGGGCCCAAGCCGGTGATTGCGGTGGTCAACGGGCTGGCTATGGCGGGTGGTCTGGAACTGGTCATGGCCTGTGATCTGGTGTTTGCCGCGCAAAGCGCCAAAATGGGCGATGCGCATTCCAATTTCGGAGTATTTCCTGGCGCGGGCGGCGCGGCGATCCTGCCCAACCGGATTGGGCTGAATCGGGCCAAGGATCTGCTGTTCTCGGGCGAGAATGTGACGTCGCAACAGATGATGGACTGGGGGCTGGTCAACCGCGTTGTCGCGGACGACGATCTGCGCGACGCTGTTCAAACCTATGCTGACAAGCTGTCGGACAAAAGCCCGGCGGTGCTGCGCCGGATGAAAACCATGGCCAACCGGGCGATGAACACCGACGAACAATCGGCTCTGGCCGAAGAAATGCTGCACCTACTGGCGCATATGCGATCGTGGGACATGCAGGAAGGACTCTCGGCCTTTGCCGAGAAACGCAAACCGAAATTCAGGGGCTATTGAGGCCGGAGGATCAAACATGACTAATATCTATGTTGTCGGCGTCGGGATGACGCCGTTTGGTAAGTTTCGTGACAAGACGGTCAAGGAAATGACCAGTGAAAGCGTGAACGCGGCGCTGAAAGATGCGGGGCTGACTGCCGAGGCGATCGAGGGCGCGTTCTTCTCGAACGCAACGCAGGGCCATATGGAAGGCCAGCACATGATCCGAGGCGAGATTGCCCTGCGCGAGATGGGCATTCAGGGCATTCCCGTGGTCAATGTCGAAAACGCCTGCGCCAGCGCCAGCACCGGGTTCAAGCTGGCGGTTGATTTTCTGAAGGCGGGCAATGGTGATGTCTGTCTGGCCGTGGGCAGCGAAAAGATGTTCTCGGATGACCGCAAGCTGATGTTCTCGGCCTTTGACAGCGGCTGGGACGTAAGCGACAACAAGGGCGTGGCCGAACAATTGATGGCGCTTGGCGCCGGTATTGAAGAGCCGGAAGGGTCGAAATCACCAGCGCCCTACAGTGTTTTTATGGACGTCTACGCAGGCTTTGCGCGTCACCACATGGCCACTTTTGGAACTACGCAGGAACAATTCGCCGCCGTGTCGGCCAAAAACCATACCCATTCGGTGCATAATCCGCTGGCGCAATACCGCAAATCGATGAGCGTCCAGGAGGTTCTGGCATCCCCCCCCATCACCTATCCACTAACGCTGCCAATGTGCGCACCGATCTCGGATGGCTCGGCGGCGGCAATTGTCTGCACTGAATCGGGATTAAAGCGCTATGGTCTCGACAAGGATCGCGCAATCAAGGTCAAGGCGACGATCCTGCGCTCGGGCACCGACCGGTCGCCGGACGATTACAAAAACCACATGACCCGCCTCGCCGCGCTTCAAGCCTACGAGGCCGCCGGGATTGGCCCCGAGGACATCTCGGTTGCTGAGGTGCATGACGCTACCGCCGTGGGCGAGGTAATCCAGGTTGAGAACCTCGGCCTGGTCGAATTTGGCCAGGGCGGCCCGGCCTCATTGCGGGGCGAGACCTCACTTGGCGGGCGGGTGCCGGTGAACCCTTCGGGGGGGTTGGAATCTAAAGGCCACCCGGTGGGCGCGACCGGCATCGGCCAGATCTTTGAGTTGGTCACGCAATTGCGCGGTGAGGCTGGCGCGCGTCAGGTTGATGGCGCCCGCAACGCCATCGCCGAAAATGGCGGCGGGCTGTACGGCGTCGAAGAGGCTGCCGCCTGTGTCACCATTCTTGGCCGCTGAATAAGCTGATCGAAAGGAAAATCAATGGAACATGTGATGAACGCCGCTCAGGCGATCTATACCGAAGAACAACGGATGCTGTTGGACAATTTCCGCCGCATGGCGCTGGCGGAATTTTCTCCACTTGCCGAAAAATACGAGAATCTTGGCCACCCGCCCGATGCCAATACGCTAAAGGCGCTGTTTGCCAAATGCGAAGAATTTGGCCTGATCAGTGGGCTGGTGCCTGAGGTCGATGGCGGTCTTGAGATGGACCGGATGAGCTATGGAATCCTCTACGAGGAACTGGCTCGCATCTGGCCTGATCTGGCGATTGCCGTGCTGATCCAGGGCCATGCGGCGCTGTCGCTCAGCATCATGGCGACGCCCGAGCAGAAAAAGATCTATCTTGAGCCAATCCTGAAGAGCGAGCGCATTGGCTGTACCTGTATTTCCGAACCCGATGTCGGATCAAACGTGCGTGAGGTCAAATGCCGGGCCGAGCGCAAGGGTGACAAGATCATCGTGACCGGTCAGAAACTGTGGATTTCCAACGCGGCCCAGTCGGATTTTGCGGTTGTCGTGTGCAACCTTGACGGCGGTATTTCGATGGTGATCGTGGACCGTGAAATCGGGGGCGAGGGCGACAATTACAAAACCCGCGAGCTGCGCAAAATGGGGCTGAGTGGGGCCTCAACCTGCGAGGTTTTCTTTGAAGGTGCTGAAACCACCGCCAAACATGTGCTGGGGCAGGATGGCGGTGGTCTCTACCAAACGCTGAAACTGTTTGAAAGCGCGCGGGTGTTTGTCGGGTTAACCAGCATTGGCATTGGTCAGGCGGCGCTGGAATGTGCGGTAGCTTACTCCAAGGACCGCCAGCAGCATGGGAAACCGATTGGCGGACATCAGATCATCCAAGTCTATCTGGCTGATATGGCAACACAATTGGATGCCGCGCGCCTGCTGTGCCAGCGTGGGTTGCAACTGCTGGATTTGGGGGTGCGCTGTGATACCCAGACCTCAATGGCGAAATGGTACGCCACGGAAATGGCGGTCGAGATCGCTGGTAAGGCGGTGCAGATCCACGGCGGTAACGGCATCACCCGCGATTTTGCGGTCGAACGGCATTTCCGCAATGCCAAGGTTATGCCGATACCTGATGGTACCACCGAGATCCAGAAATTGGTGATCGGTCGCAACCTGACTGGCCTTTCGGCCTTCTGAAACGTATTTAGACCACAATCTGTGGGTGCCGATCCATTCATCCAGCTTCCACAAATTGGATCGCTTTAAGAGCGGTCATGGTTGTTGTCGTTTCGAATTCGAGTCGAGATGATAATACCAAGCGCGCAGCGCAATCATCTTCTAAGCTCAGACTCGCTAAGCCCTAAAAATGTTTGCGACAAGACCCAGATGATCCGCGACTGTTTAGGATTTATCGACCCATGCTTGCTATGGATCTGTGTGGAAATCATTCACCTAAAGATGACATTGGTAGACCGAGGATATGTTCGGCGGCATGGGATAAGGTCAGTTTATTGGGTATCGGCGCTACTTGATAAAGGCGCGTTTCACGTGAGGACGCCGCAAAAGAGGCATTTCAGATCACTGCCCGCATCCGTGCTGACAAGGTGGAGTTCACCGACCAACTGCCCGAAGATGCCGAATTGATTGTTGATCGCCGAGATATGTGACCGGGTTAGCAAAAGGCACGACGACGGGGCACTGGTTCAATTATCACTGTACTGTGCCACAAAACTTCGTACGCCATTTTCCGCCTCACACCAGACCTTGCCACTATTCTTGTCTCCAGCATGAAATAGCGAGATCGAGCTTCCTGCTGTGACCGGCGCCAGGCCGCGAAAAGAAAAGCGGCGGGGTGGTTTGCCGACGATTTTCGCAGCTAAGTTGAGCAACCACGTTGCCTGCAATGGACCATGCACAACAATGCCGGGATAACCTTCGGTGTTGCACGCATAGCCCTGATCATAATGAATACGGTGAGAATTGAAGGTCAGAGCCGAGTAGCGAAACAACAATATTGGGTCAGGTGTCAGCTTTCCCATTAGGGTGCCCCGGACGGTATCGGTCAGCGATGCCGGCTTGGACGTGATCGGTTTGCCTGTCTTTAGAAAATCCCGGAAAACGAAATCCTGACGCTCAGATATGCACAGGCGATCCTGCGAGAAAAATTCCTGATCGATCGTAACAAAGAACAGAGGTCCGCTTTTCCCATTTTTGGCGACGACATCCGAAACTTTCGAAATCCGGATCACCGACATATCTGTAGAAAGTTCCTGGTAGTGGATGATCTCACCCCCAGCCCACATTCGGGCAGGAAGCGGCACAGGCGGCAAAAAACACCTTTCAGGGCATGACCGTCCTCTGACAGTTTGCCTGTATGCGCCGCCGGCACGTTCGTACACCACTGAATACCCAATGGGGCACCATCCCCTCCAAGCCACAGGAGCGGATCAAGTGTGGCGTGAAACCTATCGACTAGCGAGCTCGTCAAATAATCGCTCACCGTTTCGGAGTTTCCGATCCAGGTTTTGAGAGAGGATACGTCAATTTTTTCGGTCATGGGCTCAAAAAGACCTCGGCATTCCGAGGATATGCTCGCCGACATAAGACAGGATCAGATTGGTTGAGATCGGCGCAACCTGATACAGCCGAGTTTCGCGGAACTTGCGTTCGATATCGTATTCGCGGGCAAAGCCAAAGCCGCCATGGGTCTGGATGCAGGCATTAGCCGCTTCCCAAGAGGCGTCGGCGCCCAGCAGCTTGGCCATATTAGCCTGCGCGCCGCAATCCTCGCCTGCATCAAAGCGCTTGCACGCCTCAAACCGCATCAGATTAGCGGCCTCGATGGCGATGTAGGATTTCGAAATCGGGAACTGAACGCCCTGGTTCTGCCCGATGGGGCGATCGAAAACCACCCGCTCACAGGCATAGTCGCGCGCCTTTTCCACGAACCAATAGCCATCGCCAATACATTCCGCGGCAATCAACGTGCGCTCGGCATTCAGCCCATCAAGGATGTGATGAAACCCGCGCCCCTCTTCGCCGATCAGGTTTTCAGCCGGAATTTCGAGGTTGTCGAAAAATACTTCGTTGGTTTCGTGGCCCACCAGATTGGCGATCGGCTGGATCTCCATCCCGTTACCGATGGCATCTTTCAAATCGACGATAAAAATCGACATGCCTTGTGACTTGCGCCTGACCTCGGCCAGCGGCGTGGTGCGTGCCAGCAGGATCATCAGGTCGGAATGCTGCAATCGGCTGATCCAGACCTTCTGACCGTTGATCATATATCGGTCGTTCTTTTTTACAGCGGTGGTTTTCATTTTGGTTGTATCGGTACCCGTTGTTGGTTCGGTCACCGCCATGGATTGCAGCCTAAGTTTTCCCGAGGCGATGCCCGGCAGATATTGCTGCTTTTGCGTATCCGACCCGTGCCGTAACAAGGTACCCATATTGTACATCTGCCCGTGACAATGCCCAGCATTGCCACCTGATCTGTTGATCTCTTCAATCACGATACTGGCCTCGGTCAGGCCAAGACCGGAGCCGCCGAATTCCTCGGGGATCATTGCCGCCAGCCAGCCAGCCTTGGTCAGGGCATCAACGAATTCTTCGGGATAGGTTTCTGCGGCACCATGTTTGCGGTGATACTCGGGGGGAACTCGGCACAAAGCGCACTTATCGCGTCGCGCAGATCATTATGGGAATCGGGAGCTGAGGTTTTCACCGTGGTTACACTCCATTTTTCGGATCGGCGGTTGCGTCTGGTACTGTCCCCGGCGCGAATTCTTCGAGTATTTGTTGAGTATGTTCGCCAAGACGCGGCACTGGGGCCATCTGTGGCTTCCAACCCTGTCCGCTGGCCGGGGTCAACGCGGGCATAGCACCCGCTGGCGTGTCGATCTGCTGCCAGCGTCCACGCGCGGCCAATTGCGGATGTGCCCATAGCCCAGCCATATCGCGCACTTCGGCAGTGGCGATCCCGGCGCGTTCCAGCCGCGCCAGCGCCTCGGACGTGGTAAGCTTGGGCAACACCTCGGCAATCACCTCGGCGATTACATCACAATGATCGGCGCGACCAGAACTGCCGACAAACCGGGAATCAAACCCCATATCGGGGCGCTCCAGCACTTGCTCGCAAAACGCCTTCCATTCGCGGTCATTCTGCAGCCCGAACAGCACTTGGCCATCCAAGGTCTCGAACGGACCATAGGGGTAGATCGTGGCGTGTCCGGCACCCGTGCGGGGCGGTGGCGGAGCGCCATCAAAGGCATAATACATCGGATAGCCCATCCATTCGGCCATCGCTTCGAGCATCGAGATTTCGATATGATCGCCGGTCCCGGTCTTTGCGCGCATCAAAAGCGCGGACAGGATCGAATGATAGGCGGTAACCCCGGAGCAGATATCAGCGATAGAGATGCCGGATTTTACGGGCGTGTCGGGGGTGCCGGTGATCGATAGAAATCCGGCCTCGGCCTGAATGAGTAAATCATATGCCTTGCGCCCACCATAAGGCCCGCCCGGGCCAAAGCCGGAGATTGAACACGTGACCAGCCGTGGGTTTTCTTTGCGCAGTTGCGCCTCACCCAGACCCAACCGTTCGGCAGCACCAGGCGCGAGATTTTGTACAAACACATCTGCGCGCGCTAGAATGGATTTCAGCGTGGCGATCGCGTCCGGGGATTTCAGATCAAGCGCCAGGCTTTCCTTGGAACGATTGCCCCAGATGAAATAGCTGCTTTCACTGTTAATGCGGGTGTCGTAATTGCGGGCAAAATCGCCGCCATTGGGGCGTTCAACCTTGATCACCCGCGCACCCTGATCGCCCAATAACTGCGTGCAATAAGGGGCGGAAACCGCCTGTTACAGGCTAACCACCAGAATGTCGTCCAGTGGCCGCATCCCGGCACTATCCTCCTGCGGCAAGGGCATCAGACACCACCCGGGCCGCTGGTTTCCAGAATTTCCTCTTCCACGCGCTGCCAGATATCATAGGAAATCGGGTTCTCGCTTTCCTCAAGGATATGGCCGACCAGCCCGATGGCGCGTGCCATCACGCCAAAGCCGCGCACGATTTTCCAAGGGAATCCGAATTCGCAGCAAATAGCACCAATCGCGCCGGTGGCATTGATCGGCAGCATCTTGCCCGACCGCGCCTCGGCCTCGATCTGAATTTTCTGCATCAAGGCGACGTATTCTCCGGATTTTCCATTCTCGGCGGCGATTTCGAACAGTCGCGGTGTGCGCGGGTCAACGGGTTTGTGCACCGGATGCCCCAACCCGGGCACGATGGTCTTGCGGGCGCGGAAACTGACAGCTGTTTCAACCGCCAACGCATCCAGATCGACCCCGGTTCCCAGCTTGTCCTGTGGCAACGCCTCGTAGAGCATCTTCGACGCGCCTTCCATCGAGCCGACAAACACCGTGCCCAACCCGCAAAGTCCCGCCGCAACCGCCGCCTGCAACGATTCCGGCGCGCCCATATAGGTCATCCGCGCAGCAATCGCCGACGGGGTGATCCCGTGTTCGACCAGCGTAATCACGATGGCATTGAAGACTTTCGATTCTTCTGGCGTTGCCTTGCGCCCGGTCAGTTGCAGAAACGCCAGATCGCCCAAATTCATGTGGCCCAGTATCTCATTGGGCAGATCCATCCCGCGCACGGAGATTTTGTCAGCTGCGCTCCAACCGATTGCAGAAGTCAGTTTATCCGTGCGTTTTCCCATCAGACCGGATCCCACGAAAACACATCAGCGGACACTTCTAGCGGCATGAAATCGGCCTTTAAAGCGGGGATCGCGTGATCGGCGATTGCCTCTGGCGTCCAGCCATCGCCGGAATGCACCGACCGGATCGGGCGCGGTTGATTGATCAGGAATATCTCATTGTTACGTACCGCAAAAATCTGCCCGGTGACTTCTGCGGCCCTGTCGGACACAAGATAGACCGCCATCGGTGCGACCTTGGCAGGCGTCATCTGCTTGAGCTTCTCAACCCGTGCTCCTTGCTCGGGAGTGTCCACTTTGATAGAAGAAATCATACGGCTCCAGGCGAAGGGGGCGATGCAGTTTGACCTCACATTCCAGCGTTTCATATCCAGCGCGACGGATTTCGATAAGGCCGCGATCGCCAGTTTCGCCGCAGCATAATTTGCCTGTGCGAAATTTCCGATCAGGCCCGAGTTAGATGTCATGTGTACCAGCGCGCCGCTTTCCTGTGTGCGGAAGTGATCGGCGGCAGCCCGGCTTGTGTTGAAGGCTCCGTAAAGGTGGACTTTCACAACCGCGTCAAAATCTTCATATGTCATTTTATGAAAGAACCCGTCGCGCAAGATGCCGGCGTTGTTGACCACTGCGTCAATACGGCCAAACTCCTTGACTGCCAGATCAACCATCGCGTGTGCCGCATCGGGATCGGCTACGCTGTCTGCATTGGCCACGGCGGACCCACCGGCGGCGGCTATTTCATCGACGACCTTCTGCGCTGCCATTTCGGTTTGACCCGTGCCCTTCAGCGAGGCGCCAAGATCGTTGACAACCACAGCGGCACCAGCGGCGGCGGCGGCCAGTGCGATATCGCGCCCGATTCCACCGCCAGCCCCGGTTACCAGAACGACCTTGCCATCCATTATCTTTGCCATCTTTTTCTCCCTCATTTTGCCGTGCGGTACTTATCCAACCCGCCAGTATGCATCACCCGGCCCATCAAGGGAGCCCCGATGATTGTTTCCGCTTTTTGTGCTGCAATGATTAGCTTATCTAGATCAATGCCGGTTTCGATCCCCAGTTCCTGACACAGGAACACCGCATCCTCCGTGCTGACATTACCTGCCGCACGGGCGTGGCCATGGCCGGCAAAGGGACATCCACCAAGCCCGGCAATCGAGCTTTCGAACATATCCACACCCATGCTGAGCGCCGCATAGACATTAGCGATACCAAGCCCGCGCGTGTCATGGATGTGCATTCCAATGCGTGCCTCGGGTGCCATGTTGCGCAGCTTGCCGATCATGCGTTTGACCGCTTCGGGATTGCCCCAACCCATAGTGTCAGCGACAACAAGGATAGGCACCGGGATGTTTTCATCGGCGCACAGATCAAGGATGAAACGGAAATCATCCAACACGCGTTCTTGCGGGATTTCGCCTTCGAAATTGCAGCCAAATGCGGTCATCACATAAGCCGCATCAACTGTGAGCCCCTCGGCTTTGTAAAGCCTGACCCATTCGCGCTGTTTCTCTCGCATTTCCATTGAGGAGGCGTTGTTGTTTTCTCGCGAAAACGTATCGGAGGGGTAGAGAAGCAAGCGCGGGTCAATATCTACGTCATGCGCGGTCAGTGCCTGGCGAAATCCTTTGTCGTTCAGCCAAAGAGCAGTGTAATTGACGCCGGGCACGCGTTTGATCCGTTGGAACAGGGTCCCCGTATCGGCCATTTGCGGCACGTATTTCGGGCTGACAAAGCTGCCGACCTGAATACGTTTCAACCCGGTATCGCTGAGCAGGTCGATCAGGTCGACCCGCTCCTCAATGGGATAGATTTTTTTCTCGATCTGAAAGCCCTCGCGGGGGCCCTCCTCTCGGAATTCGACGAATTTTGGAAAATCGCTCATGTCGGTTTGCTTTCATTTGGGGCAATTTCGGCGATGGTCTGACCGCGGTCGACCATCATGCCTTTGGTTACAGAAATATTGGTTGCGATGCCTGCCGCAGCAGCCTTTATCGAGATTTCCATCTTCATGGATTCCATAACTGCGATAACATCGCCTTCGGCGACCAAATCTCCCTCAGAAACGACAACATCAACGATCATCCCGGTGAGCGGAGATTCCACCATCCGCTCGGCTGCCCCTTCGCTGCCCGCAAAAGCCAGCGGCGGGGCGGCGTGAAACAGGCGGCGGGCGTCGGCTGTGGCGATCTCGATGGCATCGCCGGTGATGCGGGCTTCCAGCATCAGGGTTTCGTCGTTGTGGGTAACGCGCCAACGCCCTGTTTCCAGTTCAAGGCAGGTCAGTGACAAAGGCACCTCATTCGCATCAAAAACGGTGAAATACCCGCCCGACCCAATAGGGCCTACGCGCAGTTCTTCGTGCTTGGCACCCTTCTCTGATCCCATTAGGGTTACACGCTGGCTCGCCTCGACCAAAGCATCGCCTGCATTTAGCCGCCAGCCGGTAAAGTTGGAACGATTGCCCCAGGGATTGGTGGTGTTGTCATTGCGCCCGTTGCTGACAAAAAGCACGGCAGCGACGGCGCGCCACAGGTTGGCGGCTGCGTCCGCTGGCGGTGTTGTCAGCGCGTCAAGGCGGGTGTCGATCCAGCGAGTATGTACGTTCATCCCGGCAAATTCCGGATCGCGCGCCAGCGCCGTCAGGAAACTACGGTTGGTCTGAACACCCGCAACGATGGTATGATCCAAAGCTTCTGCAAGCCGCGCCAGCGCCGTTTCGCGGTCGGCAGCGTGAACAATCAACTTCGCAATCATCGGATCATAAAACGGGCTAACCTCGTCGCCGGGTGCCACACCGCTGTCGATGCGGATGCCCTGGGGTAGCGATAGCGTGGTTATTTTGCCGGTTGAGGGCGCAAAACTATTTGCAGGGTCTTCGGCATAAAGCCGCGCCTCGACGGCGTGGCCGGTGCAGGTGATATCGGCCTGCGCCAGCCCAAGGCCAGCGCCCTGGGCTATGCGCAGTTGCAGCGCCACCAGATCGAGGCCGGTGATCGCTTCGGTCACCGGGTGTTCGACCTGAATACGCGGATTAACCTCAAGGAAAAAATAGTCGTCGCCCGCGACCAGAAATTCAACGGTGCCCAAGCCGCGATAATTCAAGCTCTCTCCCAGTTTCACCGCATCTGATGCGATCTGGTCAAGCAAGGCGCGCGGCAGACCCCATGCCGGGGCTTCCTCGATGACCTTTTGGTGGCGGCGTTGCAAGGTGCAGTCTCGTTCAAACAGGTGCACCACATGGCCCACACCGTCACCCGCAATTTGCACCTCGACGTGGCGCGCCGCCGGCAGGAAGCGTTCCAGCAACATACCCTCAGACCCGAATGTGGATTTCGCCTCGCGCAGGGCCCCCTCGATGTCTTGCATCAATGTGGCCTCATTTTCGACCAGACGCTGTCCGCGCCCGCCACCGCCACCAACAGCTTTGAGCAGCACCGGAAAGCCCATCTCGTGCACTGCAGCGGCAATTTCCCCGGGGTCGGATTTTGCGCTGGTCGCGCCAGAGACCACCGGAACGCCTGCCGCAATCGCCGCTTCTTTGGCGCTGGCTTTGTCACCGAAACGATCCAGCGTTTCGCATGTTGGGCCGACAAAGATCATTCCGGCGGCCTCGACCGCATTGGCGAAATCCGGGTTCTCCGCCAGAAAACCATAACCGGGATGGATCGCGTCGGCACCGACCCGGCGCGCGGCGTCAATCACAGCGTCGATCTTGAGGTAGCTTTCGCTGGCTGGCCCGGGCCCGATCAATATTGAGCGGCCAATTTCGCGCACATGCAGTGCGTTTGCGTCTGCCTCGGAGTGAACGCCCACGGGGGTGATGCCCTGCGCGCGCGCGGTGCGGGCAATCCGGCAGGCAATCTCGCCACGGTTGGCAATGAGCAATGTATTGATCTTCATGATGCTCTCCTCAGAACCGGAACACGCCGAAATTGGTTTCAATTTTCGGCCGCCGCGAGGCGACATCCAGCAGCAACGCCAGCACATCGCGGGTTTCGGAGGGTTCAATCACGTTGTCGGTCCACAGGTTTGACGCAAAATTATAGGCCCCCTGGAAATCCTCGTATTCCTTTCGAACCGGAGCCTTAAAGGCTTCTTCTTCTTCTGGGGTCCATGTCTTGTTGTCGCGCGAGAGGATCTGCGCACGCACCTGTGCCAAAACACTGGCGGCCTGTTCCGGCCCCATGATTGCCGAGCGCCCTGAGGGCCACATGAACATCGCGTCCGGCTGAAACGGGCGGCCCAGCATCGCCAGATAGCCAGCACCATAAGACCCACCGGTAATCACCGTATACTTGGGCACCCGAGCCGAGGACATGGCGGTGATCATTTTGGCCCCGGCCTTGGCGATGCCGGCCTGTTCGGCCTCGCGGCCGACCATGAACCCATTCACGTCCGCCAGAAATACCAGCGGAATGTCACGCTGAACACAAAGGTTGATGAAATGCGTGGCTTTCAGCGCCGCCTCGACGAACAGCACGCCGGTGTTGGCAAGGATGCCAACCTCGTGGCCATGAATGCGCGCCCACCCGGTCATCATGGTGTCGCCATACAGCGGTTTGAATTCGTGAAAATCGCTGCCATCCACAAGGCGGGCAACAATCTCGCGGTTGTCGGTGGGCACCTTGGCATCGCGGCTGACGATGCCGTGAATATCCTCGACCGGATAGGCGGGAGAGATGGCCGCGCTAGGAGTTTTGCGGGGGGGTAGTTTTTCGCCTAGATGCGAAACGATCTGGCGGGTGATGGCAAGCGCGTGGGCGTCGTCCTCGGCCAGATGGTCGGTTACGCCCGACACCGAGCTGTGCATTTTCCCCCCGCCCAGCGTTTCGGCATTTACTTTTTCGCCGGTCGCGGCGAAGGTCAGTTCCGGTCCGCCAAGATACATAAAGCCCTGGCCCCGCACGATCACAATCTCATCGCACAGCGCCGGAATATAGGCTCCACCCGCCGTGCAAGGCCCCATGACCACAGCAATTTGAGGCACGCCATCACCCGACATGCCCACCTGCTGGTGAAAGATCGAACCGAACTGGCCTTCGTCCGGAAAGATGTTGGCGATTTCGGGCAGGAAAGCCCCGCCGCTGTCGACCAGCGTAATGACGGGCAATCGGTTTTGCCACGCAATGCGCTGTGCACGCACATGTTTCTTGCAGGTCATGCCAAAATAGGTGCCGCCTTTGACGGTCGCATCGTTGGCGATAATCATGCACTGGCGGCCCTCGATCACCCCAATGCCGGTGATGATGCTGGCACCCGGTGGCACGCCTTCATATTTTCCCAACCCCGCCAGATCGCCCAGTTCCAGAAACGGGCTGCCCGGATCAATCAGCCGCTCAACCCGTTCACGTGGCAGCATTTTGCCTTTGGCCACATGACGATCACGGGCTTTCTGAGGGCCGCCGATGCGCTGCGCGCGGCGCAGAACATGCAGCTCGTCCAGTATTTCGAGGTAATGCGCCTCATTGGCGCGGAACTCTTCCGACTTTGTGTTTATCTTCGTTTTCAGCTGGGTCATGGCAACTCGGGAAATTCTTTTAGAGTGAGCGCAACTTTGGCTGCTCCCGGTTTTTCAAACGTGTCGGCTGCGACGATTGTGACATCAGCCTTGAATACCAGTGCGTCACGCAGCCGCTTTTCAATGGTTGATTTCAGGTCGGGATCGTCCTGAGCCGATCTGTCGGGACCTCGCTCGACGATCACTTTCAGCGCGCCTTGGGTGGTGTGGCCTTTGAAATCGGCCACCACGCGCATGATTCCGTTAGTGTCGGGCATCATGTCGTTGACGATGCTATGGATGGCGGAGGGAAACACATTCGCGCCTCGTACGATCAGCATATCGTCGGTGCGCCCAACACAGCGGATTTTTGGCCCGGTTCTACCGCACGAACAGGAGGTGCCTAGCACCTCAATGAAATCCCCCGACCGAAAGCGCAGCACAGGGCTGGCCTGGCGGGTGATGGCGGTATAGACCATCTCGCCTTTTGCGCCCTCGTCAAAGGGGATGATTTCGCCGGTATCGGGGTCCAGAAGTTCGGTAATGATGTGGTCCATGCTTACCATATGCATGCCGGATTGATCTTCGCATTCGGCCCAATAGGCCACGCCCAGATCGGTACCGCCCAGCATTTCGCAACATTTGGCACTCCAGAGTTCCTCAATACGGTTGCGGATGGCAGGGATGCCGCCGCCCGGCTCGCCGCCGACAATGATGCGTTCGACGCCCAGTTCAGAGGCTTTGACCCCAAGGATTTCCTCGGCCTTTTCGCCAAGGTGCAACACAAAATTCGGTGCTCCGACAATACAACGCGGGCGGATGTCGGCACAGGCGCGCAACAGACGGTCGGCACCGCCATCTGCGCCGATCGGCACATCGACCGCGCCCATGTATTGCAGCGCCTGCATCACCGGAATTCCGCCGACAAAGCCTTTGGCCAGCGAAAAACCGTGTAGCACCAGATCACCGGGGCGGATGCCGTTGGCAAAGAAACACCGCGCGGACATTTCGTTCCACACTTCGACATCGGGCTCGGTCAATGCCACATAGGACGGACTGCCGGTGGTGCCGGACGAGGCTTGCATTTGAATGACGTCCTTGGGGTTTGCCGCCAGATGTCGGCCAAAGGGTTTTCGCGCGGCAAGGCTTTCGCGAATGTCGGTCTTGAACGTATAGGGCAGCTTTTGCAGACCTTCGATGGTGCGAATGTCGTCGAATGCGATCCCGGCCCGAGCCAGAATATCCTGATAGAATTCAGAATTCCCTTTCAGATAAGCCATCTGCGCGATCAGGTTTTCCTCCTGGACGCGGCGCACCGCGTCCAAAGGGGCCATTTCGATCTCGTGCCAGCATTTGGCATTTGCCTTATCGAACGCATCCGCCCGGCGGTATCGCATTTCGAACTTCATTCCATCGCCCTCCATTCGCTTTTACCCGGCTCAATAGGACCGGGGCAAACCCATGACTTTGTTGCCAATGTAGCTAAGGCACAACTCCCTGTTGACCGGGGCGGTGCGCAACAGACGCATCAGCGGATACATCTCGTAGATGCCGGTATCTTCGGTAAAACCCGACCCGCCATGCGCCTGTAACGCGGCATCCACTGCCTCGATCCCGGCCTCGGCGGCTGCGTATTTAGCCATGTTCGACGATTCCCCCGCCGGCAATTTGTGGTCAAATTCCCAAGCCGCACGGCGGGTCATCAGGCTGGCCAGTTCGACATTGGTATAGGCCTTGGCCAGGGGATGCTGCACGCCTTGATGCGCGCCGATCGGCTGGTCAAACACGTTGCGTTCATTGGCGTAAGCCACAGCCTTGTTCAGCGCAAAGCGACCGATACCACAGCACAATGCACCCAGAATGATCCGTTCGGGGTTGAGCGAATCAAATAAGATATTGAATCCTTCATCGACATGACCCACAACATCCTCGGGGCCAAGATCCACATCGTCAAAGAATAAGGTCCACTGTTCTTCGGGCAGCGGGATCGAAATGCGCACGCGTTGCATATCGACGCCTTTTCTCTTCAAATCGACGGCAAAAAGGGTAAAGCCATCAGTCTTGCGGGCCACCTGATCGTGCGGCGTGGTGCGCGCCACGACGAGGCAATAGTCCGACACATCCGCGCCTGTGATGAATGTCTTTTCACCTGAAAGAGAAAACCGGTTGCCGTTGCGCTTAGCCATTGTCTTGGTTTTCATCGAGTTCGATCCGGCACCGGGTTCGGTGATTGCGAAACAAAACTGGATGTCGCCTTTGCAGGCGGCTGGAAGCAATTCTTTCTTGTGAAATTCAGTTCCGTGTGTTGCCAGATGCGCCATCGACATCGTCGGCCCGACCACCATCATCAGCAGCGGAATGCCGTGGTTGGCAGTGCCCTCCATGAACAGCGCCATTTCGGTCATGCCCAGACCGGAGCCACCGTATTCTTCTGGCACCATAATCCCCAGAAACCCGTCATCAGCGATCTGCTTAAACATGTCTTTGGGGAACTCATGGCTGCGGGCGTGTTCCAGCCAGTAAGTATTGTCATAGCTTTGCGCCAACTGGCCGCCATACTCATAAATCTGGCGCTGTTCGTCGTTCAGGTTGAAATCCATCGTTCAGAGCCCCGGTCTATTGTTTGAAATCAGGCGTGCGGCGCTTTTCAAAGGCGTCCAGCCCTTCGGCCACATCCGCACTGGGCAGTGCGCGCACCGCAGCGTCGCGTTCCAGTCGCATCTGCTGATCAATCGACATGTCTGCGCCTTCGCGTGCCAGTCGTTTCATTTCGGCTATGCCGAGACGCGATCGGGTTGCCACGATCTGGCAATAGTCCTGCGCCGCTGTGTGCAGATCACCGTCCGGCACGATATAATTGACCAAGCCCGCCTCTTTGGCTTCATCCGCCTTCAGCCAGCGGGCCGAATACATCAGGTCCAGGGCGCGACGTTGTCCCATCAGCCGGGTCAGTCTCTGACTGCCTCCCCATCCGGGGATCAACCCGAATTGTGCGTGTTGGTCGCCGAACTGGGCGGTTGTAGCGGCAAAACAGACATCCGCCGCGAGCATCAGCTCGATTCCACCGGCAAGGCACAGGCCCTGAACCGCGACGATGACGGGCAGGGGGCATTGCTCCAGCTTGCGCAGGTTCTCCATACCAAAGCCGATGAAATGGTCCAGCGCGACTGGATCGTATAACTTTTCCTTGACCTCGGTCAGATCGGCGCCGGTGCAGAAATTCTTGCCCTGTGCGCGGATCAGAATGGCGCGTACGTCGCGGGTGGCCTCGAATTCGGCACGGGCGGCAGCGATACATTCGTGCACTTCCAGCGACAGGCAGTTTAATTTTTCCGGGCGGCTCAACTCGATGATGCCGACATTCCCGTCGATGGTCGCGGTGACAGGGGCGCTCATTTGGCCGCTCCTTGGGATTTCTTGTCGTATTGCAGTGCGACGCGGCCGACTTTTTCGCGCGCGATTACCAGTTTCTGAATCTGGGCGGTGCCATCGCCGATCTGCAACCCCAGCACATCGTTGTAGCGCTGGTGATGCGGCAGGTCGGTGGTATAGCCGTAATGCCCGTGCAGGATCAGGCATTGATGGATAATCTCGCAGCAGGTCTTGGGCAGATACCATTTGCACATTGCCGCTTCGGATGTATGCGGCAGTTTCTGGTCGCGCAGGTTCAGCGTGTAGTAACAAAGCTGGCGCATCATGGTCAGTTGGGTTTCGGCCTCGGCCAGCGGGAAGCTGACCCCCTGATACTGCGCCAGCGGTGCGCCGAAAGCCCGGCGTTCCTGCACATAGGCCCAGGTTTCATCGACTGAGGCCTGCGCCGCGCCCAGACATTCCAGCCCGATCAGCGCGCGGCTGAAATCGAAACCTGCCATGATAGACCCAAAGGCGCGGTCCTGTTCGGCCATCATGTTTTCCGCCGGCACATAGACATCGTCAAAAAACACTGATCCCCTGCCGACTGGCTTGGTTCCGATGTCGTCGAAATGGGTGCGCGTGATGCCCTTTTCGCTTAGGTCGATGAAGAAGGCACTGACCCCGCGCGATCCGCCCTCGGGGTTGCTGGTGCGGGCGAAAATCACTGCAGCATCAGCTTGATCGGCAAAGCTCATCGAGGTCTTCTCGCCATTCAGACGCCAGCCGTTGCCGGATTTCTCGGCTTTGAGCTGCAGGTTGGCGGCATCCGAGCCACCGCGGGGCTCGGTTAGGCCCAGCCCGATGACCGCATCACCCGAGATGACCTTTGGCACCCATTCAGCCGCGATATCAGCCGAGGCATGCTTGGCAACCATACCGCCCATAAGCGACCCGAGAAGCTGAATGTAGCTGGCGTTGAAATCGGCATAGGCGATCTCTTCGACAACCAGCCCGGCGGTGACTGAATCCAATCCCAAGCCGCCGAATTCCTCGGGCAGGTCAGGAGCAATCAACCCAAGTGCGCCCATTTCACGGATCAGATCCCGGTCGAACGTATGGCCTGCGGCACGCTTTTGATAGCTTGGGGCAAGCTTGTCGCGGGCAAACCGCGCGGCGACTCCGCGAAATGCTTGCTGATCATCTGTTGGCTGAAACTGCATTCTTTGCTTTCCTTCCAGAGCGTCGGATTTTAGCTTTCCATAAAACCTAACAAATGTTAGAAAGAGAGGCAAGCGATAAAGGGAGGTCGGCATGAAGCAAAACCAAAGAGGGACGGTCGGGTTCGGTACCTTGCTGTCACCGCTTCGCGTTGGTGCGTTTGAATTGCGCAATCGCGTTATCATGGGGTCGATGCATACGCGGCTGGATTCGCAACCTGATCCGATCACTAAGCTGGCCGCGTTTTATGCCGAACGCGCACGGGGTGAGGTTGCCCTGGTCATCACTGGCGGGTTTTCCCCGAATGGCGAAGGCCTAATTGAACCGGATAGCCCGCGCATGGACGATGCTGCCGAAACGGCTGCGTTGCGCCCAATCTGTGATGCTGTCCACGGCGAAGGCGCACTGATCTGTGCCCAGCTTCTGCATGCGGGGCGTTACGCCAAGATCAAGAATTGCGTCGCACCTTCACCGATACGTGCACCGATCAATAAATTTGCTCCCCGTGAGCTTACCCATGAAGACATCCTTCACACGATCAATGATTTTGTCACCGCCGCCGCCAATGCGCAGGCCGCCGGGTTCGACGGGGTCGAGGTGATGGGGTCCGAAGGCTATCTGCTGAATGAATTTACGGTGCCCCATACCAACAAGCGCACCGATGACTGGGGCGGCAGTGTCGAAAACCGCCATCGCTTACCGGTAGAGATCGTGCGCGCCGTGCGCGATCACTGTGGCCCGGATTTCATGATTATCTACCGGATTTCTGCAGCGGATCTGATTGAAAACGGTGCCCCTGCCGAGGAAATCGCTCTGCTGGCCCAAAAAGTCGAGGCAGCAGGCGCCGATATGCTGAACACCGGAATCGGTTGGCACGAGGCGCGTGTGCCGACCATCGCATATCCGGTGCCCCGCGGGGCGTGGCGTCATGCAGCGGCAAATGTGAAACGCGCGGTATCGATCCCCGTCGTGGCTTCAAATCGGATCAACACGCCAGAACTGGCTGAAGATATCATAGCTCGCGGCGATGCCGATCTGATTTCCATGGCACGCCCGATGTTAGCCGACCCTCATTTCGTCCGTAAAACCCGCGAAGGACGTACCGATGAAATCAATACTTGTATTGCCTGCAATCAGGCCTGTCTGGACTATATCTTTTCAGAACGTGTGGCGGGATGTCTGGTCAACCCACGGGCCGGGCGCGAAACCGAATTCCGCGATGATATGGCTGCTGTTCCCAAGAAGATTGCCGTGGTTGGCGGCGGGGCTGCGGGCATGGCCAGTGCGGCCGAGGCCGGACGGCTGGGTCACGACGTTACACTGTTTGAGGCCGCAGACTCACTGGGGGGACAACTGAATCTGGCCCGTGCAGCCCCCGGGAAAGACGAATTTGACGAAACGCTACGCTATTTCCGGGCGAAATTGCGCAAACACGGGGTGGTGGTGAAACTCGGCACGCCTGCCTCGATCGAAGATTTGAGCAGGGGCTTTGATCATGTGGTGATTGCTACGGGCGTGACCCCGCGTGTTCCGGTTCTGCCGGGTATCGACCATCCCAAGGTGGCGACCTATGCCCAGATTCTGTCGGGTGACCGCGAGGCGGGGACGCGAGTTGCGGTCATGGGCGCGGGCGGGATCGGTTTTGATGTGGCAGAGTTTCTGGTCACGGCACCGGCCGAAACAGAACAAATCGATGCGTTCTTCGGCGTTTGGGGGGTGGACGGAAAATTCGCCCTGCCCGGGGCGCTGAGCGGCGATCCGCTGGCCCCGGTGCCCGGCACGCGCGTGGTGACCGTGCTGCAACGCAAATCAAGCAAACCAGGGCAGGCTTTGGGGGTGTCCACGGGATGGATATTGCGCAATGCCCTGCGCAAACACGGGGTAAAGATGCTGGCCGGTGTCAGCTATGACCGCATTGACGACGCCGGGCTGTACATCACACTCGATGGTAAGCCGATAATTGTCGAGGTGGACACGATTGTCCTGTGCACGGGGCAGGAGCCGGTGCGTGCGCTCTATCAAGCGCTGACGGACCGGGGCGTTGCCGCTACCCTGATTGGCGGCGCCAAAGAAGCGTCCGAACTGGATGCGCTGCGCGCCATTGACGAAGGGGTCAGGCTGGCGCAGACGTTCTGAGCGGCGAAATCATCCACTGAACTCGGCTGCATTCTCGGCAATGAAATCCGCGAACCGGCGGGCAGGGCGGCCCAGAACCTCCTGCACCGTGGTAGTGGTGCCTGACAGATGCCCTTTGGGGGCGAGCCCGGCCAGTTCAGTCATGGCATCGGCGACCTCAATGCTTGTGCCGGATAAAACCATCCTTGCGCGCGATTCAGCAGGCGTAACGGCGCGGAGATTGATCTCCCGGCCTAGTGCCTGTTGCAGCATTGTAGCGATTTCTTCGCCGTTCAGCGCGGTTGCTCCGGTCAGCCCATAGGTTTTGTCGAGATGTCCGTCTTGCGTCAGCACTTCTGCTGTCACGTCGGCTATGTCGCGGGCGTCAACCCAGGAAACAGACCCACACAGATCGTCGCGGTAGATGTTATCAGTGGCAATGCTATCGGCTTGCCACAGCAGGTTCTGCATGAAGTAGGTCGGTTGAATCAGGGTCCAGCCCATGCCGCTTTCTTTAAGCAATTCCTGACTATCTGAATGCCAGATGCCAAAGGTCAGCCGTGCCTTTGGGGAAGCCCCAAGCCCGGTCGACATGGCCATGTGATGCACACCTGCATCAGCCGCAGCGCGGATTACATTGGCCTTCCATCGGCGCATGTCTAGATGCGCAGGCGTGACAAGAAACGCCTTCTGCGCACCCTTGCAGGCCCGCGCCAGTGCGGCTGGGTCCTCGAAATCCGCCACCACAGCCTCGCAATCCTGAGCTTCCAATGCCGCGACGCGAGAGGTATTGCTGGTCACGGCGCGCAAGTCGATGCCCTTGGCCAGAAGTGCGGTGATAAGGGGCGTGCCGATGGTGCCAGTGGCACCGAAAATAACGATCATGTCTGTGTTCCTCGCAAAGCTTCGATGGGGCCGATGGATTCCGGATTCTGTACTGATGACAGATCGCCCGGGTCCTCGCCCAGAAATGCCGCCCGCACAGTACGGCGCATTGTTTTCATCGTCCGGGTCTTTGGCAGGGCCTCGACGAAATGAATTTCGCGCGGGCGGAACGGTTTCGAGACCGCCGCGCCAACCGCGTCTTTCAGAAAGTCGACCAATGCCGCGTCGGGGGTCACGCCGGGGGCTGCGACGCAGACAACGACAACAGCGACACCTTTCAACGCATCCGGCGCAGCGATGGCGGCGGCGTCGATGACTTTGCCGGTCAGGGTCATGGCCGCCTCGATTTCGGGCGGGCCAATGCGTTTGCCGGCGATGTTCAGAGTGTCGTCGGATCGGCCCAGAATATACCATGTGCCATCAGCATCATGACGCACCCAGTCGCCATGGCGCCAGACGCCGGGGAAGGTGGACCAGTAGGTTTCCAGGTACCGCGCCTTGTCCTGCCAGATTGTCGGTGTCAGCCCCATGGGCGGCTGGGTCACGACCAACTCACCGACTTCGCCCAAATCAGCCTCTGATCCATCCAGGCGCAGAACCTTGGCACCGACTCCCAGCGCCTGCGACGAGAAACCGCCCGGTGACAGCCGGTGCAGCACTGTTGACGTCACGATTGCGCCAAACAGTTCGGTCCCTCCGGAAATATTCAGCGGCGCGGCGCGGTGGCGGCATATATGTGATAGTTGCCACAGCCAGGCATCGTCGGTCCAAGGCTCTCCGGTTGATCCGACGATACGCAGTCGCGACAGATCGTATCCGGCCAGTGGGCCAGGGTCCTGTGTCATAAACTGGCGCACCAGCGCGGGTGCAACACCCATGTGGGTCACGCGCTTTTCGGCGGCAATGCGCAACAGTCGAAATGGGACGTCTGGCGTTGATGGGGCGCCTTCTGCCAGGACCAGTGTGGCGCCAGCCAGAAGAACCGAAATCAGGGTCAGCGGCCCCATAATCCAGCCCATATCGGTCATCCACAGATGCCGATCATCGCGCTTGAGGTCGAGACACAGAAGGAAATCGGCCGTAGCTTTAGCCTGAACGCCCAGATGCGTATGCACGACGCCCTTGGGCTTGCCGGTGGTTCCTGACGTATATGCGATCATCAGCGGATCGGCAGAATCAACCGGGAAAGCCGGGAAAGCCGGATCGGCCGCGTTCATCGTCTCATGCCAATCGAGATAGCGCGCCGAATTGGCGAATTCGCCCCCGAACCGGCGTAGGCTAATAACAGTTTGCACCAATGGAAGATCAGCAATTGCGCTGACAAGTGTCTGCTCCATTGGAACCAGCTTGCCCCGGCGTGGGGTCGAATCGACGGTCAGGACCGCACGGGCGTTGCTGTCGTCCAGGCGGGCGGCAAGTGCCGGGGCAGAAAAACCGGAAAACAACGGCACTGCGATGGCTCCCAGTCGGGCTATTCCAAGAAAAGCGGCAGCGATTTCGGGGATCATCGGCATGTAGATGCCCACCGCATCGCCCGCGCCTATGCCACGGGAAGCCAGAGCATCGGCGACACGGGCGCTGTGCTCGGCCAAATCGCTGTAGGTCCAGCTGCGGGTGGCTCCGTCTTCGGCTACCCAATCGATCGCGGCTTTGTCGCCAAGTCCAAGATCGATCTGCGCGTCCAGACATGTTTGCGTCAGGTTGAGCGTGGCACCCGTCGCCCAGCGGATATTCCCCGGGCCGTCACCGACATCACGCAGAGTGTGGTAGGGTTTTGAGAACTGGATACCGGCAAGATCAATGATCTGTGACCAGAACCAATCGGGGTCAGCGTTGGATCGATCCAGCAGTTCTTCATATGTAGCCGCGCCGCAGTGTTCCAAAAAACAGGTAAGATTGCTGCTTGAGCGGATATCGTCGGCGGGATCAAACATGTCGGACCTTGTAAAAAAGGCCGCGCCGGAGCGCGGCCAGTTTGGGAGGTATTTTGTAAATTCACCTTCCAGAGTGCGTTAGCGCACGACTAAGGTGCCTAGCCGTGCATGGACAGGCCGCCGGACACGGAAATGACCTGACCGGTGATGAACCCGGCGTCATCCGATGCTAGGAAGCAGACGATCCCGGGGTAATCTTCGGGCTGGCCCAGTCGTTTCATCGGAATGGCGCGTTTCAGACCTTCGGCGATCTTTACGCCGGCTTCGCCTTCGGCAAAGCTTGCAAACAAAGCAGTGTCAGTTGGCCCCGGGGATACCGTGTTCAGCTGCACGCCTTTGCGGGCCAGTTCGCGCGCGACGGTTTTGGTAAAAGCGATGATTCCGCCCTTGCAAGCCGAATAAACGGCTTCGCCGGACGATCCGACGCGCCCGGCATCTGAAGCTATATTGACCACGCGACCGCCGCCGTTCTTGACCATTCCGGGTAGCACAGCGTGATGCATGTGCAGGGGTCCATATAGATTTACCGCAATCACTTTATCCCACAAGGCGACATCGGTATCGAGGAACGGCTTTGCGACATCCCAGCCCGCATTGTTGACCAGAACATCGATAGGCCCGCCAGCTTCAAATGCATTGACGGCGGTATCGACCGCGGCGCGGTCGGCGATATCGACAGCGTAGGCGCTGGCCTTCCCACCATTTGCTTCGATATGCGATACGGTTTCGGCAGCGCCATCCGCATTGAGGTCAAACACTGCAACCTCGGACCCTTCTTCGGCGAAACGCTTGCACACTTCGCGTCCAATCCCGCTGCCACCACCCGTGACAATGACTCTTTTTCCTCGCAGTCCACGCATCTGGAAACTCCTCTCAGACCCTTGCCGATTTCTTACTCAAGGTTAAAATCTAACATATGTTTGAATTTATCTGCTTGATATCTCTGTGTCCAGAGGTATTTATCCATGGCAATGAACTCCAAGAACCTGAAACCGCTGCCGCAAGACGGACAGCAGAGCAAATCGGAACAGACGCGAGCGATGATCCTCGCTGCTGCCGCTCGGTATTTCCGCTACCAGGGATACAATGCCGCGACCATGCGCAAGATTGCCAAATTCGCAATTATGGAAGCCGGAAGCATCTATTACCATTTCTCATCAAAAGAGGATATTCTGGACGAAGTTCTGGAGCTTGGTTTGCGCCGCCTTTATAATGAATCGCGGCAGGTTTTGGCCAAGGCCAAGGCGCAGAACAAGGGTTTCCGGCAGACCCTGTCAGCGATGGTCAATACGCACCTGACGTTTCTTCTTTCCGAAAGCGATTTCACATCTGCCAATATTCGCAACTTTCCAACGCTATCAGAAGAGTTGCGCAGAAAGCACCGTCCGCTGCGCCGAGCATATTCTGATCTGTGGAACGGTTTTTTGACTGAAGCCCAACAGAATGGTTGCGTTCGCACCGATATTGCGATCAAGCCTGTACGGCAATTTGTGCTCGGGGCACTTAATTGGACTGTCGAATGGTATGATGCCGAGCGTTATCCCGTCGCAGCGCTGTCGGAGCGGGTGACAAAACTGCTGCTGGATGGGATGGCCATAAAAGGACATCCACCGGTTCTTGCATCTAAGCTTGACCATAAGCAATTTTCTAACCCTGAGGCAAGTTCCAACAAGGCAGCCCAGACACGCCGACAAGTGCTTTCAGCAGCGGCGGGGATCATTCGCGACCGCGGTTACAAAGCGGCGACAATGCGCGCAATTTCAAGCGAGGCGGGGATCGAGGCGGGCAGCATTTATTACCATTTCAGGTCGAAAGACGACATCCTGGACGAAGTCCTGGACAAGGGTTTGCGGGTTTTGTTACGGGAAGTTACCAGGACTGTTTCGAACCGGGAGCAGGAGGAGGACCTGAGAATAGTGGCTGACGCTATTAAGGTGCATATGGAATGCCTGTTTCAGGTCAGCGAATTTACCTCGGCAAACATTCGAATCTACGGCCAGTTGCCAAGCGATGTACGCGCCCGCCACTGGCCTATTCGACATGAGTATGCACTGCTTTGGGACCGCATCTTGGAAAACGCGCAGAAATCTAGCTGTTTGCGTCCCGACATCAGGATTGTCCCATTGCGTCAGGTCATGTTGGGCGCGTTGAACTGGACAGTCGAATGGTTCGACCCCGCAAAGGCGGGGCAAGAAGGGAATATTTCTCTGTCCGAGCTTGTAGAGATACTGCAAAAACTGCTTCTTGCTGGGCTGTCAAAATAGTATCGCGGACCCTTCCGGGCACGTCGGAATGGCCATAACTCAACTGTAAATCTCAGTTCAAGTGTCATTTGTGGAACGACCCGCTTTGCAAGGGCTTTTTCAGACATTTGATCACGCGGGAATGGTGCGGTCATATGTTCGGCCTTTCAGCGCGGCTTTGGGCCGCTGGCCTCGATGAAGTCCGCGATGCGAGTGGCTAATCAACGGCACGCGCTTTGAGCGCGTTGACACTAGCGGCCTCTCTCGCCTCGGGATTTCGTCCCATGGAATCATCGTCTGCTTCTTGCACCTCACCTCTGCCGGCTACCGCGCCGCAAAGTTCGCTTTGACCGACACGATCAACTCGGGCTATTCAGTTCTCGCTGCAGTCGAGTTCCTGGTTTTGTAGTTTGCCAGATTGATCGTTTCATAAGCAGAGGCTAGCGTGTCGGATTCGCGCATGAACTTATCACAAGATTTGAGTACCGGGCCCGCTCGAGAGTTTGAATATGGCTACTTCCGTTTGAAGCTCTTCCGCCAAAGCGCGGAAGGATGCCGTGCGGCGGATGGAACTGCGGAAGGTCAAACCGGTGGGTATTGACCAGTTGTAACCGGGCGTCGGCAGTGGTGCGAGCCCTAGCCCGTGCGCGGGGTGAAGCAGGGGTTCTGGCACGCTGGTGATGAAGTCATGATTTCGCACCAATTCGATTGCTATGGACAGGGAGCCGGTCGAAACTGAGATCCCTGGGGCAGCCAGCCCGGATTTTCGAAAGTAGCGTGCGATCGCGTTCGATCCATGCTGATCATAACTGAGCAGAACCCATGGCCAATTGTAGAGGGCGTCGATTTGCGGCGTTGAGGCAAGCCGGTCGAGAATCGGGTGGTCGGCTCTGACGGCCAGCGAATTGGTTTGCTGGTAGATGGGTGAGATCTCTATTCCTTCACTGGGAACCTCTCCCGGTTCGGCAAGGCCGCCAGCATATAGGCTGATCTCTCCACTGCGCAGTCGGGGGATCAGTTCGGTTCCCACGCCGGTACGCACCGAAAACTCGACCTTGGGAAATCGCTTGGCCAATCGCGCCAGAACCTGCGGCATGAACATGGCCGCATAGGTTGGGCCGACTCCGATGTTAAGCCTGCCTCGCGCGCCGCTTCTGCCGGCATCCAGATCGCCAAGCGCAGCGTTCCATTCCATTTCGATCACGCGGGCGCGGTCGTGCAGAATTCGACCGGCACTGGTCATCATCATGCCACGTGATGAGCGATCGAATAGGATGGTGCCAAGATGCGCTTCCAGCAGTTTGATGGATTTTGTCAGCGCCGGCTGACTCACGTTCAGGTGCCGCGCCGCAGCCTGCACGCTGCCCAGTTCGGCGATGACGAGAAAATGCGGGAGGCGCCAAGCTTGATCCATTGGCAATTCCTTTTGGTTATATTGATTATTACGAAAAGTATTATCGGCGATCTGCGCTCACGTCTACATATGTCGGCGGGGAGGACGACATGCGCACAGTTTTTGTTCTGTTCGATTCACTAAATCGCTTGGCCCTCGGGGCCTATGGCGGCGATGCAATCGCCACGCCAAACTTTGACCGCTTCGGAGCGCGGTCAGTGACGTTCGACAATCATTACGTCGGCTCGTTACCCTGCATGCCAGCGCGGCGCGACATGCACACCGGGCGGCTCAACTTCATGCACCGCTCCTGGGGGCCCCTGGAACCCTTCGACAATTCCATGCCCGAGATGCTGGGCAACGCGGGCGTTCACACCCATCTGATCAGCGACCATTTTCACTATTTCGAAGATGGCGGCTCAACCTATCACAGCCGCTACAAGACCTGGGAGTTTATTCGCGGCCAGGAGTATGATCCCTGGGTGGCAATGGTTCAGCCGCCGCTCGACCGCTTCAAGGCGATGTATTCGGACAAGCACTATAACGTGCCCACCGAACCCAAGCGGCTGCAACACCAAATCAATCGTGAGAAGATCGTCGACGAGGCGCAGTTTCCCGGCCCGCGGTGCTTCGCCCAGGCTTTCGAGTTTCTTGACCGCAATCGCGATGCCGACAACTGGATGCTGCATCTGGAATGTTTTGATCCGCACGAGCCGTTCCATGCGCCCGAAAAATACAAGGACGCCTATCGCACCAATTATGAGGGCGCCATCCTTGACTGGCCGAAATACGCACCCGTCAAGGAAAACGAAGCCGAGATTGCTGAGATTCGCGCCAACTACGCGGCCCTTGTGGCAATGTGTGACGCCTACTTCGGACGTTTGCTCGACTATTTCGACGCCCACGACATGTGGAAGGACACTTGCCTGATCCTGACGACGGACCACGGTTTCCTGCTGTCTGAGCATGACTGGTGGGGCAAGAACCTGACACCTTATTATGAAGAAATCTCGCATATCCCGCTGATGGTTCACCATCCAGAGCTGTCTGAACGAGCTGGCACACGCTGTGCGGCGCTGACCCAGACCACTGATCTGATGCCGACCCTGCTGGAAATCCACGGCCTTCAGGCGCCGGCCGAGGTCACTGGCCACTCGGTGCTGGCGTCTCTGCGCGGAGAGGCAAAGCACGATGCAGTCGCTTTTGGCATGTTCGGCGGCCCGATCGGGATAACGGACGGAGAATACAGCTATTTCCTGTACCCCGAGGATTTGTTCAACGAGCAGTTGGGCGAATACACCCTGATGCCGTTGCATATGAAAGGCTTTTTCGATCTAAAAGAGCTGGCCACCGGCACGCCCGCATTGCCGTTTGACTTCACCAAGGGCGTTCATCTGATCCGGTATGACGCGCTGAACGAAGCGCGGCGGCCACCGGGGCTGGATGGCACCAAGTTCGACCCGTTCCAGACGGCAATCTTTCACAACAAAATTGATCCGAACCAGCTTTGCCCGATCCGGGATGCCCGGCTTGAGGCACAGTTCAACGCACAGATCAGGGCGATTCTTGCCCGACATGACGCACCCCAAGAATTTAATTCCTGGATGGGTCTGAATGCACAATAACGGTAACTATCGCATCAGGGAGGAACAGATGCTCAATTTCAAAGGACTTAGAAAATTCTGGAACGGCGCGGCATTGGCCGTGATGCTGTCCAGCGCAGCAAGTATTAGCCAGGCGAGTGAGCTGCCCGACATATCAATTGCGATCAACCAGTCGCCTTGGCTGAATTCGTTCATCGCGATGGTGGATGAATACGAAAGCGAAACCGGCAACAAGATCAATCTTGACGTTACGCCCTTTGCGGGTCTGCTGGAAAAGATCCGCAACTCGGTCCGCAGCAGCGAAGGCACCTATGATATTGTTAACGTCAACTCGGGTTGGCTGGCAGAGATTTATGACGGTGGCTTTCTGGCCCCGCTGGACAATATCAAGCCTGGCTACGCTTTGCAGGACGGCATGCTGGACTTCGGAGCGACGACCAACTGGAACGCAGCTTCGGGAACCTTCGGCGGCGATGGCGCGCTTATGGGGGTGCCGGTGAACGGCAACGTCCAAGTGCTATATTACAACACCGAGATTTATGACCGCCTTGGCCTCAAGGTTCCGGGAACTTGGGACGATCTGATCGCCAACGCGACGGCGATTCAGGCTGAAGGCGAGACGTTCGGCTTTGTGCCGCGCTCGGGTCGCTCGTCCATCGTCTACAACTTTACACCCTATCTGTTTTCCAACGGTGGCAGCTTCATCAAGCAGGCCGACAATGGCAGCATTGATGTGATGATCAACAGCGCCGAGAGCCTGAAGGGGCTTGTGACCTATCTGGCGCTGATCGCCGCTGGTGCGCCGCCGAACCCCGGCGCCATCGAGCAGGGCGAATTGATCCAGCTTCTGTCCACCGGTTCAACTGCTCAGGCCATTGCGGTCATCGGCGCATGGGGCAATCTGGAAGACCCGGATAAATCGATCGTTGGCGGCAAGATCAATGCCGCGTTGCTGCCGGCCGGGCCGGATGGTACACGTTCCTCGGCCGCAGGGCACTGGGTCGCCGGAATTCCGGCGAATGTGCCGCCGGAGCGGCAGCAGGCGGCGCTTGCCTTCTTGGACTGGTTCCAGAGCAAGGAAGTGCAGACCGCCTATGTTGAGGCCGGTGGCGTACCAGTGCGAAGTGATCTGAGCGATGCACTGAAAGATGACCCTCGCTACCGCTTCATCGCGGCATGGTCGGAAAATGCCAGCCACGCCACGATGGGCCTGCCGGTGACCGAGGGCGCGGAAATTTCGGATGCGGTTGCGGTTTTCCTGAACCGCGCGGTGATCGGTGAGATCTCGGCCAAGGAAGCGCTGAACAGCGCGGCCGATGCCATCAAAGACATCCTGACGCGGGATGGCGTGACGGTGCGGAGCCTTCCGAAGCTGTAGGTGCAACGCGCGGGACCGCCGAGAAGGCCGGGCCCGCGTCCTTTCGAACAGAATGCAACGCCTGATTTTGGCCCATGGACAGGAAACTCAGCAAAATGGAGATGTCCAAGAGCGGCGAATCGATTCCGCCCGTTCCGGCTGGCTGGATCCTGCGCGCGAACAAACGCTGGCTCTGGATATCGCTTGCGCCTGCTGTGCTGGTGTTTGTCTTGCTATCGGCCTTTCCGGTTTTCAACCTGTTTGGGTTGAGCCTGGGAACTGTCACTTGGGAAGGTGGCAAGCCGAACTACGATTTCGTCGGGACTGCGAACTATGTGCATCTCTTCACACAGGAAGAAGTGTTCTGGATTGGCGTGCGAAACACCCTGATTTTCGCTGTTGGCGTGGTGGCTTTTCAGATGGTGCTGGGTTTCGCCATGGCGCTGGCCGTGATGCGCTCGGGCTCGTTTGGCCGGCCACTCCTGACCGGGATATTCCTGTTGCCCATCGTCATCCCACCGATCGTAATCGGCACGATGTGGCGACTGCTGATGGGGCGACAGTTCGGATTTGTGAACACGTTTCTGGGCTGGTTCGGGATGCCCGGCGCGGACTGGTTGGGCGATCCGTCACTTGCGCTTGGTTCGGTCATGTTCGTTGATATCTGGCATTGGACGCCTTTCGTGTTCCTGCTGCTACTGGCTGGACTTGAATCGCTGGATGGCGAAGTGCTGGAAGCGGCCCGGATCGACCTGCGCAATTTCTGGCAGGAGCTGCGCTACATCTTGCTGCCGATGATGGCACCGACAATCTTTATCACGCTGATGTTCCGCATTATCCTGTCGTTCAAAGTGTTCGACGAAGTCTTTCTGCTCACCTCGGGCGGGCCGGGCACATCAACCGAAGTGATCAACCTTACGATCTATCAGGTGTTCTTCAAACAAGACCGTGTCGGAGATGGCGCAGCCATGTCAGTCGTCACGCTTGTTGCCGTGACGCTGCTGATTGTCGGCACCAATCTGGCCATCCGGTATCGCCGCAACCGCAAGTCGGAGTCTGCCCAGTGACACGCTCACAATCCGTCGGACGCCTATTCTCGAACTCCATCATTTGGGGCTATGCGTTCTTGATCCTCGGACCGATGATCTGGGTTATGTCGAATGCCTTTCGCCGCCAGATCGACATCTTGCAGGGCAATCTGATATCGCCCTTTACGTTGCAGAACTTCGAGGAACTGCTGTTCTCGCGCCAGTCCAATTTCCTTACCAACCTTGCCAACAGCGCCTTCATCGCGACCACAGCCACCGTGTTGGCGGTCATCATCGGGTCCATGGCGGCCTTTACGCTGGGACGTCTTAAAGCTCCGGCATGGCTGCGGTGGGGGGTGTTGGGCTGGGCGCTGCTGTTCAACATGCTGCCGACTCTGACTTTCATCGGGTCGTGGTATGTAATGTTCGCCGGCCTCGGGCTACACGGCACCTATTTCGCCATCATCATCACACAGGTGGTGATCCACCTGCCCATGGCAGTCTTCCTGATGATGAGCTTCCTTGGTGCGATCCCCGAGGAATTGCTGCAAGCGTCGCGAATGGACGGCCTGTCGGATGGTCAGACCTTCTGGCACATCATCATGCCGCTGCTGCGGAGCGGAATGATTGCCACGGCGGCCCTGACGTTCATATTCGCCTGGTCGGACTTCGCCGTGGCATTGAACCTAACGTCGACGGCGACGATGACGGCGCCGGTAGCGATTTCGACCTACGCGCAAGAATATGAGATCCGCTATGGCGAAATGGCCGCCGGATCCGTTCTGTCCCTGATCCCGGCACTGACGCTTATTCTTGTCGGTCAACGATTTGTCGTCAGGGGCCTGCTGGCCGGCGCTGTCAAGTAACTTTTTGGAGATTGAGATGGCCGAGGTGAGACTGATCAACATTGCCAAGAGCTATGGCGCCGTCTCTGTCATAAAGGACGTAAGCATTGACATAGCGTCGGGCGAATTCGTGGCCTTGGTCGGCCCGTCGGGCAGTGGGAAATCAACGCTGCTGCGCTTGATAGCCGGGTTGGAAACAGTCGATTCCGGAACGCTTCATCTCGACGGTAAGGATGTGACGAAGGCCGAACCGAGCCAGCGCGACATGGCGATGGTGTTTCAATCCTATGCACTTTATCCGCACATGAGCGTGACTGAGAACATGACCTTTGCGCTCCGGATGCGAAAAGCACCAAAGGGTGAGACCCAGAGGCGGCTGGACATGGCCCTTGATATGCTGGGCCTTCGTGGTCTGGAGAACCGAAAGCCGGGACAACTGTCGGGCGGTCAGCGGCAACGCGTGGCAATGGGGCGCGCCGTGGTCCGGCAGCCCGCCGTCTTCCTGTTCGACGAGCCGCTGTCGAACCTTGATGCCAAGCTGCGGGCCCGGACGCGGCTTGAGTTGCGCGAGTTGCATGACCGCCTTGGTGCGACCTCGGTTTTCGTGACCCACGATCAGATCGAGGCGATGACCATGGCTGACAGGATTGTGTTGCTTGAAGGTGGGGTGTTGCAGCAGGTTGGCACGCCGAAAGAAATTTATCACAACCCGGTCAACCGCTTTGTTGCCAGTTTCATCGGCTCCCCCGAGATCAATATCATCAAGGGTCGGCTCGAAAAGGCTGACGGTGCCGCAATACTGGGCGGATTGCGTCTTCCTTCCTCGGCATTCCGAATGGCGGCACTCGATCGGGCAGGAGCTTTTGGCAAGAGGATGGAAGTGGGAATACGGCCGGATCACCTTGCCCAGGTCGTCGGCCGTCAGGGGGCCGAGTTGACTGTCTCCGCGGTGGAATTCACCGGACAGGATATTTTCATCAGCGGCCAGTCACAGGGCGAGCTGATGACAATGCGGCTCGATCCGCAGCGACAGGGTCAGGTCGGCGACCTGACGCGAGGCTCGGTGCTGACGGTGGCGCCGAGCGAAGATCAATGGCACGTGTTTGACCCCGACAGCGGCCTCTCGTTGACGGCGGCGTAAAGCGAGATGGAGGTCTTTGGTCAGCACATGGCGCAAAAGGAACTTGGGTCACTGCTGGGCGATCCCTCTCAGATCGCAAGCATCAGGCAGTTGCGCTTTGACAGCGGTCCCGAGGCGGGCCAGAGGCTCATTCAGATCCGCAATGCTGTCGGCCTCTGCGTCGATTTGCTCCCCGATCGTTGCCTCGACATCGGGCAGGTCTGGATGGGCGGTGTTCCCTTTGCCTGGATGGGCTCGGGTGGATTGCCGTCCGCAGCGACCGGCGCAACCCTTGCAACGGCGCTCGGCGGTCTGATGGCGACTTGCGGCTTTGACCACATCCGCCAGTCGGAAGAGCATGACGGCATCACCTATCCACTGCATGGATCCATGGCGTTGCATCCAGCGCTGCTCGTGCGAGTGGGGCAGGAGGGACCGCAAGCCGGCGGTGATTTCGTCGTTGAGGCCGGAATGACCCGGGTCGGGGCCAACGCGGCACAGTATCGCTTGGTGCGAAAGTTGCGCATTTCTTATGACCGCCCAACCATCGTGCTTGAAGATCGGGTGGAAACGGTGCCCGGCGCTCCGATAATGGCGATGTATCATTTCAATCTTGGCTACCCTCTGATGGGCTCATCCACGCGGATTGAGGGACAGGGTGCCGCCTTCTGGCCTGAAACAGCCTCGGCCACCCGATGTTTCCCTTCCCCTCCCGCCCCGGCAAACATTCGCATCATCAACGAGCGCGCTCGCCGAAGGATGGCGCTTGGCCTGCGCTATGAAACAGAGACGCTGCCTTATCTGCAAACCCATCGCCGCGCCGAACCCGGCAACCTCTTTTGCCTGGAGCCTGCCAGCCACGATAGGTTGCCGCGTGGCGACGCCTTGGGTGCCCTGGCAGAGCAGCACGGGCACAGGGTGTTCCGGCTGGCCCTCGAATTCGACAGCACCTTCTGAGCTAGGCTCAGGACCCATTAAATTACTTGTGGGGCAGATTGCGGTC
>TARA_R110002126_G_scaffold291710_1_pt1 | contig 50498 bp, 57 predicted proteins | sample TARA_R110002126 | Tara Oceans TARA_R110002126 (sample SAMEA4397536) | marine metagenome | biome: Polar Biome; feature: [DCM] deep chlorophyll maximum layer (ENVO:01000326); material: water (ENVO:00002006), including particulate matter (ENVO:01000060) such as... | depth 30 m | reverse complement strand
GTTGCAATCTCCGTCACGGCCAGACTCGTTTTGGCGTGCGTATCTGACATCGTAGACGCGGATTGAGCGTACAAAGTTGAATTCGGGCCCACTGATGTCGATGTCAGCGCGGTCTTGGACCAACTGGAGCGCAAATCCTTCCGGAAGCAGGTGAGACTTTGGTCCGGCAAGATTCAAAATGGCATTTTCAGAAGACAGAGGTTCGGTTGCAGGCGACAAAAGCGGTCGCGGTCGATCCTGACTAGTGAACAAAATATTGTAAAAACGACCTCGATTATCCGACGGGGTAACCGGATCATAGGATGCGCCCATCGGGCACCGCCAAATCTGCAATGGCGGTTCAACGGGCCAAGGCGTGATCCGGCGGATGAATTCGGCGCGTGCACGGGCACATGGAACTGATGCTGGCCAGCCGCCAGAGAGGCACAGTAAAATTGCGCAGTCGATCTGATACGTTTGAGCCTGAACACGATTGGCAAGGCCCACGGACGAACCAACAAGTGCAAGTACGGCGACAATTGAGTATTTTCGAAATGTGCGAAGCATGTGAAGCATGTGAAGCATCCTATCGAATAGGGTGTAAGCAGCATGACTCCGTTAGTATATTATTGCAACTCTAAATATATTTTTGATAAAATACGCATAATGCGTCTTATGTTAACTGTCCGTCGTCAGAGTTTTTGGTACCAATAGCGTCTTAAACTAAGAGAGAGTTTGGCTCATCTGGTTGGTTTCATTATGCGGCACGTTGTCTGTGATGCAAGCGCCGGGCTTCAAGTGTTTTGCGTTTGATCCTTTCTCTTTTGTTTAGAATGGCTTGTGCGCGACCAAAGTAAGCGTCGGCCGGTGTGACGTTGCTCAAGCTCTCGTGGTATCGCTGATGATTGTAGTAATCGACAAAGGCTTCGATCTGCGCTTCAAGATCACCAGGCAAGAAGTAATTTTCTAACAGAATGCGGTTCTTCAGAGTCTGATGCCAACGTTCGATCTTGCCTTGGGTCTGCGGGTGATATGGCGCACCGCGAGTGTGTTTCATGCCTTTGTCGTTCAGCCATTCGGCCAATTCCCCAGAGACGTAGCTGGAGCCGTTGTCGCTCAACAAGCGCGGCTTGTGAAGGACGTGAACTTGATCGCAACGTGACACCTGCAGAGCCAAATCCAGTGTGTCGGTTACATCTTCAGTTCGCATGTTAGTGCATAGTTTCCACGCAATGATATAGCGGCTGTAATCGTCCAGGATTGTACTGAGATAGAACCAACCCCAGCCCAAAACCTTTAGGTAGGTAAAATCAGTCTGCCAAAGCTGATTGATGGCCGTGGTCTTGTCCTTGAACTCGCTGGCGGCTTTAATCACGATGAAAGCCGGGCTGGTGACCAGGTCGTGCGCCTTCAGCACACGATACACTGAAGCCTCTGAAATAAAGTACTTTTTAGTATCGGTGAAGGTCACCGCAAGTTCCCGCGGCGACAGTTCTGTTTCTTTCAAGGCCAATTTGACGACTTTGCGTCGCACCTCGTCAGGGATGCGGTTCCAGACATGCTTGGGCTTTGGGGATTGATCCTTCAGCCCTGCTTCACCACGCTGCAGATAACGATCATACCAACGGTAGAACGTTGTGCGGGGAATGCCCAACTTGGCCAGCGTTTGTCGGGCGGACAGGTGGCTCTCTTCGACCAAACGAATAATCTCAAGCTTCTCGGTTGCAGGGTACCTCATTCTTGGTCGCCCCCATCCCCTGTCATGCTTTTTTTGAGCAGGCGGTTCTCAAGGGTGAGATCGGCCACGCATTCTTTCAAAGCCAAGGACTCTGAACGCAGCTCCTTCACCTCTGGTGACGTCGCCTGGCGCGCTGTGTCGCCAGACAGCCGTTGCTTTCCAGCTTCCATGAAGTCCTTCGACCATTTGTAGTAAATGCCTTGGGAGATGCCTTCACGACGGCAAAGCTCAGCAATGCTGTCTTCGCCCCGCAAACCGTCCAAGACGATGCGGATCTTCTCTTCTGATGAATAATGTTTGCGCGTGGCCCGCTTGATATCTTTGACAATCTTCTCGCCAGGACTTTTGCGTGTTCCAGGTGTCTGTCTCATCTTCCACTCCTCAGTGGTTACGATGAGCCAAGAACACTCTCTTATCAAATGTCGCTAAATGGACCCATAAGCGCTGACGTCAGACACTTTTGCGATGCCCTCATGAACCAACACCCGGCTTATTGCCGTGCACATTTGCCCAGACAGAACCAACGCCGAACGGCTAATTTCAGCGATTGCCTTGTCTAGATCAGCATCGTCGAAAAGAATCGCCGGAGCCTTGCCGCCTAGCTCAAGCGATAGATGTTTCATTGTGTTTGAGGCACTGGCCATCACCAGCTTACCCGTATTGGTTGCCCCGGTGAATGACACCACATCAATATCAGGATGCTGCGACAAGACCTGCCCCACTTCGATCCCGTTTTCGTTGACAGAATTCACCACACCGACGGGCAGGTCAGCGAGGCTTTCAAAGCATGCGACGATCTCAGCATTAATCAGCGGTGTTTGCGGCGCCGGTTTGATGACAATGGTACAGCCCGCCGCCAGCGCCGGCGCAACCGAACGCACAAGAAGAGTTACGGGGGCATTCCACGGCACGATCACAGCGGCAACGCCGGATGGCTCTTGCGTCAGCAGTGATATCTTGCCCGCACCTGTCTCAGTTGTTCTGCCGAAAATGTTGCGGGCAAGGCCTGCGTAATAGCGCGCCTCGTCGATACCAAACGCAATCTCCATCTGCGCTTGTGCCAAAACCTTGCCATTCTCCAGCGTTAAAAGTTGCGCGAGCGCGTCGCTATTGGCTTGCATCTGGTCTGCCCAGTCGTTCAAAATTTTAGCACGCAATCTGGGATTTTCGCTCCAGCCGGATGTTTCAAAGGCTTCCCGTGCGGCTCCAATTGCCTGTTCGGCGATAGCCCGACTTCCAAGCGCAGCAGCGCCTATCACTTCGCCTGTGGCCGGGTCAGTGACCTCAGTGCTTTCCCCATTCTCCCCGGCAATCCACTTGCCAGCGATATAGTGATTGGCAAATTTGCTCATAGTCATTCCTTAGTCTGGCCGCATTGTCAGATAACCAGTAACCTATTTTTGCCTTGCAATTCCAAGATAATGAACTTCAGTTAGACTACGGAAAATCCTATCGCGTCTCGCCTAATACGTGATACCCAAACACAGTGGTATGACAATTCTCGTAGGGGTAAAAAAATGGACCTTCGCCAGCTAAGATATTTTCTGAAAGTTTCCGAGCTCTCCAACTTTCGAGCAGCGGCGGAAGCACTGAACATCTCGCAACCCGCTCTAGGCGCGCAAGTGAAAAATCTGGAGGCGGAACTAGACGTTCTTCTTTTTACACGTCATTCCAGAGGTGTTGAAATTACAAATGCTGGGAAACTGCTTACAGAGCATGCCCGTGTTCTTCTGGAACGAACGGAGCTGGCCATTCGAGATGTCCGCCGATTTTCGGGAGCCCCCGGTGGCATCGTTAAAATCGGCGTGACTCCCTCCATCGGTCGGGTACTCGCACCTGAGCTATTGGAAGTCTGTGCGGACCGCCACCCAGATATCGAAGTCAACTTGACGCAAGCTTTCAGTCATGAACTTGATCGTTCGTTGCTCGGATCTCGTTTGGACATGGTGTTTTCAACCAGCGTAATTAACGACGAGAAATTTGAGTCCCTTCCGCTCCTCCTACAAAAAACTTTTGTGGTTGGGACCGCCGATGCACTCAAGGGATTACAATCGCCAGTATCCATCGGTGAATTGGAGAACCTACCGCTGGCCATGGACGCGCGCGATGAGGAACGCACTCACTATCTTCAAGACATGGCGGCGCGAAAAGGGGTCAAGCTGCGAAACGTTCGTGCACCAATTCACTCCATGAGCATCAGACGAGAAATTGTTCTATCAGGAAATTGCAGTACCATCGTTCCTTATGCTCTTTTCGCACAAGAGATTTCGCAAGGGCTTTTTAAAGCACTGGAAATTGACGAAGTGGATCTCAACAGGGTTTTGAATCTTAACACTCGCACCGTCGAAACCATGATGCCAGCTGAACATGTCATTAGACAACTTATCGTCGAGTTGATCGACAAGCACATCTCGCAAGATGACTATGAGTGGACGTTTCCTGAGTCGCCCTCAGATTAGCCTTCTCACTGCTGTTTGAATCTGTCTTTAAAATTAGCTCAGCGTCAATTCACGAAAGGTAATTTGATTCCCAGCGGGATCTGAAATGCTAAAGGTCCTTTGCTCAAAATTACATGAATCTGGAATGACGTGGCCAGCTTCACCTAATTCTTTTAGCGCAGCTTCAAGGTTAGTCACATGGAACTCAAATCCTGTTCGTTGCTGCGTCAGTTCATGGTCAACAGCATACAAGTGAAGGCCTGGCGTGTTTGGCGATGGCCCCGAAAATATGGCCTCTTCTGAAGTGACTGAAATCAACTCGAACCCAAGTTCATCGCGATAGAACGCTATAACAGTAGCCATACATCCACGAGGTGAATACAGTTTGAGTGTTAAATCAGGCAACTTGCTCTCCGATCACGATCTGCGGTCTCACCTCGCGGTTTGGCAATCCGACATATGCACCACCACTCAAGGATGCAGAGGAGAGAGACTGCTAGGCGCATTGGCTTCGAGCTTTGGCTAGATCGAGCGCAACATCGACGATCATATCTTCCTGACCACCAACCATATGCCGTTTACCCAACTCGATTAAGATAGCCCGTGTATCGAGACCGTGCTCATCCGCTGCTTTTTCGGCATGACGGAGGAAACTGGAATAGACACCCGCATAGCCAAGACTCAACGTCTCTCTATCAACGCGCACGGGACGATCTTGCAGTGGCCGAACGAGATCTTCGGCCGCATCCATAAGTTTGAACAAGTCTGTCCCGTGATTCCAACCATAGGTGTCTGCGACTGCGATAAAGACCTCAAGCGGGGCATTGCCAGCACCAGCACCCATCCCTGCCAGAGACGCGTCGACGCGAATTGCACCATTCTGAACCGCAGCTACAGAATTCGCGACACCCAGACTGAGATTGTGGTGGGCATGAATGCCGCGCTGCGTTTCAGGCTGCAATACCTGGTCATAGGCCTGCAGGCGCGCGGTCACATCATCCATAACCATCGCGCCACCAGAATCGGTCACGTAGACACAATGTGCGCCATAGCTCTCCATCAGCTTGGCTTGTTCGGCCAATCCTTCAGGTGTGTTCATGTGGCTCATCATCAGGAAGCCGGACACATCCATGCCCAGTTGACGTGCGTACGCGATATGTTGTTTCGAAACGTCGGCCTCAGTGCAATGGGTTGCAACGCGGACCGAGCGCACGCCAATTTCGTAGGCATGCTTCAGGTCATCGATTGTCCCGATCCCAGGTAGCAAAAGAGTTGTCAGTTTGGCGTGGCTGACAACATCCGCGACCGCCTCAATCCACTTCCAGTCGGTCGTCGCGCCAAAGCCATAGTTGAAGCTGGACCCCGCCAGCCCGTCACCATGCGCAACCTCGATCGCGTCAACCTTGGCGTCATCCAGTGCCTTGGCAATCGCGCGCACTTGATCAAGGCTGTAGCGATGGCGAACCGCATGCATGCCGTCGCGTAGCGTGACATCCTGAATATAGAGTTTGTCTTTCGTCTGAAGTGTACTCATGTCGTCGCCTCCAGTTTGTGTGATTCCACAATGCGCTCCGCCGTCTTCAGCGCGGCGGATGTCATGATGTCCAGATTTCCGGCATAAGCGGGCAGATAGTGGGCCGCGCCTTCAACTTCGAGGAACGTTGTGACTTTCAAACCGGTGTAGTTTTGATCCAAATCGGGGATAAACAGTGGGTCGTTGTCGCCGATGGCCTCGAACTGCACCTCTTGTTTCAGTCTATAGCCGGGCACATAGCTTTGCACCTCGGCGACCATGTCCTTGATCGAAGCGCGGATAGCATCCTTGTCTGCCGCGTCGCATAGGCAATAGACGGTATCGCGCATGATCATCGGTGGTTCTGCAGGGTTCAGGACAATGATCGCCTTGCCCTTCTCGGCCCCGCCGACAACCTCAATCGCGCGCGACGTGGTTTCGGTGAATTCGTCGATATTCGCACGCGTGCCTGGGCCCGCAGATTTTGAAGCGATCGATGCCACGATCTCGGCATAGCGCACCGGGCTGACGCGATTGACCGCCGCCACAATCGGGATTGTCGCCTGCCCACCACAGGTTACCATGTTGACATTGCCCGCCTCCAGATTCGCCTCCAAATTCACCGGCGGGATCGTGTACGGCCCGATGGCCGCAGGGGTTAGGTCGATAACCGTCTTTCCCAACGCGCGCAGTTTTTCGTCATGCACCTTGTGTGCGCCCGCCGACGTTGCATCGAATACGATTTTGATCTCATCGAAATTCGGCAAGGCAATCAGACCATCGATGCCATCTGCCGTGATCGGCACGCCCATCCTTGTGGCTCGTTTAAGCCCATCTGATTCAGGGTCAATCCCGACAAATGCGCCCATTTCGAGCACCTTCGATTTTCTCGCAATCTTAATCATTAGATCCGAGCCAATATTTCCCGACCCAATAATCGCGACCTTAGTTTTGCCTGTCATGCGTTTTCTCCATCGAATGTGAAATTGACCGTTCCGAGACCTTCGACTGATGCTGTGACAGCCGCGCCCGGTTTCAGCGCGACCATTGGGCCAAGTGCGCCGGTCAGAATGAGATCGCCCGCCCGGAGCGGCTCACCGCGCGCGGCAAGGGTCCGCGCCAACCAGGCGGCCGCGTTCAACGGATGGCCAAGACAGGCAGCCCCGGTGCCGCTTGAGGCGAGTTCGCCATTTACCGTGAGTTGCATTTTGCAGTTCAAAAGATCCAGCCCATCCAGCGGGTGCTCGTCTTTACCCAGAACGAAGAAAGCAGAAGATCCATTGTCTGCCACCGTATCAGCAAAGGTGATCTTCCAGTCTTGGATCCGACTGTCGACAATTTCGATTGCAACAAAAGCGCCTCGTGTAGCGTCGGCCACGTCTTCTGGCGTGGCCGCGATCATATCTAGGTCCTTCGCAAGAAGCAGCGCCACTTCAGCCTCAGCCTTGGGCTGAATCACACGGTCACGCGCCAAAACACCCCCATCTGAAAGCTGCATGTCTTCAAACAGGACACCAAAATCAGGGCGGTCGACGCCGAGCTGTTTTTGAACGGCTGTCGAGGTCAGGCCAACCTTACGGCCGACGATTTTCCGTCCGCTATCCTGCCAAAAACGCGTGTTGATCTCCTGAATTGCATAGGCAGCATCAATATCAGTCGGCTGCAATGTCTCACGCAAAGGGAGAATAGGGTCGCTCGTGTAGGCCTTCCGCAGGCGCCGCGCAGCATTATCAAGCAAGTCAGACATCGGGAGGCTCCGTAAATAATTAAGTATGTGCCCTACCCAAACTGGTTTTGGGCGTAGTTTTGACGAATTGGCGTGGGCGGCGCATGATTGCATTGCGCCAGAGTTCGCCAGTTTAAGGTCCTTTGACCCCAACATTGGTATCAATAAAATGCCGAGGCACAAAAATACGTGAGTGACGACCTTTTCTGCCGCCGGAATTCCATATAGATAGCAAGAGTTCAGCAGTTTCGTGTTTGCCCGTCTCTTGATGGCCATTGAACCACAATCGGAAACCACTGAACCTGAGCTTAGACTCATAAATGCTGAGTTAACAATTATATACCAAGCCACTTGTTCTGAACCTCATTCGCGGCCCGGATTTCTGCCGCATTTCCAGTCCACACAACTTGCCCTTTACTCACCACTGCCACATTGTCTGCTAGCGAGGTTGCAAAACCAAAGTTCTGTTCTACGATAATCATCGACAAACCTGCAGTCTTTAGCTCTTGAAGCTTGTCATGAATGAGCTTCACAATAATCGGAGCCAGCCCTTCCGTTGGTTCGTCAAGGATCAGCAGGCGCGGGTTCATCAACAAGCTGCGCCCGATAGCCAGCATTTGCTGTTCCCCGCCAGAAAGCTGAGAACCACTATTGCTCATTCGCTCATCTAGGCGCGGGAAAAGTTCAAGAACTCTATCCATGTTCCATTCCGATCCGGAACGACCAAAATTCTTTGCCGAAATTTCGAGGTTTTCACGCACTGTCAGTGACGGGAAAATATCCCTTGTTTCGGGCACGTAAGCAATTCCGCCATTTGCTACATTAAAGGTCTTGGCCCCGATCGGTTTGCCATCAAATTCAATCTCTCCAGCTTTAAGAGGCAAAAGCCCCATGATTGTTTTTAGTGTCGTAGATTTGCCCGCTCCATTCCGACCGAGAACCGCCAAGACTTTCCCTTTTTGCGAGACAAGAGACAAGCCATGGAGAATTTGAGTCTCTCCATACCCTGACTCAACAGCTTTCAATTCAAGCATCTTCCCAACTTCCTAGATATATTTCTTTGAGCAAACTTGAGCCACGTGCCTCTTCCGGCAATCCATCAAAAACAATTTCACCAAAATTTAGCACAGTAATCGTGTCAGCGACATCGAAGGCGAGGTCCATATCATGTTCAATTATGACTATTGACAGATCACGTGGAAGATTGTTCAGCAGGTCATGAAACCCCTTAGACATTTCCGGTCCGACACCGCTTGTTGGTTCATCCATAAGCAAAACAAGCGGTCGAGTGGCAAGGGCAACACCGATTTCGAGCTGGCGGCGAACACCGTAGCTAACTTCGGAAACCTTCGCGTGGAGATAAGGCATCAAGTTTACTTGTTCTGCCACTTCAGAAGTAATTTCGCGGACCTCGGGCTTTGACAGGCTGTCTCCCCTCAGCATCGTCGCATTTCCAGTATGTACCGCAGCAGCAAGACCAAGATTTTCCTCAACTGTCAGCCCATCGAAAAGAGTATTTTTTTGATAACTGCGCGATAGTCCACGCCGGGCGCGCGCTGCAACAGGGAGTGCGGTGATATCTTCGCCTGCTAGATGAACCGAACCTTTGTCCGGTATCAGTTCACCAACAAGTTGATTGAATAGTGTGGTTTTGCCTGCCCCATTGGGCCCAAGAATTACACGACGCTCGCCACGCTCCAGTTTCAACGACACGTTGCGCGTCACGTGAATCGCACCAAAACTCTTGTCTAGATTGCGCGTCTCAAGCATCGCTTTTGGCCTCCTCAAGCTCTTGTTTACGCGTAGCATCGGCAAGTCGGCGTTCAACCCATGCGCCCCAATGCGTCTCTGCCCAGCCGAAAATGCCGTTGGCCCGACTCATTACAACAGCGATCAGGATACCGCCAACGAAGAGGTGCCAATAACTTGTAACCGAACTGACTTCATGCTTGATCACCACGAAAATGACGGCGCCAACAAGTGGCCCGACAAGAGTGCCTAGCCCCCCTAGAATCACAACGACTAAAGCCTCTCCGGAGACAGTCCAACCGAGAAGGTCCGGGGAAATATACATAATATGCTGTGCTGCCAGAACTCCAGCCAGTCCAGCAATCACACCAGATAGGCCAAAAACATCCGCCTTAACACGCCAAACCGTAAGCCCGAGCGCACGCATGCGCTGTTCATTGTGCATGACGCCGACCAGGGATCGACCGAGTCCGGAACGTAAGATCAAAACCGACGCTCCATAGACAGAAACTAAAATGGACATACAAAACAGCGCAAAGTTGCGGTTACTGTTCATATCAACCCCAATGAAACTCAAGTCCAATCGGGGAATACCGCCCAATCCGTCATCACCGCCAAAGATTGGAGCTTCGAACACATAGGCATATGCCATTTGTCCAAAGGCGAGTGTCGCCATGATGAAATAGATACCATGGCTGCGAGACGAAATTGCTCCAATCACCCAAGCGACTGCACCTGTCAACGCAATCGAACCCGCCATCGCAGCCGGGGGCGCGATGCCTACTCTTATTGAAAACATGGCATAGGCATAGGCCCCAATACCCATAATTGCTCCATGGCAAAGGGAGACCATGCCACCAAATCCTGCAACTATGTCGAGCGATAGCACCAGTATCGCGAGGATCAGAATTTCCGTTAACATCTCTAACCCAAAATATTTTGCGGTTAGAGCCTGAAAGAGAGAACCAATCGCCAGAATAACAAGTATGCTGTAGCGAAGTATGTTGTGGCGAAACACGCGTTTATCCTTTCACCGGAAATAGACCATTCGGCTTAATCACCAATACCATTGCAAGGAGAGCGTAGATCAAGACTGAAGAAAGTTGCGGTGCTAATACCGCACCGAATGTCTGTACAAAACCATATAGCAACGACCCCGCGATCGCCCCCCTCAATGATCCCAACCCGCCAATAACAATTACTATTAGCGTAGGTATTAGGATTTGCAGACCCATCCCGGGCATGACGCTCAGGAGAGGTGCCGCAATGGCTCCGGCCAAGCCCGCGAAAGCACAACCAACGCAGAAGACAAGAAAAAAGAGACGTTCTACATTTATCCCGAGACATGCTGCCATAGCATCATTGTCTACACTTGCACGAATCTTAGCACCTACCTGAGTGCCAGAAAGTACCAACGCCAGCATAACAAACGACAATAAGCCGATGGCAATTATGAACAGACGATAGACTGGATAAGTTACTCCAAAAATTCCAATCTGACCTGATAGGACAGCGGGTGTAGCCATGGCGAGAGCAAGATCACCCCAAATGATGCGAGTTAGATCTAGCAGTACGAAGATCAAACCGAACGTAACCAGAACTTGTGCGGTTGGGCCGGACTTTCTCATTCGCTGGACGAATAAGAAATAGAGAACTACGCCTATGATCGCGACTCCTACCGGCGCAGCGAAGATAGCAACCCAGAACCCAAATTTGTTGGCGACCGATGCGGCAATATACGCTCCAAAGGTGTACAATGCACCGTGTGCGAGGTTTACAAAATGCATCAACCCAAAAATTACAGTCAAGCCAAGCGATAATAGAAAGAGGAGCATAGATAGTTGCAAAGCATTTAGCGTTTGCAAAACCCAAAAGCCGGAATCAACTGTCATGGAAAATCCTAGTCAACACTTTGGTGAAAGCCGCCTACCCATGCTTGGCAGGCGGCCCAAGACGTCGTGAGCCTAAATTTACGTTATTGCGTAGGCATGACACAGCCGTTTGCAGGCTCCGGTTCGGCCGGAAGCGATGCCAATACTTCTTGAGTGCTGCCATTCTCTCCGACCACCGTTCTATATACATAAATCGGCTGAACAACGTTGTTGGTTGCCGAGTCGATCGACAATTCGCCACGCGGGCTATCGAAACTAATGCTCTTAAGTGCACGGGCAATGCTCTCGCGGTCGTTCGCACCTGCCCGGATCACCTTAGCGAGTGCATGGGCAGCATCATAACCTTGGACAGCGAACTCTGAAGGCAGGCGACCATTGGCCTCCACGAACGCTTCAACGAAAGCAGCGTTTTCGTGATTGTTGATGGTCGGTACATAGTGCAGTGCTGTGATGACGCCGTCAGCCGCCTGGCCCTGGGCATTTACGTAGAGCTGAGACGTTAGAAAGCCAGAACCGTAGAGAGGTAGGTCCTGGTCGACACCGAAGCTGTCGAATTGCTTAACAAATGAAATAGCCTCGCCACCCGCGTAAAAGACGTAAAGAGCGTCGGCTCCTGAAGCCTTGGCCTGAGCAATGTAGGGGCCAAAATCCTGGGTTTGCTGGAAAGGCGTGAATTCTCCGCCGACGACTGTGCCCCCCGCGCTAGCATACGCTTCGGAAAACGCCTCAATCATCTGCCGACCAGCGGCATAGTCCGGGGCAAGGGTATAGACCGTGCCGATACCTTCGTTGGCCATCCAAGTTCCCATCGGACGATTAATCTGACTGTTGGAGAACGACAACCGCGTTATGTAGGGGCTGCAATCCGCTCCTGTAGCGGCATCATTCCCTGCATTGGCGACAATCAAAGGTACCCCGGCACCGTCAACAATATCCCGAACGGCGCCAAGAACCCCTGAGGAAACTACCCCGACTATGACATCTACTTCTTCTTGTAGAATTAGGCGTCGCGCCTTGCCAAGTCCGGTTGCAGGATTGACCTCGGTGTCTTCTCTATGCAGATTAATACTGCTTTCCAGATCGCTTGCAAATGTTGAGAGCCCTAGGCTAAAGCCCGCTTCAATCTCGTTCCCGACTGATGCATAAACTCCCGAAAATGGGAGCAAAACTCCAACTTCAATCTCATCGGCCGCTGCTTGTTGGCCGCAAAGGGCACAGGTTAGCCCAGTAAGGGCCGCAAAAAAGGTAGTTTTCATTTCAGTTCTCCTCCTATTGATGGTTGTTTTTTTCGGCAATTGTCATCCCAAATCGCCTCCACTCACCGGAACGGTAACTCCGGTGATGTACGAAGCTTCGTCAGACGCCAGAAACAAAATTGGACTTGCTTGCTCATCCAGTGTTCCGTAGCGTGTCATAAATGAGGAGCGGATTGTTTGATCGACGATGGTCTTGTACCAAGCTTCGGGTTGTTCCTCTTCTGCATTGAGATTGCGCGGCACAATGCGAGGGGGCGCTTCCGTACCGCCCGGAGCTGTGCCGACAACGCGAATACCTCGTTCTGCGACCTCCCAAGCTAAACTTGCAGTAAGTGCATTCACGCCACCCTTGGACGCCGCATATGGCACCCTATTTAGGCCTCGCGTCGCAACGGAAGAGACGTTGACTATGACACCTTGATTTACTGGTAACATTCGCTCAATGGCGGCGCGGCAACAATAAAGTGTCGGGAAAAGCGACCTTCGGACTTCCGCGTCTATTTGTTTAGGCTCATAGTGCTCGTAGGGTTTGGCCCAAATAGTGCCACCAACGTTATTAATTAGGATATCGATACGACCCCAAATGTCTACGGACTTTTGTATGGCTTTTTCACATCCCGCCCATGTTTCGAGATTGACTGAAATCGCTTCAGCCTGCCCCCCTGCATTGCGAATTTCCGCAACCACATCTTTGCGTGCAGACGAGCGGTCAACGATCAAAACGCGTGCACCTTCGTTGGCGGCGCGTAAAGCAACGCACCGACCAATACCTTGCGCGGCTCCAGTCACGACCATGACCTTATCTTCAAAGCGGCGGCTCATGCTGCCTCCGCTTCTGTCGGGTTGAATTTTTCGTAGTAGAAATTTTCAGGCTCCACTCCGAGCACCTCGAAGTGTTTGCGGACTGCGTCCACCATCGGTGGAGGCCCACAAAGATAAACGTCGCATTCGCCACCATTCAGATCACCTACAGTCACATGATCGGTCACAAATCCTTTTCGTTCGTGTGTATCTTCGTCAGCTGCGAGTACTGTAATTACAGTTACGCTACCAATCTTCGCAACCAAATCGTTGATGCGGTCCAACTCGACTAGGTCGGCTCGTCGAGTCACTGCATAGTAAAGCACGATAGGGTGTTCTGTACCTTGCAGTGCTACCAGTTCAAGCATCGACAAAAAGGGGGCCAACCCAGTACCCCCAGCGAGCCATAGCTGCGGCCTTTCAATCGGGCGCAAATAAAAAGTACCCATTGGACCATTGAGTTCAACGAGATCACCAGTCTTGCCTCCGTCCCTCAAATAGCCACTCATCACACCCCCAGGCAGATTACGGATCAGAAACGATGCCTCTTCAACACCAGGCACAGAAGAAAAGGAGTATGAACGACGTTTCCCCGTACCTGGAACCGAGATATTCACATACTGCCCAGGTAGAAAACGGATTGGTTTCGCGAGCTTCACATGCAAGCGAAACGAAGTTTCAGACAGTGTATCAACAGCTGAGACAAGGCCCTCCACCTCCTCTGGCGCAGTTTTACAAGCGGCAGAGGGGGCCGGCACCTTAAGAACGCAATCACTTTTGGGGATCATCTGGCAAGTGAGAACGTAACCTTGACTGACCTCTTCATCACTCATGGACTCATCCATGTAGAATTCTATTTCGTACTTACCTTTTTCGGCAAAACACTTGCAGGTTCCGCAGACTCCATCACGACAGTCCATCGGCAAATTTATCTTCTGACGGAAGGCCGCGTCGGTTACCATTTCGTCGTCAGCACATTGAATAATGCGCGTGACGCCATCTTCGAAATTCAAAGCAATTTCATAGGTTGTCAAAGCGCTGCCCTCCTATAGCCACGCGAATACATTCACGGGGGCCAAGGCCACCCATCCTCAAGTTTGACAGATCAAATATGATATACGTCTATGACTTGGTGTATGCGGTCGTTCTTAAGAACGATCTTTTTGTCGGTTATTAATGGCTTTTTCCCGCCAATCCGGATCGTGTAAAATGAAGTGCCCCAATGCTGATCCGTTATCCCATAGCGATAAGTCAAAGTATGCCAATTGAAACGCACACTAATCTCATTACGATCTGCATCTACAACTTCAATATTTGCCAAATTGTGGTTCGTACGCGGCTCGGGCAAAGACGTCGCAGCGGAACGGTCAGTCTTAATCCGAAATACCCGATCTTCGATGCCTTGCTTGTTTGGATAATACATCAACGACATTTCGTTTTGTGGATCTTCTGTGAGCGCGTCGTAGTCGTCCCATGTAGGCATCCAAAACGGGCAGTCATCGTGGTAAAATGCTAACCAAGTATCCCAATCGCGGTCATCCAGTGCCCGTGCCTCCGCATAGAGAAAGGCCTGAATTTCGCTGAGATTCATACCTATAGTTGCTGCTTCACGTTCTCGTGTTGCGATACTCATCCGATTTGCCCCTTACTCTGCTGCCGACCGAGTTTTGAACGCATTTTCACGCTCCTTGGTAATTGCATCCGCCATACGCTCAGACCAATTGGTATGCTGGACTACGAACAAGCCTTCGTCCTCCGTACGTGCTCCGCACAGTATTGGGTTAATGCCCAGTTTTTTGGCATCTTCATCTGGGCCCTCAATCCACTGGGTAGCGCCACGCGTTAAGTCATTCCAAGGGGCGTGCGCTGCACCAGCGTACGCACGTTGGGTAGCGCGAAACTCTTCCGTGTCATCTGGAGTTGCCATACCTGAAGCATTAAAAAAGTCTTCGTATTGTCGGATACGATGAGAACGAGCCTCCTGACTCTCACCTTTGGGCGCGATACAATAAATAGTGACCTCAGTTTTATCGACGCTGACAGGGCGGATTACTCGAATTTGCGAACTCATCTGATCCATCAAGAATACGTTCGGATATACACAGAGGTTACGCATTACCCCCACCATCCATTCCGCTTTCGTCTCTCCATATTCTTCAACCCACTCTGTGAGACGAGGATAGTTTGGACGGTTGGTAGGGTCGGCCAGTTCAGTCCACAGCAGAATGTGACCATTTTCATAGGCATGGAAACCCCCGCGCTGTTTTGACCACTTCGATGCATCGTTCGCTTTGATATTGTCTTGCTTGCCGTCGTCAGTGCGGTGCGCTGTTGTAGCAACATAGTTCCAATGCACAGCCGAAACGTGATAACCATCAGCGCCGTTCTCGGCCTGAAGCTTCCAGTTCCCGTCATATGTGTATGTTGAAGACCCCCGCAAAACCTCCAACCCTTCATCTGCCTGATCAAGGATCATGTCGATCATCTTACACGCTTCACCAAGATACTCTCTAAGTGGCCCCACCTCAGCGTTGAGCGAGCCGAATAGGAAGCCACGATAATTTTCAAATCGAGCGACCTTGGTTAAATCGTGGCTGCCTGCCTTGTTGAACTGCTCCGGATAACCAGCATCTTTCGGATCTTTAACTTTGAGAAGCTTACCAGTGTTTGAGAAGGTCCATCCATGGAATGGGCATGTGAAAGTACTTTGGTTTCGCCGTTTGAAACGGCAGAGCTGGGCACCTCTATGAGAACAGGCGTTGACGAGCGCATGTAATTCACCCGACTTGTCCCGCGTAATAACGACAGGAGTACGACCCATAGTGAGCGTAAAATAATCTCCAGGTTCAGAGATTTGGCTCTCGTGCGCCATGTATATCCAGTTGCCCTCGAACACATGCTTCATCTCAAGCTCAAAAAGCGCGTCGTCTGAGAAAACATCTCTGCGACATCGAAAAACGCCATTTTTGGGGTCGTCTTCAACCGCACCAGAAATCTGATGTGCGAGATCATCAAGATTAGAATTAGCAAACATTGGCACTCCTCCACTTTTCCGCGGCATTTTCCTGCCTACTGCGGTCTTCCACTTACGAGATGTTAAACACACCCGCACACCCGCCCTATTTGTCAACGCGACGCCAGGACCTGACAAAACCTCCCAGCAAGATGCAACGAGCCAGCCTACATGCTCCCGATCCGAAACACTGACCATGGAAACGCCTGTAACTACCTACGCAATTCGCCGTTCGGTCCTTCAAACCTGCACATTCTAGATCACGAGCATGCCCGTGGCTTTCATCTTTCTATATTATCGTTTTTTTACCGTGTCCACGTTTTTTTTAATTTTATTGGTTTATTCTTGCTGCTTGGCATCAACCTCAAAACATGTCATTTGTGGGCGAAAATCCTATGATGGACGCACAAATTGACCATGACAACAAAGACAGAGCCAAAAACTGCCTTCGTTTTGATCGAAGAGAAACTTAGAAACCGGATTATCTCGGGCGACCTGCCCGGCGGAACGAGGCTGCAGGTCGATGCGCTACGAAGAGAGTTTGACGTAAGCACCTCAACGGTTCGCGAAGCACTTTCGCGGCTTCTGGCATGTTCGTTGGTCGTCTCTCAGCCAAACATCGGTTTCCGTGTTGCGCCGCTAAGTCGCAGTGACTTCATTTCCGTCGCCCGAGTTCGCAAACTGCTTGAAATAGAAGCACTAAGTGAATCACTAGAAAACCGAAATGATGAATGGGAGGCAACCTTAGCAGGTGCTTATCATTTACTGGAAAGAGCCGATAGGGCTTTCGTTCTCGAAGGAAATCTCGACCAAGAACATGAATGGCGCCAACGTAATCAAGCTTTTCACGAAGCAATGGTGGCGGCATGCAAGAACCGCTACCTGCTCGATTTTCGTCGAAGCATAAACTACAATGCAGAGCGATACAGAGCACTGATCCCAGACATTAGCCGAAATGCACTTCACGTGCCTGATCAACATCGAGCCCTGTTTGAAAGTGCTGTAAGTGGTAGGCGAGAAGATTGCATTTCTTTGATGTGCGATCATATTTCAACAACCGTTGACCTATTGATTGATCACTTGCCCCAATCCTGAGTAATGCGCTGCCCAGTGATCAAGTAGGCGGTCCTCGATGGTTCGGTTGGTTCAACATCAGGCGCCTGTTTGGCCCCATTGGAGAGCCCCCGACAGCAGAGGCCGATGAGGGCCTCTATACACAGCGCGACGTGCTCGATGCGATCGCGTGAAATGAAGCTAAAGGTCACCGGTGAACCCGGAGCAATTCGCTTGGGGCTTATCAGAATGGTGTCACGGTCAACCTCTCGCACTCCAGCAAACCAACCGATATTACCCACACCGAAGTCTTCAACTTCAGGTTTCGAGTAGAACGCCTGATCGCCGACTGATTCAGTCGCGGTCAGATGCCACCAAAAAGATGAAGGCCTTGCATCGAATCTACGCCGAGTAGCTACCACACAGCCTGTGTACGGAAATCCCTTGATCGATATGGCAATAACAACAAGCGATACAGGCCCACTACACTGACAGGAGGTGGAAGACTCAGGCCTATGCCAACGAAAGATTGGGTTGCAGAGCAGAATCTGGAAAGATCTCGCCATCTGCACTGAAGGTTCCGGGGCAGACCAGATTGGAGTGAGCGCCACTCAATCTGGAGGAGGACGCAGGGTTCGGGCAAAAGGACCAACTTAGCTAGGATCAATGCGACAATTTGGAATCATGACATGTAGTGTTTCGTTGCAACCAAGGGCTTTGCCACTCACTGCAATTTTGACAATGGTCAATCTGGCTCGCCCCGGCAGACTTCCGAGTATTCGAAAACCTATCCCTCTATCAAAGGGCATCGGCCCGCAGAAACTCAAACTAACAAGTTGATTTTTAAGCAATAATTTGCGTCACCGCCAAGCTTACACGTTGTTTGCCCCCAAAGTCACAAAAGCAGGATTTAGTGTGATAAACTCCTCACAATCGGTTTTTCTTAAATAAACGTTTTTTATCTTGCAAACCGTTTTATGAGAGGCCAATGTACCTAGATGAAACGCTTAGCAAACAGCATGGGGAATCAAGCCCTTCCAGCCCAATCGGCGAAATGGTCCAAAGAGGCGGAGACGGGCCAGCATATCCATTCCAAAATTCGGGGGTCAATTATGGAAATCGCTACGATCGAGCCGTTCTTCTCAAGGCTTGGCATCGTTCAAGCAGGCCGCCCTATATTCCGCCGATTGATCAAGATCAGCATGAGATTGGTCCGTAGGCAGGAGCCGAGTTAGCAAGACTTTCAATTCAGGGCTGGACAGATTCCAAACCTGGTAAACATCTACAAAACTGCAGGGGAGGACCTGAAATGACAGACAACGAACCAATTTTTGACGTGGCGCAATTGAGCCATGTTGAACTCTTTACGCCGAAAATGGATGAAAGCCTTTGGTTTTTCAAAGAGCTTTTGGGACTCCAAGAATCATCGAGGGACGGAAAATCCGTATATCTCAGGGGTTATGAGGAGTCCTACCACCATTCACTGAAGCTTACAGAACGGGACCAACCAGGAATGGCCCAAATGGGTTGGCGAGCTTCTTCGAAGTTAGCCCTCGATCGTCGCGTCTCCCAGATTGAAAAATTGGGTGCCGGTATCGGATGGGTCGACACCGAAGCTGGCTACGGACCGGCATATGAGTATCGAACACCCGACGGGCACATTCAAAGAATTTTTTGGGAAGTAGAGCGCGCGACGATTCCTGATAGCTTGAAAACACCGTTGATCAACCGGCCACAAAAACGACCGCTTTCTGGCGTTCCGGTTCGTCGTTTGGATCACGTCAATCTAATGTGTTCAGACGTGGGCCCCATGCGGCGATTCTACCAAGAAGCCATGGGTACACGGCTCCGCGAAACTATTATAGCAGGTGGCGGTGAGGTCGAGGTAGCAGCATGGATGAGCCACAACAACTTAGTCCATGACGTAGCTATGATGCGAGATGAGAGTGGGGTCAAAGGCCGGTTGCACCATGTCGCATTCTGGTACGGATATCCACAACATCTTTCGGACGCTGCCGACGTATTTCGCGAACACAACATCCAGATCGAAGCAGGCCCCGGCAAGCACGGCATCACGCAGGCCGCCTTTTTGTACTGCTTTGAGCCGGGCGGCAACCGAGTCGAACTCTTTGGAGATGCAGGGTACTTGATTTTCGAACCCGACTGGAAACCTGTCGTGTGGGAAGAAAAAGACCTCGAAGCTGGAATAATTTGGCACGGATCGCAACTGCCACAAGAGTTCTTCATGGTTGGGACACCGCCTGTACCGGCAAACGAATAGATCACAACTGTCAGATTTTTAAACTGGCCCGACAAATACCAGTCAAGCCACCAATCGGACCGAGGCCATCTGCTTCGGTCCGTCTCAGATTTCTGGAGAATTCGAATGTCCGATGGATCGCAAATTTCAGATGATGGAAAAATCATCACTATCGATGGAATCGATACTTATTATCAAGACGTAGGTGAAGGAGAGCCAGTACTGTTTATCCATGGATCCGGACCTGGAGTATCTGCTTGGGCAAACTGGCGCTTAAACTTGGGACCCATCAGCCAAAAATCACGTTGCATAGCGCCGGATATGGTTGGTTTTGGTAAGACCGTGGCCCCTGAAAACTATGAATACTCAATGACAAATTGGGTCAAACATCTTTATGGCTTGACCCAAGAATTGGGCCTCGGCCAAACGACCATTGTAGGCAACTCATTTGGCGGGGGGCTCGCCATTGCGTTCGCTATCGCGCACCCTGAGTTGGTTTCACGAATTGTATTAATGGGTGCCGTTGGTGTTGAATTTGAACTGACTTATGGACTCAATGAGGTTTGGGGTTACGAGCCATCCGTTGAGAATATGAAAGAGTTGCTTGATATTTTTTCTCATGACAAAACTCTTGTCAACGACGATCTTGCATCATTACGCTATTCCGCCTCGGTGGCACCGGGAATCCATGAAAGCTACTCAGCGATGTTTCCTGCTCCACGGCAAAAATGGATTCACGCAATGGCATCAGAAACATCAGATATCTCGAAAATAAAGGTTCCAGTGTTAATCGTTCACGGGAAGAATGATCGAGTTATTCCAATTGGAAACTCTCACAAGTTTTTTGAGCTTCTTCCGAATGCGGAATTACACCTATTTTCAAATTGCGGCCATTGGACTCAGATCGAAAAAAGAGATAGATTCAACGCGCTGGTTCTTGACTTTATTGCAGGTGGTTCCAACACCTCCTAATTTATATCATTCTATGAGACTGTAACGCTGTGGTCTTTCGGGATCCGAGGCACCAGAGGCAAATGTAGCCACTGGCGCAATTCGAGATATGGCGTCACTCTTAGAAGACATCGTTGGTGAAAATTCGAACAATCAACTGCGAGGAGGTCAAACGTGGATCCATCAAGCTCGCTGCCTGTTGGAGATAGCCTTAGCATCGTTCCCTACGAAGGAAGGACGGAAATTTTCTTCTTTGTTGAGTTCAATGTTTCTTATCACTTGGCTGAAAGTGGCATGGAAACCGTCACGATTACACTCTGTAGATGGGTACGGAGAATTGGAACTAGTGAATTTCGGAAAAAAAGAAGCAACGCCGATCGCGAGGTTGCGAGATGCAAACGACCGAACCACCGGTTGGGTTTACCATTGGAATACGTCGGAACTGGCGATCCTTTGGATTTACAAAGACCGTATGGCGAAACGCATTGACCCGCCGCTCAGTCCGGAAACGCTGGCCAAGGCAAAAGCCGTGACCGCTGACTCCGCCATAGACCTGCTTGAGGCACTATCGGCCGGTGGCCAAAAAAAGCTGGAGTGACGCTAAAAACCGGAACACTACCGCCCTATCGATCCTATATTATGAGTGACATTAGTATATTTTCAGTGCATGATGCGCTGGATTCTCTAGACCAATGGATATCCATTCATGCTCCAACAACTTGCTCGCCTTGCAATCGTTGCCCTCGTTGGAAGTATGGGTAGCGTCATAGCACCGCAAAAATCATCCGCCCAAGCCTACCAGATCGACTGTGCCATTCTGCTCTGTCTTTCAGGTGGATGGCCAGACTCGGTGCCCTGCGCGCGTGCCCGCGGCGAGTTCATACGACGAATCACGCCTTGGCCAGTAGAACCGCCGCTACAGATATGGCGCTGCCCGATGGGTGCGGCTTATCAACCCAGCGGTAATACGAACTCGACCGCGCGCATCTACGACGTTCTACTCGATGATGCCGGGTCCCTACCCCAGAGTTTCCTGGCAAGTCCGAAAGAGCCCATGCCCGCCGTTCTCCGTACGACAGACCCCAGGGACGGACAGCCGCCCAATGGCCTCGCCCTGCGCCTGATCCAGGACCGCGCCGATATCGACATCAGCGGCCCAGAATTCAACTTCGTGCGTTCAATCCGGGTCTTTGATGTGCGCTACGCGCGTCAGCACGAGTCTGGCCGTGACGGTGATTGCAATCGGAACGCGACGGTCGTTCTTGGAACCTATGGGACGCAAGGTGATTTCTCTTGGGTGCGCTCTGGATTAAACGCCCTGCCCGAGGCACATGTCGGCCTCGAACGCTGGGGGCAAAACTGCCCCAGCATCTACCTCCGCTCTGTCTTCGTCGATTGGCGTGACTATGAGGGTAACTACGGGTTCGAACAGGTGGACTATTGATTGGCGGCGGCGATACTTGACCCAAATCTGAAAGCGAAAACGCATTTGGTGGAAGAAACCTACCGAACCGTTCCAATAGTCGCACCCTTTCAGCGACCAATAGTATATCATTGATATCTTTCAGGAGTACGAATTTGCTCTCTTTTTGGCGAATCACCTCCTAAGATCGAAGACAGATACCTTCATGACCATCGAATGACCCTTTGGGCTTCAAAATTCAAAGTTGCGCTCAAATCCGATGATCGGCATCCGTCTCGCGTTCGGCCACCGCTAAGAGTTTAGCAGTTTCGACTTCCATAGCCCGCGCGAGAACAACCAGTTCAATGACATCGATCCTGCGCTCACCACTTTCAACGCGGGCCACAAAGGACTGATGGCATTTCAGCCGCGTGGCCAATTGTTCCTGTGTGAGACCAGCATTTTTGCGCGCCGCGATAAGTGCATCGCGGAGCGCCTCATGCCCTGAACTTCTGATTGTCTTTGCCACGTGTCACAAACCCCTTGTGACCGGGCTAATCTACTTTATAGATTATCTAAAAAGTGGATAAATGATGTTTTCCATAGACTTGTTCGAACACTACGTTGCCTCGCGAACTAGCCTGTTGTCCGGTCTAGAGCGCCGCACCGAACAAGTGTGCCATCTATCATTCATCAACTGTCTTCAGGAACCGGCCATATTCCTGGCTCACCTCACGCGCCTCCTCAAAAGCACGCGCCCGCTCTTCTTCCAGACATCTGAAGTAGCTTTGTATGTCCCGGATGTAGAGCTCGAAGTCGCTTCGGATGAGATCAGCGTACTCCCTGACGGCTTGCGGATCACTCGGAACGAAGGGCTTCGTAGGCGGATAGCAGGATGCCGCCGCGGCAATCTCCGGCAAAACCATCAGCAAAAATATAGCAGGTGCGCTTCTGGCTCCTTGCAACCAGAGGGTGCTGAGACCCCAACAAAACTTGATCAAATCCAACGGTCATGCCTAACTTTCGTGTAACCGTCATACAGCCGCACAAACGTAAATATATACTTGCGGTCGATAATATAGCATCGTATGTTTGGACTTCAAGCAATGAAGTCCGGACCTGCGCCTTTGAACAGAAAGCGTAATCCGGGTGATAGACCTAAGTAACGAAGCACCGAATGTGGTCACTGAACCGAGATTTCGCGATCTTGTCGCGAGCGGCTACCGTGTGGAAGTCGTCTGCAAGGAAGACGCCTACAAGAAAGGCCCCAACTGGCATGGGGCCTGGATCATGCGCGCTGTCAGTGATGAGGGCGTCGAAAAGCTTCTGGTCACCGCCCGCACACGCACCTCACGCAACGACATCAAGATCCGCGAGATCAAGACCGTCACAGGCGTGCTCTCCTTCCTGCAAGGTGTCGGCTTCTCACACGCGGACATTCCACTCTTGGAAGGCAAGCGGACAGTGCACAAGCTTTCGAGCGAAGAGATTACGGCCAGCCGGGCTTAGCGCCCTTTTCCTCTGCCTTCTGACGCACCCTGCATCGGCACAGATGGTGCTGGTAATGGAGAGCGATGGCTCGCTCTCACCGTCTCAATCCCAACAAAGCTTTTCTCGCAACTACAATGATGGGATCGGCCAAGGCTCTGCATCTGATGGCTTGCGAGTCTTCGGCGAAACTGCGGAACCTGATCCGGTCGAAGAGGTACGTATCGCCGCACTTGCACCACGTGCGCCTGTGCCCCGCCCTGACATTCTCGGCGCGATCCAAGAGGTCGGTCTGCGCTATGCAAGCCACCGTGGACTGCGTGCCGCCGACATTACCGTCACGGATTGGCTGAACCTTTATCGCGCCAATATCGAGATCGAGAGCGCTTACAATCCGCGCGCCGTCTCCCACGCCGGGGCCATCGGTCTTGGGCAACTGATGCCGGATACCGCCCGCGCACTTGGCGTTGACCCCAATAACTGGCGACAGAACCTGGACGGATCGGCACGCTATCTCACGATGATGCTGGCCGAGTTCGGCGACACACGCTTGGCGCTTGCCGCCTACAACGCCGGACCCGATGCCGTGCGCGAGTATTCCGGCATTCCCCCCTATCGAGAGACCCAAAATCACGTTCAGCGGGTGCTGGCCGTCTTCAACCGGCTAGAAGGAGAGACCCCATGAAGCCAAGAAGTAATAAGTTATTGGCCATCGCCACTTTGCTGGTATTTGCAGCGCAGCCTGCACTGGCTCAGAGTATCGACCTCTCCCCTATTCAGGACCTTCTGCAGGGCATCGTTGATGCCCTGACCGGTCCTCTCGGCGTGGTCATCGCGACGCTGGCCGTATTGGGCGTGTTCCTAAGCTGGTTCTTCAACATCATCGATCTGCGCCAGGCCCTTTGGGTTCTGGTCGGCATTGCCGGTGTCGCAGCTGCTCCCACAATCGTTGCCGCCGTATTTGGTGGTGGTACCCCGTAAAAGGGGTCTGATCCGTGGCTGAACGATCGCCGCTCTTCCTGGGCCTTGTGCGCCCGCCGAAGCTTCTCGGCCTGCCGATCATGTATGCCATGGTCTGGCTCTTTGGGTCGGTGCTGCTCTTCGTGTGGGTGCAGCACATCCTGGTCCTCGGCGTGGCGGCGATCCTCTACCCGGTGCTTTGGAAAGCGGCGGATTGGGACCCGCGCTTCATCGACGTGATGATGACGGCGCTGCAGGAAACCCCACCGACGCGCAACCGTGCCATTCACAGGGGCGACAGCTATGCGCCATAGTGAAGCCCGTGACGAGGTCGAGGATACCCGCACCCTCATGCCGGATTGGTATGCCCGCGAGAAACATCTCGCGCATATGCTGCCCTATGTCAGCCTGGTCGACGACCAGACCGTGCGCACGCGTGTCAACGAGCTTTTCCAGTGCATCCGCCTCAGCGGTGTGAACAGCTACACGACGGATGATGCCTATCTCGACAAGGTGACGGCGCTCTTTGCCCGGATCATCGCGCAGCTCGGGCCAGAGTTCAGCTATTACGTACACAAAGTGTCAAAGTCGATCACCCCGGACCTGCTCCCGGTTCAGGGTGACGACTTCGCGGCGGCGGTGGATGAAGCCTGGCGTTCAAAGCTGGGGAGTGCCGGGCTGCGGGACAAGACCCTGACGCTCACGATCATCCACCGCCCGCCACCCAAGAGCTTTCTGGGATTTGTGAACCGATCCGCGCCCGAGCGCTTCAAGGAGGAAACATCCAAGCGGATCAGACGCCTCAACGAAGCCGTCGGTGTGTTTATGTCCGGCCTCGCCGAACTGAAGCCACGTATTCTCTCAGCCGCATCCGGCGAACTTGTTGGGTTCCTCGGTGCTCTCAATACCGGGCGCGAGCTGCCGCTTTACCCGGCAAACCGCTACGGCTTTCTTTCCTACAACGTCGCCAATACCCGCGTGACGTTTCTGGAGGATCACTTCGAGCTGTCAGACGGCGTCGTGGGGCGTCGCTTCGGCAAGAGCTTTACCATCGGCGAATATTCCGAGGCCACCTCCTGCACCATGTTCGACATGCTCAACCTGCCTGTCGATATGATCGTCACGCACTCGTTCACACCGATCAATTCAAACCTGATGGCGGGCCGGATCAAACGCCAGAAACGTCAGATGCAGGCCTCACAAGATGCCGCTCTTTCACTCCTCGAAGCCCTCGACATCGCCCATGATGATCTCGAAGCCAAACGTCAAAGTTTTGGCGAGCACCACATGGTCGTGACCGTCTTTTACGACAGTCTCGATGAACTCCAAACCCTCGGGGCCGAGATCGTCAACGCCGCAGCGGCCGAGGGCGTGAAGATGATTGGCGAGCGGATGGCCGCCAAGACGCATTACTTCAGCCAGCATCCCGGCAATCAGCCCAAACGCGTTCGTGCCAGCGCCGTCACCAACCGCAATTTTGCGGATTTTGCAGCGCTCCATCGCACGCAGCTTGGCAAAGAAAAGCATCAACTGCCCTGGGGACAGGAAATCACCCTGCTCCCCACGCCCGAGCAAAGCGCGTACCGGTTTTCCTATCACGAGCAGGGATCGCCCGACAAAGAACCAACCGGTGGCCACACCCTGATCCTTGGGCGACCAGGGTCGGGAAAGTCCGTTCTTTCGGCCTTTCTGATGACGCAAGCGCGCCGCGTCGGGGCGCGCATATTCGTCTTCGACTATCGGCTCGGAATGGAAATGGCGGTTCGCGCCAATGGCGGGCGCTACGCCTCTATCAAGGCCGGACAGGCGACCGGCCTCAATCCGCTCTGGACCGAGGTGGACGGGCGCGGCACGGCATGGTTGTCGGATTGGCTCGCTTCCCTTCTCTACCGTTCTGACAAGCCCCTCACCCCAGCCCAGACCAATCGCATTCAAGAGGTGGTTCGCCAGAACGCCGGCGCTGCCAATCCGCAGCTTCGGAACTGGAAGGATTTCGCCTCACTCTTCGTCTCCACCGATGACAATGGTGATCTGCACCAGCGGCTCTTGGAGTGGACCGAAGACGGCCGTTACGGCTGGATATTTGGGCAGAGCTTAGAAGACACATTCTCGCTCGACGGCGATGTCGTGGGGTTTGACCTGACCGGCATTCTCGACAGCGAGAGCGAGAAAGAACGCATGGCGGTGCTCTCCTATCTCTTCCGCCGTATCGAACGGGAGATCGAGGACCGCCGCCCCACCATCATCGTCATCGACGAGGCCTGGAAGGCGCTGGACAATGCGTATTTCTCCGAGCGGCTCTCGAATTGGCTGGTGACCGCGCGCAAACAGAACACCGTTGCGGTGATGATGACGCAATATGCCAGCCAGCTTGAACGCACGCGAACCGGCAAAACCATTGTTGAGGCGGTGCCAACGCAGATCCTGCTTCCGAACATTCGCGCTCATGCCTCGGATTACGCGATGCTCAACCTCTACGAGAAAGAGCTCGATGTGCTCCTGAACACTGGCAGTGATAGCCGCCTCGCGCTCATCCGTGACGATAGCGGTTCGGTCGTTGTCGACGCCGATCTTTCCTCCCTAGGCCCCCTCCTCACCATCCTTGGCGGCATGGAAAAGGGTGAGGCGCTGGTGGGTGCCGATTACCGCGACCGACCTGATTTCTGGAGGCTTTCATGATCCGCTTTCTCGTATTGCTACTCGTCCTTGGGTCGCTCGCTGCCTGCGAGCAATATCGAGAGCCGCAGGCCAATTGCTTCAACCTCGTCTCCCGTGGACCTACATCGCTCGATTGCGACTTCGAGGCTTTGGATGGCGCGCCCGACATCACGGATGAGGTCCATGAATAAGGTCTGTGTTCTCACATCCTTCCTTTTGATTTGGGCGAGCCTCGCCGCTGCCCAAGGCGTGCCCGTTAATGATGCCGGGCTGACCGCACGGGATATCGTTGAAACAGGCGATCGTGAGGCCGATCTAGCCGTCCAACGGGAAACCCTGACGGTCGAGGAACTCCTCACCGAAATCGAGCAAGAACAACTCGCCGTGTTGCGCAACATCCTTGATGCGCAGACAAGCTTTGGCGGTCTGGGCCTGTCGAGCATGGTTTCAGGTCTTGAATCTGGCAGCGGCGATCCCGATCGGTCCGTTGCTGCGGTTTATGGCTCCGGCGACATCGACCCCAATCCCGGCGGCGCGGGCATGTTCGGGGATGCCGCGGAAAACATCGAGCAGTTGATTATTCGCGTCGCCCAAGAGACCCACGCACGGCCCGGGGTCGGGCGCGCCGGGCTGTCTGTCGTGCAATGGCGAGCGCTCCTTCAAGCCCTGATCTGGCAAGAGAGTCGGTTTACCATCGGTGCGCGGTCCCCTGTTGGTGCTTTCGGCCTGACCCAGATCATGCCCGGCACCGCCAGCGATCTCGGCATCAACCCGGAATATTACAACAGCCCCTATCTCCAGGTCGAAGGCGGTGCACGCTACCTCTCTAACCAGCTCAACACATTCGATGGCAACATCATCAACGCGCTTGCGGCTTATAACGCCGGGCCCGGCCGCGTGTTTGAATATAGCGGTGTGCCGCCCTTCAAAGAGACCCAACACTACGTGCAGGTCATCCCCGAACGCTACAATCTTTACCTCGCCCGTATCGGTGGCATCGAAGCACTCGGGACCATCGATCCTGCGCTCATGGCCAATGCCAATCTTTCACTCACCGGACACGGCGCGGCCTATTACGGGAACAATTCTCCGACCGCGATCCGCCAAGCCGCACTTCGCATCCAAGACATCGTCACCCGGATCGGCAGTACGGAGGACATCCAGGAAAGCATGGCGCTCAACACCTATGCCCGTGCCGAGCTGGTCCGTCTCATGGCCGCGCGCATACGCCTGAAGGCCGCACGGACCCAGCCGCTCACCGCCGCAGAGCTCGCTCAGGCCTACGCACGCATGGCCGAGGGAGAGTTTATGAATTTCACATTGGAGGATCTGGATTGATGCCCCGCAAATCAGTCACTGCAAAACCGCTTCGCGCATTGGCGCTCGTCAGCGCGCTGGCATTCGGCACTCCGTTCTTGACCGCTTTTCCGGCGCAGGCCCAGGGCGTGCCGGTTGTTGATACCCAGAACATCACCCAAAATATCCAACAGCTCCGGCAGATGATCGAAGACGAGATCCTGCAGAACGAGCAACTGGTGCAGCTCCGCGAACAACTCGCCACCCTCACGGATCAGCTCGCGGAGCTGCAAAGAACCTATGAGGCCCTGACCCGCCTCGCCGAACTTCCGGAAATCATCCGCACGCAGATGGAAGACGAGTTGAACGGTCTTCTCGATCAGGAGTTTGGCGACATCATTGCCACGATTGAGGCGATTAAAACGGGGGACTTCTCCGGGTTGGCAGGATCAGGCTCCAGTGAGATCGAAACCCAGATGGACCGGGTGCTGGCCGATCTTGGCTTTGATGAGGACACGCTTTCGGAAATGGCCACCAGCGGAAATGCCGGGGCTAACCGTGTGGCGACGCAAGCGACGACTGGAGCTTTGGTCTCGGCTGCGGCCCAAAACAGCTATGAAGATGCCGGCCAATCGCTGGAACGCGTCGACCGTCTCGTCGGGCTCATCGATGACATGGATGAGCTGAAAGAAAGCGTCGATCTCAACACCCGCGTCACGGCAGAACTGGCCATTGCCCTTGTCGCCATGTGGCAGCTTGAGGCCGTGCAGACGGTGGCGGATGGCACCGGCGGCGTCATTGATGCAGCCACCATAGCAGAAGAACAGCGGTTCATGGAGTTCACCCTCCCTGAGTTGAATGCAGACTAAGGATCACGGCCAGTGGATGACGAAACAGCAATCATTGAGGAGGAACTGGTCTACGGTGCTTTGCGGCGTGAGCGCCTTTGGCAACGCCTCGGGCTATTGGGGCTGATCTTTGGCATCCTTGGATGTCTCAGCGCAGCGGCCGTCGCCATCCTTGATGTCGATCCGCCACCCGTAGTTGTACCTTACGATCCGGCAACCGGCTTTGCCCTGCCTGAGGCCTCGGTCGGTGCCACCACCGTCACAGAAAACCGCGCGATCATTGAAGCGGAAGTCTTCCGCTATGTGACCGACCGCGAGGTCTATAACCAGCTCGACAATGATGTGCGTATTCGCAGCGTGTTACGCCGCTCGGACCGCGCGGCACAGGCCTCCTTGCGTCAGATCTGGAACTCAGCAAATGCGGATTATCCGCCGACCGTATACGGGCCCAATGCGCGGCTCGATGTCGAGATCCTCAGCATCAACCTGATCAGCAATAACCGCGCGACGGTACGGCTCAGAAAGCGCCTAACCTCGCTCCAAGGGGTTCAAGCGGGGCTGTTCACCGCCACGCTGCTCTTTGAGTTCCGCCCGGAAGAAAGCCGCTCGATCGATCAGGTCTGGACCAACCCCTTTGGATTTACGGTCGTCGAATATTCGATCCGCTCGGACAGATTGGAGAATTAATAAGTGCGTTTCTGGAATACATTCTCAAAAAGCTTGTTGCCAATGTCCCGAGAGCGCGAAGCGCGGCAGGGTATTGGCAACACAATAAATTCCAGAAACGCACAGGCGTTTCTCGTTGCCGCCTTCTGCTTCGCACTTCTCCCTACCCTTGCCACCGCAGAATCCATTCCGCGCAGCGGCCCCAATGATCGCCGGGTGCGGATCGCCATCTACCAGGAAAGCCAAGTCTACCGCCTGAACGTCTCGCTGACACATGTCACCACAATCGAGTTCGGCGAAGGTGAGAGCATTCGTTCGATCATCGCTGGCGACACCGAAGGCTTTGAGATCGACGGCGTGCCGGGCGGGCGCGCCTTTGCGATTAAACCAGTTGCGCGCGGTGTGCATACCAACGTCACGGTCTATACCAACCGGCGGAGTTACTACTTCAACGTCAACGAGGTCTCGAGCCCGACTTTTTATGTGGTTCAATTCCGATACCCAGAGGACAATCGGCGTCCGGCCAATGCCATCGCGCGCGCCGCTCCAAACTACAATTACGGGGCCAGCGGACGGAGCGAATTCACCCCGACGCGGGTCTGGGATGATGGGACTTTCACCTATTTTGCCTTCCCCAGAAACGCGCCGATCCCGGCCATCTTCCGCTACACAAATGGACATGAGCGCACGGTGAACACCGGCGCTGTCGAAGATGGTGTGATCCGGGTCTCCGGTGTGAACGGGCAATGGGTGTTGCGCCTTGGCGAAGAGGTGGTCTGCATTTCTGTGACACCGCAACCGGGAGCCGCGTCATGAGCGACGATCCCGATCTCGAAAAGCGTCTCGCCGCCCTCGAACAAGGCAGCCCCAAACTTGGACCAGGCGCAAAACGCCGCTCACCTTTCCTTGCATTGGCAACTGCGGGGCTCATCCTGGGTGGTGGCGCATTGCTTTACATGTTCTCGCAACCCGAAGAAGAAATCGCCCTGCCAACGGCCACGCCGGATGAATTCCAAAGCGAAGGCGACGGGTTTGGCGAGATCGAACCTTTTGTACCACCCCCTGCCCCAGAACCGGAAATCGTCCTCGTGACCCCTGAGCCGTCCGAGCCCAATGCGGAACTGCTTGCACAGTTGGAAGCCCTGCAGGCCCAGATCGAGGAGTTGAAGAACGCGCCGGAAACCGTCGTGGAAGAAGATACAGCCGCCGCTGAGGCCATCGATGCGCTCACCGCGCAGATCGCGGCCTTGCAGGCGGCCTCGGAGAATGCTCAGGAACAGTTTCGGGATGAACTTGTAGCCCGCGACCGCGAACTCCAGCAGTTGCGCATGGATTTGGAACTGGCCCAATTGGAGGCCAACACACCAACTCCCGCACCGCTCGGCCCTTCCGAGGAAGACCTGCGCGCGCGGGAGGCAGAACGGCTCGCCCGTGAAGAAGAGGCACGCAGATTGGCGGAACTCCAGCGCCGCGCAGCGGAAGAACGCGCGTTTCAGGAACGCCGGATCGCATCTCCAACAATTGCGTTTGGAGGCACAGGCGGCGCCAATGCGGGCGAAACCGAGCTCTCCAATCGCAGCTTTGGTGAGGTGACGGATTTTGTGCTGAACGGCGCGCATCCAAGTACCGTCACCCAGGCCGAAGTCATCGCCAATCCGTCGAACACCGTCGTCCAAGGCACAATGATCCAAGCGGTGATGGAGACCGCGCTCGACAGCTCCCTGCCGGGCCAAACCCGCGCCATCATTTCCGAAGATGTGTTCAGCTATGATGGCTCGCGGCTTCTTATCCCACGTGGCTCACGGCTGATCGGGCGGTATCGCTCCGGCATCGAGATCGCGCAGCGCCGGGTCACTATTGCCTGGGACCGGATCATCCTACCCGACAACCAGACCGTTCAGATCAGTTCCTTCGGAGGCGACGAGCTAGGTCGCTCCGGTGTTACCGGATTTGTCGATACCCGCTTTGACGAGCGCTTTGGGTCCGCCGCGCTGATCTCCTTGATTTCAGCCGCTCCAAGTGCCGCCGCCGCACAGGTCGAAGACGAAACCGCAGCAGAGATTCTCGAAGACATAGGTGATGATCTCGCCGACGCCACCGACTCTGTGATCGGCGAATACCTTTCCATCGGCCCGGTCATCTATATCGATCAGGGCGCACGGGTGACTGTCATGGTCGACCGTGATCTGGAGATCTTCTAAGGATGGCGCTTTCCTATCTTCAGACCTCGCTCGACAAGCTCGCGGATGCCGCCCGCGACGATGTGATCGAGATTTGCATTAATCCTGACGGCTCTTGCTGGGGTGAATTCCAGGGCGATCATTTCATGCGGAGGCTGGATCAGCGCCTGTCTGTCACGGAAGTTCGCGATCTGGGCAATCAGGTCGCCTCCAGCGCAAACACCACATTGAGCAAAGACAAACCCATCGTGTCCGTCTCGATTACCTATATGGGTCGTCCTATCCGTGCACAGGTCATCACGCCGCCAGCCGTCCTCGATGGCATGTCGATCAGCCTGCGATTCTTCTCCAGCTTGCCACTGGAAAAGATCGAGCTCGGTTTCCTCTATGGCAAAGAGCGCAAACTCGAAGAGTTGCGCCAGGAAAAGAACCGGGTCTTGCGCGACGTGGTCGCCGCCGGGGATATCTCTGATGCAATCCAATTCTGTGTTGAAAACAAGCTCAACATGATCGTCTCTGGTGGCACCTCCACCGGCAAGACTGTCGCCGCGCGCAAAATCCTCTCCTACGTGGCCGATGACGAGCGCATCGTCACCATCGAAGAAGCGGCAGAACTGCTCCCTACGCAGCCCAATTCGGTCACCCTAGTTGCCAATCGCGACGCCGAGTTCCAAACCGCCGATGTACTCCTGACCGCGACCCTGCGCATGCGGCCCGACCGGATTATCCTCGGTGAGGTACGCGGCAAAGAGGCCATGACCTTTCTTGAGGCCATCAACACAGGCCATGGCGGATCCATGACGACGCTCCATGCCGAGACGCCTCAGTTGGCGGTCCAGCGGCTCGCCATTGCCGCGCTCAAGACCGAGATTCCGATGACCTACCAGGACATGGTCCAATACATCGAAAGCTCGATCGACGTGATCATCCAGGCCGGCCGCGAAGATGGTGCCCGCGGCATCACCGAATTCTATCTCCCCGGAACCGCATTCAACGGAGGCAATACAGATGAAGCAATTTGAGTATGACATCCTGTTCTTTGAGGTGAAGAAGCAAAAAGACTACGCAGAGATACGCCGCATCCTGAACGAGCATGGCGCAAAGGGATGGGACGTGGTTTCGGCAGAGGCAGGTGACTACGGCTACACGGTGTTTTTGAAGCGCGAGACCGCATCGTGAAACACCTCACCTCACTTATTTGCGCGGCGCTTGTCGTATTGCCAGCCTCTGCCTCGGCAGAACGCAACCTAATCCCGACGCTTAACAATCAGCCCGATGTTTGTCTGGACCAACCAGCCGAGCCCGATTGGATGCAGAACATCGCGGTCCGCGAGTCCTACAAGCGGCTGTTGGTACAACAGATTTATCGGGCACAAAGCATGCAACGCATCGTCGCCGCCCAAAGCTGTGAATGCCGCACCCGCTACCCGTCATGGGATGCCGCAGAGGCGGTCTATTTAGAGGCCTATGCCGCGTCCGAATACTGGGACATGGTTGAGGCGACATCAGAGTTTCGACGCTTGGCGAACGAGCTTCGGCTACAAGCGATGCCGATCTGCGAAGCCGCCGGAAACTGGTAGCCAGAGATGAGCGTCGTCACCTATTTTGTCGAAACGGCCCAAGGTTATCTCGATACGGCGGCCGAAACGCAATTCGGGGCGGTGGCCGCAACTGTGGGTACGATGCTGATGCTCGGAACGACCCTCGTCGTCATCCTTGTCTGTATCAACATGATCACCCAATACCGTGCCATGGATGGGCGCACCGCCTTCTGGCTGGCGGTAAAAGTCGGCCTCATAGGGATTTTTGCGACGAACTGGGTGCAATTCAACACCTTCTCAACGGCTATTCTCAGCGGCATTGATAGCATTGCGGGATCACTCGTCGCCTCGGTTGGAGGTGGATCACCCGGACCTTCCGGAACCTTCGCAGAAGAATTTGATGATCTGATCGCGTCCTTCGGGGACTACCTCAACGCAGCCGGTTCTGAATTGAATTGGATGGCAGGCGCTCTCTTGGATACGCTTGGTGTTTTGATGCTGTCTATTCTTGGCGGACTAGCGGCCTTCATTGTGGTCGCTTCCCGGCTCATGATCGCGCTCCTGATCGGGATCGCGCCGGTCATGATATTCCTCACGCTTTTTGAGGTGACCAAGGACTACTTTGCGCGTTGGCTATCGGCGCTCGTCTCGTTTGCGATGTACCCGATTGTCGTTGCTGGCGTGTTCGCGACAATCACCGGGGTGTCACGCGCATTACTGGCTGAACTTGGAGATCCTGAAGGTGCATCGAACATTGGGGCGCTGATCCCGTTCTTTATGATGGTTCTCATGGCCAAGGGCTTCTTATTTGCAACGCCCTTCATTGTTCGCTCGATTTCCGGAAACATCATGATGCCCGCCTTGTCTGCTGGATTTGGTGGAAGCTATGCCTTCGCGCGCGGGCTCGCAGGCAGTCAACAGGTTTACAACCGCTATGCCATCGGCGGTGCAACTGGGGCAGAATACGCTGCGCTTAGGGCGCGGCAGTTCATTGGGGTTCAGTCGTTACCATCTCGGCCGAATTCTGGGGGAGGCGTGTCGCCTTTTCCTGCGAACACATCTGCAGGCACCGGTTCTCAAATGTTGGCGCAGCTTGCGCGGCTTAGTCGATTGGGAAGACGCTAATGCAAAAGCGAAGCCGTCCTTTGTTGTGACAAACGCGAATGGGAAAGGGGCAGGACGAAGCGCTCTTTCGCTGCGGCTGCCCGAAGGTCTAGTTCGTCGGCTGGCCGTTTATTCCACAATCACTACCTGCCCCGTCAGAGCGCCCTCAACACATTTTGCATATGCGAGGCCAACGTCATGTGATGGCACAGGTTTGTGACCGTGAAACCACTTGCCATAGCGCGGTGCGGAAATGTCCAGCATTCCAGGACTGACGACATTCACTCTCAAACCGCGCGGCATCTCTATTGCCGCACCTTTGACGAAGCCAGCTAACGCCCCGTTGGCGGTCGCAGCATTTGACCCCATGCGAATTGGATCGCGATCAAGGACGCCGCTTGTCAGTGTAAAGGAACCGCCATCCGAAATGACATTCCGCCCGGCGAGGACGAGGTTCACCTGCCCCATCACCTTTTGCCGCAGACCGACCATGAACTTCTCTTGATCCATCTCCGACAAGGGCGCGAAGGTTGCATCGCCTGCGCAAGATACGACAGCATCAATTGTGCCGACCTTGTCATAGAGTGACTTCACGGCATTCAGGTCGCCCACATCGACCTGAAAGTCTCCGGCGGAGCGGCCCACGGTGACGATTTCATGCCTTTGTTCAAGTTCTTTGCGGGCAGCTCGCCCAATATCGCCAGACGCACCTATGACAATTATCCTCATATCCGATCCTTTGTTATCTCATCATACTTTTGCAGTTTTTGGTCGAGGATTGTTCGGCAGCGTTCCAACTCAGCTTGTCGAGCCTCAAGGCTTTGCCGATGTGCCAATAACGCCGCCTTGCGCTTTGGGATTGTTGCATCGCCTGATGCATACAGATCGGCGAAGATGCGCATCTCCGACATGGGCATCCTGGTTGCGCGCAGCGATGCCAGCAGCTCCAGCCAGTCGGCATCCGTCTTTGAAAACCTACGCTTTCCGTCTGTGCCGCGTTGGATGAACGGACAGAGTCCGGATTTCTCATAATAGCGTATCGTTGAAACGCTGAGCCCAGTCAGCTCAGCTACTTCTGAAATCTTCATGCGGAGGCACCCTTTCACTAAGCCTCATAGCGACCTGAAGCTACTTTAGGTCAAGCGTCTTCATCAGACTTGATCGTGAAAACCGCCATTCTTTCACAGCGCAGCATTAGGTAAAATGGGCTTTATGGAGACCTTCGCCGCAAGTTCGCCGAGGTTGGCTGTGCGGACTTTGTGAACTTTCGCTGCGCTCGCACCAATGTCCGGTTGCCGTTTTAGGCTGACCGTTTCACTTGCTCGCGCCAGAAGATATAGATCGAAGACCCGATGATAATGCAGGCACCCAGGATCGTGTAGCCGTCGGGAAGTTCACTGAAGAGGAGGTATCCCAAGACAGTCGCGTAAATCAGTTTACTATATTCCATATTGCCAACCACACTTGCTTCGCCCATTCGCAGGGCGTGAACACCTACCCATTGACCCAGTGTCGCAAGAACACCCATGGCAACAAGGAAGAACCACCCGAAGATGTCTGGCGTGACCCATAGCCATATCAACGGGATGCCCGCCAATGCTCCAACAAATACAGATTGGTAAACCAACAGTGTCGCTGTGGTCTCAGTTTGCGATAGTTTTCGCACTGCCGTAACGGCGACCGCCGCACCCGCAGCACCAAGCAGTGGGATCAAAGCGTTAATGTCGATTAGACCGTCAACCCCGGGCCGCATCACTACAATCACACCGATGAATCCAACTACCACTGCTCCGATCCTGTGTGGCCCAACGGGTTCCTTTAGGATCACCAACGCCAATACTGCGACAAAGAACACCTGCGCAAAGGCAAGCGTTGTTGCTGTGGTGAGCGGAAGAACGGCAACGGCCCAGATGCCGCACGACAGCGCCGTAAACGCACCGATCAAACGCGCCGCGTGTATGCCCGGTCGTTGTGTCTTAAGGCTTTCCGGAAATGATTTTGTGATCTCAGGCAGCGAAGACAGAAAGACGACGATTTGCCGGAAAAAGAGAATTTGCAGAACGTGATATTGGACTACAGCCACTTTTGCCATCGCGATTACGACTGAGAAGAGTGCGGCGGCAAACAGTGCCCACAGGATTCCTTTGGTATTGTCAGACATGAAAACCAACCCTTGTTCCCAGCAAGGTAACTTGGTACCAAAGTACCACCGCTATGTAAAGCTCAGGAATTGGAGCCGCCAAATGACCGATGCCACGAAAAAAATCGTACGCGTTCAAACTGGAGTACGAATCGAAAAACGCGTTCTCAAAGTACTCAAGGCCATCGCCGCGCGGAGCGAGATGGGCCTCGGTGATCTCATCGAAGGAATTGTTCTGCATAGCTTTGAAGGCAAGCCGCCTTTTGGGGCGGACACGCTCGATTTCGTTTCACAGATGAAAGCGGCCTACGGATTGGACCTTACAGCAGAGGACAGCCATTTGCTGTCAGAGGAGGCGTAAAATGTTTGACTGGGACTTTGTCGTATTTGTCGGCGCGCTCAGCATTGCTGCTTTTTCTCCTGGCCCTGGTCTCGCCGCTCTCGTCGCAACTGTACTTGCGAACGGGGCACGCAGATCAATTTGGTTTTGCGTCGGTATCATCTGTGGTGATTTGGTTTGGCTCTCTATGTCACTCAGTGGGCTAGCCCTCATCGCGCAGCAAATTCCCGCCGTGTTTACAACCATCAAATGGGCTGGTGTGGCTTATCTGGTCTACTTGGCAGTGAAGTTATGGACGACCCCAGCAGATGCTGCTCAAGTCTCAACGGGATCAAAGGAGCGAGGCGCATTGGTGCGAATATTATCCGGATTTTCGATCACAATGGGCAATCCAAAGGCTATGTTGTTCTACTTGGCATTGCTGCCGAGCATCGTAACACCAGAAAGCTTGAACGCGTCGATGGTGATCTCACTCGCATTGGCTGTGATTATCGTCTTAGGCACGGTGTTCGCGGTTTACGTCTATGCAGCGGAAAAGGCGCGGAGCGCTCTGACCAGTGCTCAGTCAATTAGAACCTTCAACCGCATCACAGGCACTGCACTCGGAGGGGCCGCTGTTTGGATCGCCGCCAAATAATGGTCATTCCCAGAATAGCTACAACTTGGAAGAATAAACATGCCATCACTTGAACTCTTGATAGCTTTTCTTGTTGCAACAAGCATCTTTGCATACATGCCGGGCCCGTCGACCCTTTATGCAGCCGCCCAGACCATCGCAAGAGGTCGGCGTGCTGGTTGGTTTGCTGCTTTGGGCATTCATATCGGCGGGTACGTTCATGTTTTCGCGGCGGCAGTCGGACTTGCATTCCTGTTTGAGGCCGTCCCAGCAATGTATCTGGCTCTGAAACTGGCAGGGGCGGCATATCTTATCTGGCTTGGGGTGACGATGTTTAGGTCCAAGCAGGCGATACAGGACAAAGATGGTGATACAGATGCAAAAGCCAAGAAGAGCGCAAAGCGGGCGTTTTGGGAAAGTGTTTCTGTTGAAGTGCTCAACCCCAAAACTGCAATATTTTACCTCGCTTTCCTGCCTCAATTCGCTGACCCAAGCGCATCATTCGCAATCTGGCTCCAACTTCTGATCCTTGGGACGATTGTCAATTTCATGTTTTCTAGCGCAGATGCCTTGTGTGTCATTCTCGCGGACAAAGTAGCCGCATATTTCAAATCTTCCGGTTCGACAAATCACATAGTCCACAAAATTGGCGGGAGCGTCTTGGTCGGATTAGGTGTCAGGCTTGCGTTGGATAAATGAAGAAAACGGACATTCGCGCAGAGTGCAGAATCCGGCAAAGAGGGCTCCAAGCCGACATTAGCTGCGTGTGGTGCGAACGACCGCTTAGCTCGAAACAAGCCTCTCCACCGATTCCTCTTCAAACTACGGCACTTCGGTTATCTCCCCTTCCAAACGATCTAGATCTCCGAGAGCAAGCTTCACCTCTGTCGCGTCCTCTGCTGATGGGCGCTCGACAGCAAGATCGGTTTGTCGTGAGAAATCCATCTCGAACTGCCGCTGATCCTCTGCGAGGACAGCGGCTCGGGCAGGCCTGCCTTCAGCTGTGGAACTTGGGCTCGCTAGGGAATTTATACTAGCATCCGCAATTCCCATCCGCGCCTCAAAATCCCGTTCCGACAGCCCTGACCCCCTCGGTGCCGTCGGCATTGCCCGTACGCTCAAAGGCAATTCACCCATCGGCGCAGGTGGTTCGGTCGGAAACGGCAACTCCCCCTCCTGCGCCCCGTGAATGCCTTTGAAGAACGGATCCTCGTAATAGACCACGCGCTTGGCCCGGACCGGCATCTGCGCGTCCACGACAACGACGATCTCGTCGAGCGGCAGACGGCGCGCTTCGTCCTCAGGCAGGAGCGAGGTTTCCTCTGTCCGCTCTGACTGGCTCCGCCCTTCAAATGGGTTCTTGCCGATGGAACGGGATTTCGTGACGACCGTCTTGGTTGTCTTGCCAACAGCCTTGCTGAGTTCCTCGACGGTCTTCTCGTCTGAAGGCGTCAGGTAGAGCTTGATCCCCGCGTTCCCTTGCAGCGCCCGGCGCGTGTTCTCTCCGTAGATTTCGTCGATGGCAGGAATGGTCTGGGTAACGACTGCAAGATGCCCGCGATAATGGCGCAGAACCTCGATACTCTCGGCAACGATCGGCATTTTACCGAGGCGATTGAACTCGTCGAGCATGATCATCACTGGCCAGGGCTCGTCCGGGCCGGGGTCCTTGTCCTGCAACGCGGATAGCAAGTCGGAGAAAAACAGCCGGATCAGCGGTGCCAGTGGCTTCACCATGAGGGGCTGGACGACCAGATAGACGCTGAAGGGCTTCTTGCGGATTGTCCGGAAGTCAAAGTCAGACACCATGGTCGCCTCATCGATCGCCGGGTTCTGCCATTGATCGAGGCCCGAGGTCATTAGAAGCGATACATAGGACGTCAGCGTGTCGTTGTTGGTGGAGGCGAGCCGCGTGAATATCAGCTTGGCGGCCGCATTATCGACTTCGTGGGAGCGCGCGAGATATTCCTTCTGCTTGTTCCCCCCAGACGCCGAGATGCGATAGATTTCTCCCAAGGTGGGCCTGCGGCGTTGAAACGCTAAGAGCCCCGCCGCGACAAAGAGATCAATCCCACCCTTCAGGAGACCCTGAACCCGGTCATTGTCATTCTGCAGAAACAGCGTCGCCAAGAGCTGCAACTCCATCTGTTGGCGTGCCGGGTCTTCAAGCTCAAAGATGCGCAGAAGTGGATTGTAGCGATGGGTACGCTTGCTTTCCCAATCCGTTGGAGCGAAGCGGAACACCTTATCGCCCTGCGCCGCCCGATGCCGGGCCGTCGCCTCATAACATTCCCCTTTCACATCGAGCGTAACGGCAGATCCTTGCCAGGTCAGCAGGTTCGGAATGACAAAGCCGGTGGTCTTACCGCGCCCTGTCGGGGCGACGATCAGCGCGTGGGGAAAGGTCTTGGAGCAGAGAAACGGCGAGCGTGATTTTGGTTTGCCCAGCTTGCCGATCACAAAGCCCGTGCCGGGCTTTCCGAAGAACCCATTGCGCTTCATCTCCCGGCGTGTCTGCCAATGGGTGTAACCGAAGCGCGTTAGGGCAGAGCCGGACATGGCAAGGCTCATCATGAGACCCACCATCCCAGCCGCGCCCATGATCAGATTGATCAGTCGGAAATCATCGGGACGAACCGCGCCGATAGCCCGGTAGTTCTGTGCGATGTAGAAGAAGTCGATCTCCGCCTGGAAGCCCAGATCCCGGAAGGTCAGCACGGCAGAAGCAATGACATAGCCAATCGCGATGGCCACGAGCGTGACCAGCACCACCCCGAGAGCGAGACGCCCTTTTCCCATGGACCCCATCAGTGGGTTTCCCCACGTTCACTTTCCCCATCGACCAGATCGGCACGGTTGAGCTCGTATTCCCGATCGGCGATCTCCTCGACCACGGCACGCGTTGCCTCGCTGTTGGCCGTCGCGCCGTCGGATTGCAGGTAGTGTTTCGCCGCATAGAGCCGGTCAAGACGATCCTCGATCTGGTCTTTCAGGACATCCACATCCCCGCCCCGAAGGCGCTCGATTTGAGTTTCTTCCAACTCTCGCTCAACCGCTTCCCGATAGTTGAGACGCTGACCCTCATCTGGGAATGGTGAATGCAGATTTCCGGCCCGCTCGTGGTCGATAACCCTCCGCAGATCGGCATCGGCAGTTGGCCCGGTTTCAGCGGGTTTGGCGTCTCGCTCTTCGACCAAATGGTCGTTTCGCTCGCTCAGAACAGCGTCCCGCGCCTCATCAATCACCCCGTCCTGGCGCAGCACCTGGTGACGCTCGAGCGCGATCCCGAGCTGTACGTGAGCCCGGTTAAGGGTCTCGCGTGCGGTCTCCAGATCTGCCCGTCGCACCAGATTGAGACCGTCCTTCTCCGCCACCCGCGCAAGATCGTCTGCGATCCACTGACGCTCGAGGGCTGCATTCTGCGCCCCGCTCTCCATCCTTGCGACGACAACAGACGAACTGATCCCGGTTCCGCGCAGCGCGGTATCCACCTGCGCCCGAACCTCCGGGTCCTGTAGCCTTTCAAGCTGATCCCGGTCGATATTGACCTCGGAATAGACTCCACCATCGGAGGGCTTTTCTGTCAGCGTCACGGAGCGCAGCCCCAAAGGTTGCATATGTGCCAGCCGCGATTGGATCTCATTAAGGCTCTTCTCAAGCCGTGGCCGCTCAGTCTCGGGTTTTTCGGCGATCATCCCTTGAATGCGCTCGACCTGGTCGGCGTAGCGGGTTCTCAGATCCTCGAATGATTGGTCTTCCGCCATATAGACGCCTCCTTCAGAAGTAAGCTTACCGCCCTTCGCCAGAAGCTCTCCGGACCGGAAGAGCGCATTGGCGATGTCCTCGCGGTTGTCCGCAGAGGCCTCTGCAGCGAGCGAGTGATAGATGGTTCGCGTGTTTGCGATCTCTTCGAGCGCGCGGGTAAGGTCAGCCCCAACGCGAGCCCGCGGCTCCGGCACCCTGCCCTCTTCCTTCGCGGCATAGACCTCACGCGTTCTGGCTGGGTAATGTATAACGCCTCGATCCAGCCGTCGCGTGGCCTCCAGACGCACCCCAAACTTCTCGGCCTCCTCGACCATGGCGAGGCGGAAGTCGTCGTAGTTGAACCGATGATCCCGGGCCAAGAAGAAGAACTCACCCTCCTGAGAGCGACGGTTCAATACTATATGTGCGTGGGGGTGATCACGATCCTCATGGACGGCAATGATGAAGTCGAAATGCCCCTCGTCTGACTGAAAGAACCGCTGCGCGACATTGGCGGTAATGTCGCGCACATCCTCGCCCTTTGTGCCGATCGGATAGGACATGAGCATATGGGTGGTCTGTCCGAGCTTGGGCTTGAACCCGGCGCTCCAGCGCTTGGAAAATCGCTCGGTTAGGTCTTTGACTTCCTTCGCCTCGAGCTTCGACTTCCCGTCCAGGAACCCGCTGCTATCGACAATATGGGTCGACTTCGTGGTCAGATAATCGAGCTGGTTTGCGAGTTGTGATTTCGTATGCGTGCCGCCACTCCGGATCGCCTTGAAGACAGCAGCCCGATGCCCTGCAGCAGCCCGCACGAGCTGCTTCTGCCGCCCGGCCTGCAAGCCCTGCATCGAACCGCGCACACGGCTCCAGCCATCCCTAAAGACTTCCCCGGTAACATCATGGACCGCATCATTCAGCCGCATGGGCAAACTCCCTCAGAGCGGCGGTTGCAGTGAGCTGCATCGCATCCCGCCGTCGGCGCAAAAGCAGATCAATCTCATCAGCGGAATCAAGAATAAACCGCGCCAAACCACGCATCTGTGCAAGGCGCAATTCGGAGAACTCAACGACCGCGCCACTCTCATTACCCTGCCCTCCACGATTAGCTTGCATCATCTGTTTGGCAATCTGCGCGACACCATTGCCGACCTCGTGCAAAGAGGCCCGGTAGCGTGCCATCTCACCGGCCAATTGGGCATCCGGAACAAAGGTTCCACCTGCCGCCTGGATGAGCCGTCTCAGCCCCTCCGTGCGGTTTTCAACACCGGCCGAGGCCAGAACCGCATCCAGCGCTTCAAGCTCCTCAGGGGTTAGCTTCACCGTCACCGCAGCCGACGCGACGCCGGTATCCTTCTGACGTTCGCGATCAGCTTTCAGCGTATAGCGCACCGCGCGCGCAGTCACGCCAAACCGTTCCGCCAGCATCGCCGTCGAGACACCTTCCCCGGCCTCGCGGACAATCTCCATCTTCTCGGCATCAGTCAGTCTTTTCGCCTGGGACATGCGGAAGAAAGCCCCCCTATTTCCTGCCAACTTCATTCAAGGTCGCATTCAACATACGAAACTATAGCAAATGGTCAATGCTATATTTATGTTCATTCATCTGACGCGACCTTGAATTCCGTTTCAGGCCGAGTACCAAAGGTGCGAGGCCCGGCCCGAAGGGCCCCAAAAAAAAGAGCCCCCTCCACCAGCACCCACCCTTCCCCTTCTTCATGCCCGCACCTGAGATTCAGACCGAACACGCATGTGTTCGGACGGAAGCGAGGGGCGGCGCTCACCCTCACCGACAGGACTGACAGACAGGGTCAAGGGTGGTCAGATTTGGCCCGCCAAATCTCTGCCCCAAAAACTGACAGGCACCGCCTGACCGTTTTTGGGGATGACCCCCTTGAGGCTGGCTGGCAGGTCTGTCGCGGTCCTTCTTCCGATACATCTTCAGGGCCGTTTGCGGTCCTGGCCTTCGGCCTGTAGCCCGGTCAATTCGTTAGGGCAGCAGTTCTTCGCGAAGCGTTCCCTGGGACAGGGAAAGGGCCGCCTCACGGCGGCCCATCCTCATCAGAGGATTTACTCCTGTGGTTCCTTCGCGCTTGGTGGGAACATCACCAGCTCCTGGACTGCGACCGGGAAGTCGAGCTTGAGGCTGAAGAACTCGGTGCCGTCTCCGTTGCGGGTATTGCGGAACATGGCTCCGACGCGTTGGAAGCGGGTGCGCTCCTGGCCTTCGTTGTCAGTGAACTTGACGGGAACGGTTGCGACGTAGTGGTTGGTCATTTGGGTCTCTCCTTTTTGCGATGAGGATCTCCCAGCACGGGGGCACAAGGACCGGTCGCAAGCGCAAATGCGGAGGGTCCGCGCGCGCGCGCGTGGAAACCGTATTTGTGCTTGCCGGAGCGTCAGCGGAGGGAACGATCGGGCCGACCCCGTGCGATCCACATCAATAAGCAAAAAAGAGAGACCCAAATTTGCACCGCCACATTGAAGTCGTTGCCGATCCCGTAGATCCCGCTTGGCGAAGGCCTGGTTCGCCCAGCTCCTACGCATCTGCAAAATGATCCGTCGCGCTCAACAAATGGCGGATCAGTGTTCAGCCTCAAACGAAGATCGCTCGCCAGTGTCAGGATGGCGTCCTTGTTACCGGCACCAGGCTTGGGGACGTGGAGGACAACTGGTGCGGCCACATCGGTAAGGCACGGCTAATCCCTCGCCGATCAGGATATGTCCCACATCTTGACCGTCTACAAATAGCGAACCGCAGAACCGCCCGAAGTTGCATTGATCTGTGCCCTCCGTCCCTGGCCGACAGGAGCACGCCACCCTCTCAAATTCTATCGCCGTCGCATTTTGCACCAACTGACGAAGACGTGCCGTGGCGCGTTCTCCGACCCGGCGCTCTGCGGTGCAGGACGGCTTCCATGTCTCAGGCGCGTTAAACCCGACGAGGCGCATATTCGCCGTCATGCCGCGGATGTCGACCGTGTCGCCATCAATGATCCGAACATCGCTGGCACGAAGGCCCTGATCTTGCGGGACAGATCTGACCGTGGATGGGGCTAAGGAAGACAGATAGCGGGATGACATCCAGCCGGTCCCGAGGTTTGATCGTATTTGAACCCACTGCCCGTCATCGCGAAGTTGTTCGACGCGCGTCCCCTTTAGCAAGACGCCCATCACGGCATTCGATGTGGAGGGTCCGGCTCGCTGGTTCACGCGCGCGCCTGTCACATAGGCGTAGGCAATATTGGTCGCTTGTCGTGGGGATTCTGTTGACGGGCTGTCAGACGTGGACCGTGAAGATGTTGAATCAAACACTGCTCCAACGACTGCGAAGAAAGCGACAGCGATAATCAGCGGAACCATGATTTGCCGTTGCGCCTTGCGCACGGCACGCCGGGGTGCGGTGATCGCACGGGTCACGGTCATAGGGCGGGATCGCGCCTGATAAGATTTGGAGCCGCGCTTTGGCACCGGAGTCGAATTGCGGTTGTTGTCTGTTGACGGGGTTTGAGCCGGCTTCTCCCTCTCCAATTTCAGGGTTTTGTGCAGGCTGGCATATTGGGCCTTGCTCAGGCGTGTCCTGGTCCCGTACCGCTCAAACCGTTCAGCCATGTTCGTAAGAAACGACATTTCCCATTCGTTCGCCTGCCCGGACTGCAAACGCGCATCAATGCGCGATTGAATCTCTTTGGTACGTTCCGGGGAGAAGGGCATCGAATGAAGAACCTGTGAATTTGGTATACGGCGCAACAAATGTCATTTGCGGCAACGGCACAAAAGACCGAGACTACATCGAGATACTTACAATTGGAATTGATGGCGAAGCCTCCGGTTTGGGAATCCCGCCACGTGTAAACGAAGAAAGGGCCGCCCGAAGGCGACCCTCTCTGATTTATTGATCTGCAGTCGTCTTAGCAGGGTCCGCGACCCGCATGACTGTCAGACCCTTCGCCTCGGCTTTCTGCCCGAGGTTCAGCGCGACCCCGTTGCCGCCGAAGAGAACAACCCCGGTCGCGGCGAACTTGTCGTCCAGCATCTCATCGTTACACTTGAACGGAGCGGCACGTCCGTGCGCGGACCAGCGCGGATCGAATCGCGCCTGTGCAACCCCACGGGCTCGTGCCCATCTTGCCGCGATCATCTCGGCCCCATGCTTGGCGCCCTTGTGGCAGATGAAAATATCCTGATTGCGGTTTTGCTTGATGCGATCCCGAACCTTGTCGAGTGTATTGAAGATAACGTCGATATCGGCCCAGTCGGTTGCGCCTGAGACGATCAGGGGAACCCCTTCGACTTTCGACTTGGCGGCTGTCTCGCGATCATGCTGTTCTAGGAGTTGCTTTGCTTCAAAGACAGCTCCTGTCTCTTGCGCTCGAACGCTGGCCCGTGATCCCGATGCCGGGATATAGCCATTGCCCGTCTCGACCTCGTAGCATTCTGCCGCTGCCTCGGACATCACCTCGATGGCGCCGACGATCTCGCGGAGCTGCAGGAAACGCGCTTGCGCCTCTTCCAAGGCGGTCTCAGCGATCTCCGATCCGTCATGGGATTTTGCCAGAGCCCCGATCTTGTCGGCCGTGCGATCAACTTCTTTGCCAAGAGCAACTTTGCGGCGCTGCAGGATTGTCGCCAGCCCGTGGGCGAGTGGTTCGATCTCGGCTTCAAGACCGGTGCTGCGAAGCTGACCGAGCAGGGTCTCAAAGGTTTCGCGGATGATGCTGTCTATTAGGATGTGATCCTCAGGGATCGGCAGGTCTGCGTCCTTCTCCGTCAGGCCGAATAGTTCGATGGTCTCGTATGTGTTCGCTTGATCGTAAGCCATGTTCTTATCTCCAGATGTTTGGCTCACCACGTGAGTGTGGCGGCATGGCCGAATGTCTGGTTCACCGAATCTGTTTGGGTCAGGGACGGCAAAGCCGCCAGCTTGCTGGGCGCAAAAGTTTTCCGAACGCATCGCTCACCACAAGCGCGCCATCAAACACCTGCCCGGCGCCCCCAACTCCCCCTAACCCTCGCCGAAAAGTTTTGCGATCCTTGACGCGGGCTGATTTGGGGGCCATCCGGAGGATATGCTTCCGCTCTCATGTATGTGTGTTTGACGGTAGGTTTGCCCAAACGAGCAGGCAAACGGCGCGACCGGACGCGGAAGACGGATGAAGCGGCGGGATCGTTTTGCAATTCGCAAAACAGACCGGAGCGCAATCCGGCGGAGCGGCCAGAGAACGACGTGCTCGTGAGACGGGCAAACCGGGTTGCTGGGCACAACGCCGCGGTGAGGACGCATGTCCGAATGCGCGATCGGCCAACGGTCGATATCTCTCCTGCGACACGCGAAGCCGAGCGGGGGAGGCCGTAAAGCTAAAGCGCTCGCCTTGGTCCAGCGCCCAAAATCGGCTATCAATTAGCAACCGCTAGAATATTCTTCTCCGACACCCCGGGCGGAACCCAGACATTCGCTGCGCTGCAGCTCCAGAACATGAGCTGACTTGACAGCCGACCTTGGTGCGATCGAGGCGGGCAGAGAATAGATGGCAGATGTGCCCGGATTTCCTGTGCAAGCAGCTGAAACTACGATATCGTCAAGGCAGTTGAGACAGAGGCTGGCCCTACTGGCCTGAAAAAGCCAATAATGGCTAGAGCGAAGTTACAGGCACCGATTTTGATGAGACCAAGAGACTATTTTCTCTACCATTTGAACTACACAGAGTTCGAAGAACTAGTCACAACGATTTGTAAGTACTGGCTTGGAGAAGGCGTTGGTCGTTTTGCAGAGGGCAAGGATGGCGGACGCGATGCTCGATTTAACGGCAAAGCAGATCGATATCCAAGTGAGTCAGGTTCATGGGACGGTAAGATCGTGATCCAGGCGAAGCATACCAAAACGCCGAATGCATCGTGTTCAGACAGCGATTTTCAATCGAATTTCAAAGACGCTGACAAAGGCGAGCGCCCAAAGATAAAGCGTTTGATGGATGAAGGGCTATTGTCCCATTATATGGTGTTCACGAACAGGAAGCTAACTGGCGGGGCCGATGAGAAGGTTCTAAAGGCGATCTCCTCCTTAGGAATGGAAGACGCGGTCATCGTCGGCCTTGAAGACATCGACCAGTTCCTTCATTCACATCCTGAGATCGCGCGATCACTACCCTCCCGTGCATATCAGCGACCTTTCGAGTTTGATGCAACTGACATGGTTGAAGTGATTGCAGGGCTAGGCGAGGTAATCACGGATACGGGCAGCAAGTTTGAAAGCGTCTCTGACCTCGAATTGGTGAATAAAAAGAAGGTCAAAAACAAGGTCAACAACATGTCGGCTTCATATTACCAAACGGTGGTTGTTGACGGGTTCATGGCGCTCTTTCCGGAAATGAAGGGCTTTTTGGAGAACGAGCGCAACGCCAACTACCGGGGAATGTATCATGATATCGCTGACGAACTGCGGCAGAAGATAGTGCTATTTCGGGATCAGTTTGACAGATTTGAAGAGGTGTTGGTCTACCTTTATGATGAGGTAAGAACCACTAAACCAGAGTTAGCCGGACGACGCAGATACATTACCTTCCTTCTGTGCTACATGTACTTCGACTGCGATATCGGAGAGCGCGAGCCACTCCAATGATCACACCCCACAAACATATGAACTTAGACGGTTCTGTTCTACGAGCTTCGTCCTTGATGCTTCGAGAAATATCAAGGCGTCGCACGCTCGAAATCGAAGTCCTAAGGGAGAGGCTGACAAAGAAACTTGGATCGGATTGCGCCCCCGTTTTCATGCCAGCGCTCAGTTTCCTCTACCTTCTCGGTAAAATTGAATACCATGCGAAAACAGACTCCGTTGAGTTCCGATCGGAGGCCGCCTGATGCAACTGAGTAGGCTATACTGCAATCGGCCTGACGTTTTCGGTCCCATCGAGTTTAATTCGAGAGATCAATCTCATCTCTTGAACGTAGTATTTGGCGCAGTCAGACAGCCGAAAAACAAGAACAGAGACTCTCATAACCTAGGTAAAACGACTCTGATTCACGTAATCGATTTTATGTTGCTCAAGGACATAACCGGCTCATCGCATTTCTTTGAGACTCACGCGCATCGCTTCGAAATGCTAACGTTGTTCTTTGAAATCTCGGTTGGTGATGGAACCATGGTAACGATCAGGAGATCGGTCGCTGAACCAACCAAGATTGCGATCGTTCGACATGAAGACGTGCTACTAGACCTTTGCAAAAATCCTCCCGAAGCCTGGGATCATGAAGATCTGTCGTTGTCGGCCGCTCGGGAGATCTTGGACGGGATCTTGAACCTTCGAGTGATCGAACCCTACGATTTCCGCAAGGCACAAACGTATTTTCTGCGCACTCAAGCTGACTACAATAGCGTTCTTCAGCTCCAGAAGTTCCAAGTTGGTCAGCACAAGTTTTGGAAGCCCTTCGTCATGACGATGCTAGGTTTTGACGAGAAGCCTGTCATGCGAAAATACGAACTCGATCAGAGAATCGAGACGGCTGAAGAAAATAAAAAGAAGCGTGAGGCAGAGCTTCAGGTTGAAGAACACGATCTCTTGCGGATGAATGCGGAGATAGCGAGTTTGCGGACGCAACTCAAAGAAACGGAAGAACAGCTTGATCGCTTCGAATTCTCAGATCAAGAGCGCCGGATGATGACCGAACTCGTTGGCGACATCGAGGCACGCGTACGTGACATAAACGGAGAACTCTACAACATCGAAATCGATGTTCGAAATGTGGAAAAGGCACTTTCCAGCAAGCTGGACTTCAAGCTCTCAGAAATCGAGAAAATATTCGAAGAAACTGGAGTCCATTTCCCAAACCAATTGAAGCGGAACTATGAGCAGCTTGTTGACTTCAACCGCGCGCTATCTCGCGAACGCAACCAATCACTTCGCGACCGTCGGAAGCAATTGCTAGATGCGCAGAGTTCATTGCGAGATGAAAAAGAAGCAGAAGACGCAAAACGCCAGCAATATCGGTCTATATTGCAAGACTCAGATACGCTTGAAAAATTTAAGGCGTTGCAAAGGGGTCTCTCGGAACAACGGGCAGAGCTAACTTATCTTGAAGGCCAGTATGCCCGTCTCACGGAAATCAGTGCGATCGAAGATCAAATCAGCGAACTGAAGCGCGATCGAAGCGTCGCTCAGGACGAGATCAAACAGCAGATCATTAAGAGTACAACACCGATGGATCGCATCGCGGAGAACTTTCGCACCTACTGCAAACGCGTACTTGATCATGATGGGTTATTTTTTCTCAACCAGAACACTTACGGCAACGCGGAGTTCAAGATTGAGCTGAAGGAGCGGATATCTTCGAAAGCATCTCGCCAAGCCGACGGCAAAAGCTACAAGCAGATTGTCTGCGCACTGTTCGACCTTGCTTTGCTCAAAGCCTACGAAGACGCCCCATTTTATCATTTCGTGTATCATGATGGCATCCTCGAAGGCCTTGATGATCGGAAGAAAACACTCTTTCTAGAACTCGTTCACGAAATTATCGCGCCATCGAAAATCCAGTACATTCTTTCAGTAATTGATGCAGATCTTCCACGGCTTGAAGACGGTAGTAAGGTCGAGTTCGATACGGACGAGATTATCCTGCAACTCGATGACAGCGGGGACAAAGGGCGCTTATTCCGGATGGCCGAGTTTTGATTCCAGTCCTGAGAAGCTTTTGGAGAACAGGAGGCCCTACGTTTTACCGTACCGCAAAACGTGGATTAAACATCGCGCTGTTTGTGTCGCAGCGAACGTCGTCATAGCTGGCTGCAACTGCAGCATTTTGTGTCACTTGGCACTTAATTGTAAGATTGCGGCAGTTCTTGCTTGGCTGGGCACTTAATTTGAGATTTCGGACGTAACCGGTCTCAAGTTAGTTGCATCAATATGGCGCTACGCCTCGTTCTAATCCCTTGTCAATCTTGTCGGAAACGGGGTCGGTCATGGCTGTTCAGCACCGAATGAGTTTCGGAGCGAAAGTCTCAAATTAAGTGCTCGCGCAACACACTGAAATCATTGGAAGCGCAGTCAAACAATTAAGTGTCAAGTGACTCCGCAGTCTTCGTCAGACGCGTACACGCGAGTTTGGTAACCGCACCATTGATACCGCACCTTATGCAGCTTGACTGTTCT
>TARA_R110002126_G_scaffold54310_3_pt1 | contig 50502 bp, 53 predicted proteins | sample TARA_R110002126 | Tara Oceans TARA_R110002126 (sample SAMEA4397536) | marine metagenome | biome: Polar Biome; feature: [DCM] deep chlorophyll maximum layer (ENVO:01000326); material: water (ENVO:00002006), including particulate matter (ENVO:01000060) such as... | depth 30 m | reverse complement strand
TTATTTAATCATGAATCACCAAGAAGAGGAATTAATTTTGTCACAAATAAAGTAGCTAAAGAAGCTGTAAAAATAAAACTTGGTTTAACTAATGAACTTAGATTAGGAAATTTAAACGCCAGTAGGGATTGGGGACACGCAAAGGATTATGTAAAAGCGATGTGGTTAATCCTACAACATGATAAAGCTGATGATTTTGTTTGTTCTACGGGAATTTCCCACACAGTTAAAGATTTAGTTGTTTATATTTTTAGTTCTTTGGGGTTGGATTGGGAAGATTATGTTAGGGTTGATGGGAAATATCTTAGACCGGAAGAATTGGAACACCTTAAGGGTGACTGTTCAAAAATAAAGGATGACCTTGGTTGGTCTCATAATTATACTTTTGAGTCTATGTTGGATGAGATGGTTGAGTATTGGATGGAACATTATTTAAATAATAGTAGTAATTAAAAAAATTATATATGACTAGAAAGAACAAAAGATTGAGTAAGGAGGAGAAAATGGAGGTCGAGGAGTGGATTTACCAGAATAACACTGAGGAAACTAGGATGACCGACACTATGACTATTCGTGTTAAGTGTAAAACAGAAAATCAGAAATCGTTAGTTAACGCGATTAAAGAAAAAGAAATTATTGTCTGTTCTGGTCCAGCTGGAACTGGTAAAACTTTTTTAGCGTGTGCCGAGGCTTTAAGATTAATTAAACGTAATGGTAAATTTAAAAAAATTGTTATTGTTAAGTCGGTAACCACCCTTAAAAATGAAGAGATTGGTTTTTTAAAGGGGAATTTACGTGAAAAAATGGAACCGTTTATGTTTTCTTTTGTACATAATTTTGAAAAAATAGTGGGGCAAATGATAACTTCTAGATTAAGAGAACTAAAAACTATAGAAGAGTTACCTATCGCTTATATGAGAGGTATTAATTTAGATAGGTCAATTATCATCATTGATGAGGCACAAAATATTTCACAAGAGAATATAAGGACTATTATGACTAGGTTAGGTAAGGACTCTAAAATGATATTTTTAGGTGATGAAAGACAACAAGACTCTAAGGGTGGAAATGGGTTAACGTTCTTAATGGACCACTTTACTGATATCGAAGAAATTGGGTGTGTACAATTTAACAAATCCGACGTGGTTAGAAACCCACTAATAGCTAAAATAGAAAGAGTTTTTGATTCTTTACAAAATAACATTAAATAATTAGGTTTGGGTATGGTAATTAGTATTAGTATAAATGGTGTGTTAAGGGATGTATTATCTAGATTTCAAGAAATCTATGAGAAATATTATGATGAAGAGGTGAAGTCTGAAGTTACTACACCTAATTTAATGGAGTATGTTCATTTCAAGACAGATGACGAACTACTAGATTTTTTATATGAGGAGTCTCCTATGGAAATATTTGGGCAAGCTAAAGAAATTAGTCAAAATGTAATACAACATTTAATGAAGTTATATAAAGAAATGCCTGAAGGTTATAGACTTAGGATTGTTGGTGATGATTTAGGTAGGGGCAAATCATCAACATTATGGTTTTTAGCTAAATATGGTTGTGTGTGTGATGAAATAATGTTTTATAATTCATTAACTGTAGGTAGGGTTTGGGAAGATACTGACATATTTGTAACTTCCGACTTAGATGTTATAGGTAGTAAACCTGAAGATAAAAAACTAATAGTTGTTGATAAAATATATAATAAGGATATGATTTGTGATAAAAGAATTACTACCTTAAAAGAAATAGAGTCTTTAGAATATGCAATTTAGTAAACAAAATAGTGATTTAAAATTAAGAGTTGGTGGTGAATTTCTTTACTTTGACGTAGATGAGTTTATGGATAACATATCATATGTAGATACCGTATCTGGTTACACAAATATAGATATCATTGTACCTAAGTTTGAATTTTTTAAAGCTATGATTGATACCGTTACTGGTATCATAGAAGAAGCTGACGATACTTTAGGTGTGGTTTCTATGAACAAACTTTCAGTACCTTATAAATTGGCACTGAATACATTAATAAAATATAAAATAATTAAAAAATTATAAATATGGATAAACAAGTAAATCAACTACAGAATGGGTTAGACATTCTAAAAAATAAGGGAGCTAAAATATATTTTTTAACCCAAGATACTGATGGCAGAGCTCTAGCTTCTGTTGCTCAAATTTATCAGTATGTTAAATACCTTAAAGACGCTGGGTATAACTCGTATGTGTTATACGAAAAAAAGGACGTTAAGGGCGTGTCGTCTTGGTTGGGTGAGGAGTATAGCAGTTTACCTCACGCTAATATAGAGGATGGTCAATTAAAGGTTGGTCCACAAGACTTTGTGGTTGTTCCAGAACTTTTTGGTCATGTATTAGAACAAATATCTAATATGCCTTGTAGTAAATTAATTTTATGTCAAGCTTACGATTGGGTGTTAGATACTTTAAATCCTGGTTTTGGTTGGGTTAACTATGGTGTGGATAAGTGTATAACAACTACAGAATCACAAAAAGAATACATTAAGACGTTATTTCCGTCAGTAGAGACTACGGTAATACCACCATCAATACCGGAATACTTCAAAACTTCCGAGGGTCCAAAAAAACCAGTAATCGCTATACATACAAGAGACCATAGAGATACACAAAAAATAATCAAAACTTTTTACCTACAAAACCCACAATTTAAATGGATATCATTTAAAGATATGAGAGATATGAATAGAAAGGATTTTGCTAAAAATCTTGGTGAGTCTTGTCTTTCTGTTTGGGTAGATAGGACTAGTGGTTTTGGTACTTTTCCAGTGGAGTCTATGTTTTGTGGTACACCAGTTGTTGGTGTTCTCCCTATAGTACGACCTGAGTGGTTAAACAACGAAAACGCTGTTTGGGTTATGGACGAATCTAAAGTTGTTGAGGTTTTAACCAACCTAGTGAAGAATTGGTTGGAGGATACAATCCCTGAGGTTCTTTACACTAAGATGGCTGAGACAACTAAAATGTTTTCGGTAGGTGCAGAAAATAACAATATGGTATCCTATTTCCAAAATTTAATTAATCAAAAAATAACGGAATTTGAAAATTCCATAACTAAACTAGCTCCGGTTGGTGAAAAAATATAAAGATATGAATAGTAAAGACGTAACAGTTATAATCCCAATACACGATGTCACTAAAGATTTTGGTGTTTGGTTCGATAAATCTATACTAAGTATAGAACAGTCTAGAGTAAAACCAGGAAAATTATTACTGGTTTGTTCTGATACAGCAACAATTAAAGAATATATGAGTGGTTGGAACAATAAACCGTCTGATGTGGATGTATCAATAGTGTACAATGGTGGAAAAACTAGTTATTGTGGACATGTTAATTTCGGTGTTGATTTATGTGACACTGAGTGGTTCTCTATATTAGAGTATGATGATGAATATTCTAACATTTGGTTTAAGCAATTTGATGAGTATGTTAAATACCATAAGGAGGTTAATTTGTTTTTACCTTTAGTTGTTGATACAGATGAAAATGGTCAATTTATAGGTTTCACTAACGAGTCTTTATGGGCTATTGGTTTTTCTGAAGACTTAGGTCATTTAGATAATAACACTCTTCTTAGGTACCAAAACTTTCAAGTTAGTGGTATGATTATGAAGAAAGATTCTTTTACTGATATAGGTGGTATGAAAGATTCTATGAAATTAACATTTAATTACGAATTTTTATTACGAGCTACATATAATGATGTTGTTATTATGACTATACCTAAGGTTGGTTATAAACACACAAACCAAAGAGTTAACTCGTTATTTTGGGAATATAAATTTAAGCAAGACTCAGTACTAAGTAATGATGAGGCTAAGTTTTGGATGGATGCAGCTAAAAAAGAATATTTTTTCACAAATGATAGAGAGATAGAGTTTACAAACAAGTAGTATGGGAAGGAAACCCACAACTACACAGTACTTTGGTCCACCACAGGAACAAGCTGTTAGAACGTTTTTAACAGCTAGTACTTGGGATGAAAAAAATACAGTATATAATAGTTTTCTTAGAGACCCTTTGATAAAGATGATTGATAGTATTATCCGTAGGTATCGTCTTTATAGACCTAATATGGATTTTACTGACATACACACCGACACATTATCATTTCTTGTAACAAAAATGGATAAGTTTAAACCCGCTAAAGAAAAAAAAGCTTATTCATATTTTGGAACAATATGTAAAAATTACCTTATGGGTCAAATAATGAAAGATAATAGGGATAAAAATAGAAAAATATCTTATGAGGATGTATCATATAGTTTAGAACAAGATGAGAAACATTCCTATGCGATGCATAATGATGATTTAAAGGTGGAAGTTGTTATGGTAGAATTACTTAAAGAATTAAAAAAGTTTATAGCTGAAAATAGATTAAACATTAATGAAGAAAAAATTGGTTATTGTTTGGTTGACGTATTTGAGAATTATGAAGCTATATTTATTGCCGGTAAGGGTAATAAATTTAATAAGAATGTTATCCTATACCAATTACGGGAAATGAGTGGTTTAACTACTAAAGAAATTAGGTCCGCTATAAAGCCTTACAAAAATCTATACAAAGAAATATTACTCAAATTAATAAGTATATAAGTATATATTTATTAATATGCCTAGACCTAAAAGAAAACAAATAAACCTAACCAACGAAAGTGCGTTAAGTCTAATGCAAGAAATTTATAATGAGTGTGTTGAGCAGAGAAGTACCGCTATAAGAATACAGAATAAAATGATTGGTTTTATGAATGAGGCCGCTGATATGTCCCTAATAGGTCCTGTACTTAAAGAACAACAAAAAATTGTAGACTCGGCTATAGAAAAGAAACTACAATTATCTAAGTTAATGGCAACTATAATGTCTAAAAATTCAGAAAATAATTCAGCTGCCCAAACACTAGGTGGTGATGTTAAGGAGGCTTTACAAGATTTATTACGTGATAAGTCTTCTGATGATGATGATAATAAAACTACACTAAATTATAAAATGTAATGGCTAGTGACTCACAACAAGCACAAAGGGATATATTTACCAAACTAGAAGGGTTATTAACTTTTTTAGAGGTTACTGAACAAAAAAAAACTCGTGAAAATTTAGAGGATTGGAAAGAGGTTCTTTCAGCTTTAAAAGATATCGGTAGTAACCCGATACCCTTGTTATTGGAATTACTAAAACTAGTCAAAGGTAGTATTAAGGCTAAAGGTGGTATGTCTAAAGTTTTAGGTTTTTCATCAATTAAGAAAAAAAAGAGGAAAGATAAAAAAGATAAGGACGATGGTGACTTTGAGGAACCTAAGAAGTCCTTCCGAGAAAAAAACAAAATTAGCCCTGTTGTTAGTGTTTGGTTAAATATACTTAATGATATATTAAGACAATCCATAGTTGATGTTTTACCTGAGATAGAGGAGATTATATATGAGGAAATAATTAAAGCTTTTGGTTGTGATGACTTATCTATTAAGGTTCCTGTTGTTGGTGATGGTTTGTCAGCTGCTATAGTAATTGAGGTTGACGAAATTGATTTATTAAAACAATTAAAGAATGACCCTGATAGTGATGTTGGTAAGTATATGTATGAGAATGTTGGTGACTTCCCGACTAGTGGGTACCCACCTGGACAATCACCATTCCCAATTAATAGATTTCTAAGGAATTTAATTCACAATAACAATATTTTCCCAAGCACGGTAGAACCATCAAATCCATGGTTACAAACAGTGTATGGTGCTAGTGGTAGAGCTTTGTTTGATATACAGGTTATACCTGGTGCTCCGGTAATGTTGGAGATTTATCCATACTTTAAGGACGGCTCTAGTGTAACACAAAACTATCAAAGTGCTCCTGGTACTACAGTTGGTGGTGTTCAGAGTGGTGCAGAAAAATTTACATTTGTAGAATTCATAAAGGATTACTTCGAGAATGTTAAATTAATAGAAATGCAAAATTTTCTTGGTGCTTTACTGGAAATACAGACTGGTTTTTTAAGTGTTCGGAGTGAGTCAACAAATCTAGAAGATTTTAAAATAGTAGCTAGTTTCATGCGTTCTTTAGAAAAAATGTTAGACGCTTGTGATGGGGCTGACTTGGGAACTCCTAGTTCAGAGTCGGTTAGTCATTTATCTGAACTTTATGATGATGATAGTTTTTTTGAATTTGATGTTGAGGAGGAAAGGTCGATAGAACTTGAAGCTGTTAGGATGTCAAAAAATGTAATTTCGTTTGAAAGTTGTGGTATTATCGACGTACCTGTTGATAATGATTTGGTGGATAAGGGACTAAAGGAGATTTTAAGTTCTAAGAATAAGGATGAAGAAATTAAAGCTTTCGATTTGCTACTACAGAAGTTTGCGTCTGCTTCAGCGGTTAAAGCTGGTAATGAAGTAAATGCTGGTAGTATGATGTTACCGGTAGAAATAGATTTTAAAGAAGGGTTGATTAAAAAATTACCCCAAATACTAACTTATTGTGTTATGAACCCAAAAGGTGTATTGCCTGTGGTTGTTGTTAGTAAACTTCTTAATCCTGGTGGTGCTAACGCAGCTAATTTAAAATTGTTTATAAAAATTTTTAAACGTGTAATCATAAGAATAGTACAAAGAGTTTTAGCTAAGGTTATTGAGTATATGTTCGCGATACTTAAACAATTGATACTTAGAATGATATCAAATTTAATAAAAGAAAAACTTAGTGAAAAAGCAAAAAAGAAACTTAGGTTAATTAAGAAGTTATTAGATATTTTATTACCGTTTATTAACGACTTAGCTAACGCTAAAAACTGTAAAGAAATATTTTCAATAATACTAGCGTTATTAATGGCTAATGCCCCAGACATCCCTTGGAGTGTCCCACCTTTCCTAGTTGCCGCGTCTAGATTAAGAGCTGGTACTAGTCCTCTAGGTGCTTTTGAGAAATTAGTGGGTAAACTACAAAAACATGGTATTCCTGTCGGTGACATGCCTGATGGTAGTCCTAATTTGATGTCGTTATTCGCGTTTGATATGTTACAAGCTTCGGATGAGGAGATGACTGATAATGCTGCTACTGAGAATGTAATTATGACTGGTACAGTAAATGTTGGTGGTATACCGGGAATAATAATGCCTTTTACAAAAAGTACTGGTATTTTAAAATAAAAGATTATGGAGTTTTTTAAAGAATATAAAAATAAACCTAATAAAGATATCATAGATGTGATGACTACATTAAAAGAAGATTTTAATAAGTCTAAAGATTTGATAATTAAATTAACCTTACACATAGAAGATACTGAAAAAAAATTCATCCTTCTTGAGTCTGAGTTAAAAAAACGTAAAACGCAATGAGTAACGCAAGTGGTCAACCTATAGACGCTATAAACGAAAAATCGTCTAGTATAGTTCTGAGTAAAAATATTCAGTTTGCTGTTTGTGTTGATAACAGTGACCCATCTTATAGTGGTAGAATACGAGCTATAATGAATAAAGGTTCTGGTGTTGGGGAGGGTAGGGTCAATGACCCAGAAAAAGAAATAATCTCAAGAGACAATGAAGCTAGTAAAAATGGTGCTTATAGACCTTGGGGTGATAAAGACCCTTATGTGTGTGCACCGTTTATGGCCTTACATGTTAATGTAGTGCCAAAGGCAGGAGAAGCTGTTAAGTTAATATCGTGGGATAGTTCAAAAGGTGGTGTCAATAAAGAATATATTGGTCCTATAATTTCTAACCCAGGTTATATTGGTGGTGACCATTGGGCTAGTTCCCAGTTAGTTACCAGTTATGGTAACCAACAAAAATCTTTAGCTGATTATGCTCCTGACGGTAGTCCTATGCCTGAGTGTTGGGGTAGTTTCCCTCACCCTGATGATATAGCAATAGTTGGTAGGGATAACACTGATATTATACTAGGGATGAAACAAAATTCCCTATCTATTGGGTCTTCATCTGTTGTAAGTGATATTGATAATACCTCTGAGGGTTCATTCCCACAGATTATGATTCGTTCTGGTAAATTTATTAAAAACAGTGAGTTCCCATCAAGACCAAAATTTAACAATAAAACAACATTTATCCAAGTTAACACGTTCCCACAAACTATATACGCTAGAAAAAAGGATATAGTACTAGATGTACCAGAAGACGCGTCTTTAGCTACCCTTATTGAGTATGATTTTGACTTAACGACACTAACCACTGGTAGTATAAATGGTTCCATATCAATATATAAAATGCCTTATGATAATTCTGTAGGTAAGGTCTTTATGTGTCAAGGATTTAATGAATCTACTGTTGTACCACAACCGTTAACCGAAGCTTGTAAGGTTATCTTTACAGGTTTACCTAATGTTACGGTGGTTAGTTCATTAATAAACAGAATTCTATTAAATTTTGATAGGGGCAGGTGGGACGAATTACAATTACCACAAGATAATGTCGAGTTGGTTTTTAGCTCTGGTGTGGATTCTTCTAATAATCTAGGTAATTTTATGCAGAGGACACACCCACTATACTTTAGACCATCACCAGCAACTCTTAATGTCTTAACAAAAACAAACCCTACTGGTGCACCTTCTAATTGGGGTCTGGTAAAAACAGAAGCTACAGATATTTCTCAGCAAGTTAATTTGGATGGTGTTGCTAAACCTTCGTATGGGTTAGCCTTTACCAATGAGGCTAGTAAAAGAACCGTAACAATAGTGAAGAAAAAAGATTTTGAGTGGGAGGAAAAAACTGTAAACGTACAACAAGGAGTTATTTCCGCTATGTCAGAAAAAATATATCTTATGTCTTACAATTCTTCTGATATTAACGGACAAATAACTTTAGAGTCCAATTATGGTATAAGTCAGGAAAAATTTGTTAAAGATATAGATGAAAAAACCAACTCTTTAGTTAGGGGAGAGGTACTTATTGAACTACTAGAGGAGGTTGTTTCGTTCGTTAATAATCACGTACATTCTTTCCCAGGTTTAACTGCTTGTCCCATGGCTAAAAGAGGTCCGGGTAAATCAGATATTGCTAGGAAACTAGAAAATGCTAAAACTGAGATGTTAAATAAAAATATACGGATTAACTAACTATTTATATAAAAAGCTTTTTATATGTCAATACATAGGTCGTACTTCAATAAAAATAATACAATAGTTGCTAGCAGTCATGTAAATACAGCTAGGAACCCTGTAACACAATTATTTTATGGTAAAAATATAACTAGAAGTTGTGTCCCGACTGGGTTTTCTGGTGATACATGTGGCACTTATTGTGAACAAGTAATGGGCCCTACCGCCTCAGCGTCTACTTGTGATGGCCAAACCGGTTATACCAAAACAGCGATTACTGGGTACACAAGTGCAAACGTACATGGGTATAGTAGGTTTTTGTTTGATTTGGACTTGGTGTCGTTATCTAAAAAAATAAAAGATTGTTGTATTGACGTCACTGGTGGGACTCAAAATGTTAAACATACATTATGTATGACTAATACGTCAAGTTTCGATGACAGTCTCTTAAATGGTACTGTACTAATGAATGACACTAGAAGAGCTACCTCGTTTACACTTATGTTATTTAAAGTAACAGGAAATACTAATTGGAATGATGGTGTTGGTTATGATTATTTCGTTCCGGACGGAATGTTTGCTCCTGTATTTGACCAAACGTACTCTACACGTCCAAGTAATTGGTTTTCCTCAACCACATTAACTTCTTGGTCTATTTCTGGTGTTTATAATAACATCTTACCTTCAACATACGAAATTTTAGCTACACAATATTTTGACTTAGGTAATGAAGACATTAAATTTAATGACTCTAGATTAACTAACGAAATAAATCATCAGTTAACTGGTACCCCACAAACAACAAGTGGTGTTACATATGGGGTTTCTTATGTTCCAGCTTTAGAAAATACTAACACCATTAATGAATCTTACTCTGTTGGTTTTTTTACTAGACACACCCAAACTTTCTTTGAGCCATTTTTAGAAACTTCCTATAATGATTATATAAATGATGCTCGTAGTAATTTTAACCTAAATAAAACTAATAGACTATTTTTATACATATATGACAGTAATGGACAACCTGTCTGTTTAAGTGGACCACCTAATGTAACAATAACAGATTGTGACGATAATATATTTCTAAGTGGCCCCTCAAAAAAATTAACTTGTGGTGTTTACTACTATACGATTGGTTCTATAACATCACTACCTACGGGTCAACAAGTTCCGGTTGAGTATACCGACACTTGGTTTAACATAGTAACAACTGGTGGTGTACCATTACCAGATGTAGTTAATGAATTTGTAATATACGATAACGCTTACAGTGTAGGTACCACTGTAGTCGAACCTAAGGTATATGGTTATTCTGTTTCTGGTATAAAGTTAAACGAAAAAATTAAAAATGGTGACACTAGAAAGGTATACGTATCTACTAGAGTACCTTACACAACAGACAATAATGTTTTAGTGGACAATATAAAATATAGAATATACGTTAAACAAGGAACTACTGAAGTAGAAGTTGTTACTTGGACTGGCGTAAATAAATCTTTTACAAGTAACTATTTCTTATTAGATACGTCTTGGATGATTCCTAACGAATATTTTCTAGACATAAAGTCAACTTCTAATCAACAAGTAGATACTTATAGAAAGGTAATAAACTTCCAAATAGTAAACGAAATATGAAAAAAATAAAAATAAGTGAGAATGAATTAGTATCTTTGATTGAAAAATTAGTTAAAGAAAATCTAAGTAGTGGTAATGGCCATAGCTTTGGCATGTTGGGTACACCAACTAGTAAATATAAAGATTTATATGAGGACGACGATATAGAAGGTGAGGAAGATGTCGATGAGGAGACTTTAGATGTTAATGTAGATGATGAAACTCAAGATGGATTAAATCAAGAAGATGCTATGGAAAATATAAAAGAAGCTAAATTAGTTTCTAGATTAAAAAGAAAGGTATACACTAAAAAACCAAATAAAACAATTAGTGAACAAAGGAGTGTCACTAAATGGACACGAGAGGAGATTGATAACGTTACAGATATGGTTACTGAACTATATAATGATATGGTCAAAAAACGTGACGTTGCACCACCAGAAGGACCACAAGGATAGAGACAACAAAACATATATAAATAAAAAAAAACCACTTATTAGGTGGTTTTTTTATGCGATAAATTTTATTAAGTTTAAGATTCTTCTTGGTCAGACTCTGTACCGTCATCACCCACAACCCCCTTAGGTGGTGAGAAATTCTCTGCAGCTGTAAACCCAAGTCCTGCCATTACAATCCATTGTAAGGATTGGAACAAGTCATTATCGATTGTAAAATCCCAAAATAGGTTTGACGTATACCCTATTAACATAAATAGGAGACATACGAAAGTAACAAATCTCTTACTTGAGACTTTACCTTCGCTACTTAACATGTTTTTAAAAAAGTTCATAGTATTTGTTTTTATTATAAATATCGTTACATAAAAAAAAGCCCTCATGTAGAGGGCTTTTCTTATTTATATATATAACTTATTCAGTTATTTAGAATCTTTTCAATTCTCTTACATCAAATGTTCTAACTCCATCAACAGTAATTCTTCCGTAGAATCTATTGTTCACCATTTTCTTAGCGTATCTAGTCATGATACCTTTGATTGGTGTAAAGTTAAACGGATTGTACATTGTTGGTGTTAACTGTAATGGTACATACGGTGCGTAAACGTACCCAGTATCCAATAAAGATGTTCCTTTATGTCCAATTAACACTTGGTTAGCTGGGAAGTAAGGGTCTCTGTATACAGTAAATCTACCTGATAATGTTCCTACTTTCTCAATACCCATGTTATATTGGTCTTGGTCAGCTGCTGCGTTAGAAACGTGGAAGTATTCCAAGTCATCAAATATTGCAGAAACTTCAGAAGAACAAACAATCCAGTTAGCCCCACCTCTCAACGTAGATTTGTGAATCTGTGCTGAAATTTGGTTAATCGCTGTAATTAATGTTTGGTTCCAATCTTTTTGAGTATATGGAGCTTGACCAGCTGAGAATCTCTTCCAACCGTTGTAGTCCCATCTTAAATCCCAAGCTGCACCTTTTCTAAGGTCTCTTAAGATTTCTCTATCAACCTCAGCTGCAATTTCCTCAGATAATAAAGCTGTTAATTCAGCTTCAGCATCAATGTTATGGAATGCAGATACATCTTGTGCAAGTTCTGGAGACCATTGAGCTCTTAATTTTCTCTCAGTTACAGAAACTGTAACACCTTGTAGGTCGAAAGAAACTTCACCCATTTCATCTTCAAATTCTAAAGTATCGTATACTCTATAAGTTGCAGTTACTACGTTTTGTGTATTTAGTGACATACCTGATGAACCAACATAACCATCACTTGAAGTACAAGTAATACATGCTGGACATGATGTGTCAACTTCTAAATAGATATTACCTTGTGAATCACAAGTATCATTTCTATCTACAATACCAAAACCATATTTCTGTGTAACAACACGGAATAACATAGTAGCTCCTGAAGCGTATGTAGTTGTATCAGCATTATCACAACACACAAAGTCTCTATCAGTTGTAAGTGTTAATGAAGCTAAGAAATCTTCAGTATCCTGTGGTTGCCCATCAGGCCCTGTTAATGAACCAGCACTACCTGAAGAATTAAACCCTGCTAACTTATAGATGTTTGCTTTACTACAACCAGTAAATCTGTGTGGAGCTATAGATGCAGCTTCATTTTCTAACTGATTTCCATTCCAAGATTGTTTAACTAAAGCAGCTGTGTGTGCAGAATATTTACCTCTTGAATAGTCGTAATTACCGTCATCCGCTCCATTAGGTGCGTTTCCAGCATAAAACTCATCATATAATGATGTTGTTGCTCCAGTTGCTGGGTTACCAACACCTGTTCCATTTGGTCCTGCATAAGGTGTGTAATGTCCTCCTGCTGCATTTCTTGGTGTAATTTTAGGTATAAAGTAGAACAATTTACCAATTGGTAAGTTCATAGCTTGTACAGAAACGATATCGTTTGCCAATAATTTAGAAAATACTCTTCTAATAATTGGAAAAACGACTGTTTCGAATGAACCTGAGTCAGAAGCTGATGTAGCTTCGTTAATCAGGTGTGTTGCTTGATTTTCGTAGAGTTGTGCAACGTTCTCTTTGACATGTCCCTTAAGTCCGTCTAAGAACCCAAGACCATCCCATTTTCTTAAGGTATCTTCCTTGATAACTTTAAGGTGTTTTAACCCGATGTTACCAACCATACCTGAATCTAATAATGCTCCCATGATTTTTTAATTTTTTTTTAATCGTTTATTTTTATAATTTAGACATTAAGTCTTTCATTCTACTAAATTGTGGATTTTCGTAAATTTTTGTTTCCAAAAGTTTTCCACCACTAGTAGGTGATTTAGTAATTTTGTTCTCAACTGACTCAGCAATTGTTTTTGTAGGTTTAGTTACAGTCACATGCTTTGTAAGTTCTTCTTTGATTACCTTATACAACCCTTTCGAAGATTTTAATGAGTCGATACTATCGAATCTCTTCAAAATGTTGATTTTTTCCTGCTTGGTAGTTGAATGCTCGGTGAATAAACGAGTTACGTAAGCCAAATTCGAGTTAAACACTCCAACTTCATTCAATTTATCTCTAAAAGTAACAAGGGCTTTTTTATATTCACCATTTTTTACTTTCATAGACTCTACCTCTTCTTTAAGAAGATTGTAGGACTTTCTTATACGACTTTCTCCTAGGTTAGCTTTTCTTGGTCTTCGAGATTCTTTTTGGGAACCCCAAGTTTTCTTTTGTCCAGCCATTCTAGAAAATGAACTATTCGGTCCAGCTTTTAATCTACTAGTTTCCCCTAATTCAACTTCTACTTCTTCAGATTCAACATCATCGTCTTCATTATGTAACATAGATAAAGACTCATCTTCTCTATCATCATAACCCTGTTCAGCTCCAGATAAAGGATTTAAACCATCAGGGTTTTCACCATAATGTTTTCTCATACTTTGTCTTTCGTGTCTACGGTCAGACATATCCTGATGTCCTTCACCTAAGTCTTCATCAAACTCCTCCAACCCGTCTTCTGGTTCTGGGAATTGCTCCTCCACACCAGTTCCTTCTCCTAAGTCTTCTTCTTCATCATCTAATTCGATTTCATAAAGATACTCTTCCCCCAATTCAGTTTCGTCGTCCATTTCAAGAACTTCTTCCTCATCTTCAGATTCGTCAAGTTTAATTAAATACTCTGTATTCGTATTATTATCAACGATATCGATTTCGTCACCATCCTTTTGGATGATAATTCCGTCTTCGTCTCCCATAGCTTTGAATACTTTAAGTACTTCTGTATCAGATGCTAATGTTAAGTCTAGAGGTGGTAGTTCCATAGACAGTTCGTCGTCTACAACTTCGTCCTCAATACTAAGTCCCTCATCGTCAATTGATAATTCGATTTCTGGTTCCCCAGCCATCTCATCTTCAATGTCGATTTCAACTTCTTCTTCTTCTTCTTGCTCTCTAAGGTAATCGTTTTCACTATCTAACGATTCTTTTACCAATTCATGAATTTCTTTCTTCATTGTAGAAGAAAGTATTTCTTTTGCATTAGACTTCATAGTTTGTTCTAACTGTTCTGCCTCGAGCAACGCTTTTTCTAAGATTGATTTACTCACGTTTTTTTATTTTTTTAAAAATTTATTATTGTAAAACTATGCACACTAGTGCACATTTTATTATAAATATCATATTATTGCAAAAACTCCCCATATTGGGATAATTAAAATGGGTTACTTATTTAAGAAAGTGTCCAATCTACTCATTAATGATATTGATTTGTTTAAATTGGTGGTATCTTTACTGGATTCTACAACATTATCTGGTTCATCTACACTGTCAGCACTTTCGTCTTCTTTAAATAGATAAGACCCTGGTGTGGATGGTGACGAAACCAAATCAAAACATATTAATTCAAAATCTTCTTGTACTTGGTTGTACTCACCACTTTTAGTTAGTGAACCTACACCTCTTGAAGATATCCCTAATGTAACACCTTGTCTTAGTAGGTTGGCTGCCATATCACCAACACATGATATAATACCGTCTTTAAGGTACCCAGGTGAAGTTAATAGTTTTAATTTACCTATTAACCTGTTTCCGTCCCACCAAGTCTCAGTAATAATGTGAGAAGCTCTATCTAAATCAATTAATGACGATTCTGGGTGATTAAGTTCTGATATAGCTCCGCCTCTTTTAATTACGTCTTGATATCGTTCGTTTTCTCTTCTTAATATCTTTTCGGGGTAGATTCTCCCATTTCTGTTTGGGGTGTCGTATTTTTGTAATATAGCGTTCATGTATATCTCACCATCAAAACCATCTTCAGCCATTTCTATTAATATGGTTTTATTGTCATCTGGTGAAAGATGTCCGTCATGTTCTACTAATATACCATGACCAATCTCTCTAGCTTCTAGTACTCTCATAATGTTCTTTTTTAATAAATATAAAAATAGCGTAAAAAAACTCTATTATAAGTTTTATAAAAACAATTAATGTTTTTATTTCTTAGTCTTGTGGAATTGGAATGTTTTTGTAGTTAGTAATGTGTCGTTAATTATTTTATCTGTCATTTCTTTTATGGGTTGGTATATACCTTTGTGTTTTATGTCAGATTCTTTTTGTTTTTTTAAAAAGATTGTAATTTCACACCTCATAAAACTTCTTTTTCCAGGTCGTAAACCACTAGCTCTTAAATCTAAATCTACTATAGCTTTATCTTTAAAATCAGTCTTTAACAACTCCCTATGAACAAGGTTATTAATTTTAAATTTAACCCTATCTATGGTCCTATTCCAACTTTCCGATTCGATTGTTGGTTCAACCCAAGAAGATAAATTTAAGTATATTGATTTTAGTGTTCCCACATCTACTGTACCGTAGGATGTCCTAAATAGTTCCGAACTACTAGTCCTAACTTCTCTGCCTTGTTTCATCATAATAATTAACTTTTTATTAATTAAAATATACGAAATTAGTGATTTTAGTTCAAGTCCTCTAACAAGCCCCTAACCTTAATATAACTATTTTTTGTACTTTGTAGCCCTTTGATTTCATTCTTTGTTTCAACTAATCTAGCTGATAGGGTTTCGTCGTTAGATTCGGACAATAACAAATTAACCTTACTTAAAGCTATATCTTTAACATTGTTAAATTCTTTTTCTATACTTTCTTCAGTCATTAATAAAGTGTTTTTTAATATGTCTTTTTGTGATTCTGTTAGTGAAGTGTCGTAAACTTCATTATATTTTTTAGACATAACAAAAGATAGTATTTTTGGGTTTATAGGTTTTATAAGTTTTTTCACTTCCACACCAACCATTGATTCTGTGAGGTGTTTTCTAGAAACTATTAAATTTTCTATATTTTTTGCGTTTGAACCAAACACCATACTATCTATACTTTCATATAAATCATTGTTAGTTTTTACGTTTTTATTTATTAATTCTTTTCGTCCATCAATTAACTTATCTAATAATGGTTTAACCTTAAGTAGTTCTGATTTATTTTCTTTAAGTAAATTTATAGCCTCAGTTAAGTATATAGAACTATCTTCTTTTGTTTTAAACTTTTTTAATTCTATCTCATTATAGAGTGTAAAAAATTCCCTTAGTGGTTTTGAAAATTTAATTGCTCCCATAATAACCGATAGATTCTTTTTAAATCCATCTTTATTATCGTATGAATTTTCTAAGATTGTGTCTAAACTTTGTTTATATTTTGTAAATCCTTTCATAAGTGTAGTTTATTTATAAATATAACTAATCTTTTAATAAAGACTCTACCTCCTCATTTATCTTACTAATATTATTATTTGACTTATTTAGCACCGCATCTAAATCCTTTAAGTATAATCCCTTATTTTCCATTAATAGTGGTATTCCCTTTTCAACGTTAAACCCTTCCGCTGCCCCTGCTGGGTCAGTTTCTACCGCAGTCCCACCTTCTTCACCACCCATATCAGCACCTATATCTTCACCACCACCCATATCCATGGTCATATCTAACCCTTCTTCTGCCGAGTCTACACCTTCAGACTCTGCCTCACCTTCGGTAGTTGGTGGTTCACCATATAACTTATCAACCGTATTAAACACTCCCGTCTTTTTAATTGTTTCTTCAGTTTTTGCCAATTCAGCTGATAAAGCCTTCTCAAACCTTTGTTGTTGTAGGTCTAACTTAATTTCTTCATCACTCATACCTAGTATATATTTCTTAGCCCAAGTAGAAGATACTGCTTGTAAACCATTTCCTGGGTCAGTAACAGCGTCTTTATAAAGTGTTATTTTTTCTTTCCACTGTTCAATTTTTAATAAATCAGCTTGTGATGATGGGTTTGATAGCCCTAGACTAAAATTATCTAATTCATCCTCGAACCCTAAAACATATAAATGTATTATCGCTATTTTATTTAATTCCTGTACTATGGATTTCTGAATTCTATTTATAGTCCTCGCAAATCTTATATCAAGTAAAGCTAAATTTTTACCATCACCAACCACTTCCTCGAAACCTAGAAATGCTTTAGGTATTCTTAGTGAAGCTAATAATTTCTTCTGAATGTACTCTATATCTGCTATCTCACTTAAATTTGTAGCTCCAGGTAACGTCTCTATTGGACTTGGGGCTGCCTGGTCTCTTACTGGAATAAAATAGTCTTGGTCCACAGCCATTTGATTCATCCTTAAATCTACTTGTCCATTAGTAGAGTCCACCACTGGGTCTCTTTTAAACTTATTAGCTACTTTTTGGATGTATGACTCAACATCTTTATCGTCCATATTCCCAACAAAAACTTTAAAAACTCTTCTTTCTGGAGCTCTAGATGTCCTATAAACCAACATAGCATCTTCAGCTAACAATAGTTGTTTCCATATTCTTCTCGCTTTTTCCAACATAGATGTACCGTAGGGTAATCGTCTATCATCACCCAATAATCTAAAATGAGCTACTTCCCAAGAATTAAAACTCATTGCTTTATCTCTCCATTTAAACTCTACCTTATTATCATCTTGTTCATCGTTATTTATTTGATTTATGTAGGTATGCCCGTCACCTCGTTCAATCTCAATATTTGGTAGTTGATTACAACCTATAATCCCCTTTACTGGGTCTATCTTTAGGTAGACAAAATTATCACCATACTTACAGGTATTTCTAATCCACATCGGTAGGTTTGTACTGGTGTCTAAAATATTATTAAATAAGTCTGTTAGTATAGATTTTATTCTGGTAGATTCAGAATAAACTGATAGTGTGTGACCTTTTTCTGATGGCGTGGTACATTCTTCAGCATAGATATCTAAAGCGGCTGAGATTTCTGGTGTGAATTCCATAGATTCGTAATCATAATACGAAGCTAATCTAGTTGGTTCATAATATATTGATTTTGTATATAGTTCATTATCTACTTTTTGCCATTGATTTGACAGATACATTGATTGTTGCATTTGCAATTTCTCATAATCGTATTCTGATTTGGAGTCGGTTTTAAGAATCTCTTTGGACCCTACTGTAAATTTTTGGTAGGTCGGTCTTGGGGCTGTTGGTCCTTCAGTGCCGAATAATTTCCCTAGTCTTTGGTATATTGTTAATTTTGCCATAATATTTTAATAATATCTATTTTATTATAAATAGTAAATCATTTATTGTCGGACTTTGCCAAATAGCCAAGCATAGTCTTTATACATTTGTTTACTGTCATTATTTTGATTACCAGGTATCCCAAATGGGTTTGGGTTTTGTTGTGGGTCTCTGTGTTTCGGTGTACCCGTGTCACTGGAACGTCCGTCTGTGGTCCAACTATCTAACATGGCTTTAGTTAGGTCGTCAGCTTTACTTAAGTCAGAAAAAGAGTGTTCCCCAACATATAAAGCCATAGATAAGGCCATAATTAAATCGTCGTGTTTACCTTTCATATGGTCAGGTCTTCCGTTTATGTAAACAAAAGTACTCATTTCATTTAATAATCTTTTAGACCTTACCACAAATTTATGTCTTAAAGCTTCCTCAAACGCAGATATTATTTGTACTCTTTTATTGTTAAATGCAAGACCCGGTATTTTATTTGCTGCGTTAGGGTTATATTTCCATTTGTCCGCGGTATTAACACCTTCAACATATAAATCCTTATAACCTAATTCTTGTAACTTACGTGAAGTTGCCACACCCATCCCACCAGTTATATCAGTAACTACATAAGCGTTGTACATTCCACCCCATTTATATATTATGTCTGCAGCTAAGTCAGGTGGTATTTTTCCCAAATACTCAGCTACTTGTATTCTTTCGTCGAAATCTATAATGACAATAGAAGTAAAATCTTCAGAATCTCCCCTACTAACATCACAACCTAAAATATATCTATGACCTTTTATTGGTTTTTCCCACACCCACATTTGGTTACCTATGAACATTTCTTCAGGGTCCCTAACATCTTCATTCTTTATCTTTTCTACCATTTCCGATGATATTACATTATCACCAGAACCTAAGAATGCACTTTCTAATTCCTGTGCGACCCTTCTTCTGTCGTATTTAAGTTTTTTAACCATAGATTCAAACCAACTGGAACATGGCTTATAACCTCTATGTTTTAAATCAACAAATTTATCTAATTCACTTTCATGAATAAATTCATCTTCATTATAATCTTCTCTATTTAATAGAAAATGAACAATATCTTTTGTTTTAACCCAAAAAATATCCTTTGTAAATCTAGGGTCATTTTCCCAATGAAGTTCAGAAATAACAAAACTATTTAAACCTTTTATAGATTGTTCGTATATTTCATAATAAATCTTGTCATATCCGTTTGGTGTTGATATTACTATAACCTTACCACCTGTAGAAAGTGAGGCCATACATGCTGCCCAAAAGTCATCACCAGCTTCTATATAAGCCGCTTCGTCAAATATTAGGGTGGTTGGGGTATAACCCCTTAGAGCATCCACAGAAGTTGCAACAGCTTTAACTTCACACCCGTTATTTAACTTGAAGTGTTTTTGTGAGTCTTTTTCTTTGGAGAAACCTACATTAATCCATTCAGGCCATTGGTTTAAAAATCCCCTTACTTTATTTGCAAATTCAGAAGCTGTATCTAATTTGTTGGCAATTACAAGTATTTTTTCTGGTCTATTTTTTGAGGCAAATTGTAATCGTTTAGATACCCAGGCTGCTGTTGCTGTGGACACACCAGCTTGACGATACTTCTTTGTAATATTGTCGTTATGCTCTTCAAAATTACTTAGCATCATTTTCTGTTCGGGAAATAAATTAAATGGGACGTACTTAGATTGTGTATTATCGTACGTTTCTAAATACGACTCAATCGCGTAGTTGGTGTTTTGTAGACACCTAGCATATTCTTGTATTAACTCTTGTTGGTCCATATGCTATAAATATCGGAAAATTAGTAACCTTTTACAAGTTATATAAAAAGTCTTTTTCGGCTTTTGTTAAAGAACCCATACCATTCTTGTTTATTTTGTCTAATATGGTGTCCATATCTAAATCTTGGGTTGGTTCAACTGTCTTTGGTCCATCTTTTGGTCTTATATTTAAAGCGTCATCTAGTTTGTCCATAGTACCCTCAAATCCTGGTATATCTGGTGTTTCACCACTAGCGTCTTCCCAGTCTTCGTCTTTAAGTTGTTTAACTATACCATCAATCATATTTTTAACTTTGTCTTTACCACTTTGACTGCCAGATAGTATTTCTTTTGCTAGAGATAGAAATTCTTCCGCTTCTAAACTTACAAATTTATAATAAAAATAATTTTTAATTCTTTTCTGTTCGTCGACATCAAAGAAATCATCCGGATATACTTCAAGAAACTTTTCCCAAATTACTGGACCTAACCTTAAGTCCCAAACTTCTGCTGGTAAAGTATCTTCATCTCCAATCACCTCTTGTGCCATATCTGGGTCTGACGGTAATCCATGAGCTGAAACATATTCCATAACCCCTTTATATAGTTCGTGAACTAGTATCGGAAACATTAACCCTGTTGCTTTAACTGTTGGTGGGTCTGTTTTTAAATCTAGTTCTTCTTTACCAGCCATTGCTTGTTCTGCTCCACCACCACCAATCATACCTTCCATATCCGGCATCACCCAATAAAGTAAATCATTAACTGACATTACTATAGAGTATAACCCAACTAAATCTGAATTTATTTCATCTAATTTTTCACGAATTAAATGATACATATAATGAGCTTTCTTAGCTGAACCTTGTATTAGTGAATTTATAAACCTTCTTTTTTGTTTTTCTAAATCTAATTTTTCTAATCTTTTTGCTGCCTCATCCTCCATTTCGAAATTAGGAAATTGTGGTTCTTCCTTTTTCTTTTTCTTTTTCTCTTTTGGTTTTTGTTGTATTCCGTCCATGTTAGGTTTACCTAACTTGGCGTCAAATTGTAAATCCCCCTCTGGTATGCCCATCTCACCAACAACTAACTCTACAGCTAAATCTTCTAGAGCTTGTTTATTTTGTGATTCAATTTGCATAACCCTTTGGGCTGCTTGCATTAACATTGGTTGTAAGGACATTAAGGTTTGTGGGTCTATGTTCTCTACCCCAGTAGCGTCTTTTACTTTTTGCACAACGTCTTGAAATCTTTTTGAAGCCAGTAACTCTTCAAAGTTATCTGGTATTCCGTTTTTATCTACATCTGGGAATGCTTTGTGACCACCTAGTGGGTGTTCTTGTGAACGTAACTTTTGTTCAATATCTGGAGACATTCTTTCTCTCCCATCACCATACTCTACTGGTGGTGCTTCGTGTATTTTTTTCTTAACCATGTTGTGTTAAAGCTTTACCCAAATTAGTGGAGGTTAACCAATTTGGTAACGTACTTTTATTTTTTGCTTTAGGTTTTGGTGTTGTCTTTGGTCTTTCGAATGGACCTCTTCTTTTTTTCTCTCCTGGTTTACTAGGAGCTATCGTAGGTGTTTTTAATGGTGTTGGTGCTGTGGTAGATTTTGGAGCTCCTACGTATTCACCTTCTTCATCTCTAATTGTCTCAACAACCTCTTCCTCACCTAATTTAAGCCCCCCTTCATTAGATATATTGAATTCTATTAGTTTTTTATTTGATTTTAAAAACCCTTTTAGATTACCGTCTGAATTAAATTTTTCAATTATCACCTCCATTGGTGGGTTCATTTCTTCCGACGCTTCACTAATAAGTTTAAATGCTTTTTTCTGTTCTTTAGTTAGATTTATAGTCTGTTTTTTTGGTTGTTTACTCTCTTGTATAGTTTTTAAAAAATTAACTTTGCTAATCTCAGCTTCTTGGTTTTGTTCAACTAAAGATAGTATCCAATTCTCAACCATTTTTTGTTCCGTAACTTTATCTGGTAAATTTTCATAATCTTTTTTGGTCATTTTAGAATCTAATTTCTTAGCTGCTGCTGGATTAACCGCGTAAAGATACTTTTGTTGAGCTTTGGAGGCAAAGTCTTCACCTAACTCACCATCACCCAAAAGAGTCATAACCTTACCATCTTTATTTACTTCAATTTCTGGTTCGTTATTTTTTGTAACCTTTTGTAAATCATCATCATCCTCATTTACATCATCAGCTATTGTTTGTGGTTTTCCAGTTATATTAGCTTCGTCTGATGCTAATTTTTCACCTTCCGGTGTATTAGGGTATACCATTTTTTCGTGTAACGCGATTAACTGGTTGTCTGTAAATAAAGATAGGGTTCTGTGTGTGAACCCTTCATTTATAAGTTTGTTAATTAATTGTTTTCTGTTTTTTGACATTGTTCAAAAAGTTTATCAAATTTTAATACTATATCTCTAGAATATAGTTTGTCCTGTATAGTTTGAATATCTTCACCAAAGTGAAAAACCATCCTTTCTTCATTATCTTCAGAGTCATCCTCACTATAAGTTTCCCAACCCAAAGCTACAACATTATCAAGAGCATGTTCCATCCCAAAATAATCAGAATTCTGTACTAACTCTAGTTTAGTTTTTGTCCCCTCTAACCTTCCGACTTTATTAATGTATATTATTTCTGGTGGTCCTGGTTTACCGTGTGCTGGTACTGAATCCCAATCATCACCCCACAATTCATCTGTCTTGTTACCAAATATAAATTCGTAAATATTCTCGTACTTATAGTTGGGCCCTAACTCATTAATGAATAATAATTTCATTATTTTACCACCCCTGATTTATTTATTAATATTTTTTTATCTCCGTTAGTTAAAACTAAAGAACCATTTTTATTTTTCCCATTAATAGAAGTATTTTTGTTTTCCTTAATGTATTTTTTAACGGACAACTCTTGTTCTACACTAGAAGAATGTTTCTCAATCAAACTATTAAGTTTATTTTTTTTTAATCTACTTTTAATGTATTTTTCAGGTGACTTTTTTTCGGTATAAGATTCTAATAATGTACCTATTCTTTTCTTTAGTGATTCCATAGCTATTTCTCCTTCATCTTCCATGTCCATATCTAACTCTTCGTCTCCCATGTCCATATCTTCATCTTCCATGTCTATATCTAAGTCCTCATCATCCATTTCTATCTCGTCACCAGCTTCTTCATCACCATATTCCGTTTCGTCCTCTTCGAACCTTGAAACTATGTCTTCTTTATCTTCTTCTTCTAAAGTATTTAAGTCCACCGCTGATAAAACTGAGTTTATTACATACTTGATGTCTTCACTATCTAACTCTTCTTCACTATCACGTAATTTTTGACCCAATTTACCAGTTAGTTTTTGAATTGATTTCATGTACCCCTCCATTTCTTCCTCACCTTCTTCTTCATCACCAACCTCTTCGTCTTCCATATCCATCTCGTCGTCTTCCATATCTATCTCGTCATCTTCCATGTCCAACTCATCATCTTCCATGTCCATATCTAACTCTTCGTCTCCCATATCTTCATCACCACCGTCATCTGGTACATTTAAAACAAATTTTTCCTGCTCATCCACTTCTTCTTCATCTTCGCCTTCGGTAACTTCTTCATCTTCATACACTTCTTCTACACTTACCTTTTCTGTGTATTGTTCGTACATCGTGTCTGATTTACCGTCGTTATATTCTTCGTTCAAAGGTTTGAATATTAGATTCATTCTTTTAAGTGCTGCAGAATAACTTTTAAATCTATTTTTCTTTTTATTTCTTAGTCCATTTGCATAATCAAGTTCAGATTCGTTAATACCTGTTTTAATGTAGTAACCATCTAATTCTCTTACAATAGCATAAGTCATACCATCTTTACCTTCCTTAATAAAAGAGTTTGTTTTTATATGGTTTTCTGTATTTTTCACAGTCTCACCATATCTAGCAATTTCCATGATTCTTTTAATCTTGTCTTGCCCTGTTAATTTTTCACTACCTATAGGTGTTAAGTCTCCCATGATTTTTTTATTTTTTTTTAATTTATTTTAATTATTTACTCCTCCTCCCCCAATAATTGTCGGTTGAAACATCTGAGGTCTGATGAATTCATCTGTGGTCCCCGAATAAAATGATGACGGTGCCGTTGTTCCTGTCATAGGGGAACTACAACTACATTCATAACACAAGAATACAACCCCACCAGTTTGTGCTGTTATGTCTCTTGGTGTCATAACCATATTAACCGTACCACCGGACATGTCTACGTTTGTTGATTTGTACGTAAACCTAGTACCGCCAACAGCCGATGTACATTTATAGTCTTTATATGTAGTAAAGGCCCCCGTTATTAAAGCAGCACCCGCTACAGGTGTTGTTGGTAATGAGTTTCCTCCGTAATTTCCTCCAGCCATAATTAATTATTGTTTCTTATATAAATACATCTAACTATAGGAAACTTTTCCTTCCACAGTAAGACTTTTATCTATTAATTCGTTTCTAACATCATTTAATTTCTTAAGGTAACCATTTCTCCTTAAAAACTTAAACGCTAAATTCTCATATGAGTACTCACCTTTATCTTTTAACCCTTCTCCTCTATACTTCTTTAATTTGTCTTTGAACCTTTGTATATCACTCATAGAATCATCGATTTCTTTAGTATCCACCATTGTTTCTATGTTATCAATCATCTCCATCCATTGTTTGGCTTTACTTAATATTTTACGAGAATCTAATATAACTTCTTCTTGTTTTGGTTCTACAATCCACTCGTCATACATAACGGAATACACACCACTTGCAAAATGTGGTTCTTCCGTATCTTGTACATATATCTCCACCTCAAAATCTTTTATTGTAATATTCCTTAATGAGTTCCATATAATCCTTCTACTGTCCAAATATTTTTTTAATAATGAATCTTCTTTATCTTCAAAGTCCATTAAAATATGTAGGTCTACATCTGAGAATTCAGACCAATTAAAATTAGACAGTGAACCGGTTAATATTACATCTTCTATTTCCATATCAACATTAACAAAGTTATTATAATCCTCAACTATATCCAATAAAGAAATCCTAATTTCTGGTATCATTTTATAACTTTCGTTATCCATGTACCAAATATCAGGATTTAATTTTTCTTGAACTTTAAAGCTACTAATAATATTTTTATCTATCCCCTCCATACATTATAAATATATTGAAGGTGTACTATGACAATTTTTTATATTTGTATTTTTTTGATATGTTTTTTGAGAAGTATACTCCTTGACTTTCAGCCTTTCTCATTTTAGTAAAAATAGTTATAGGCACTTTTGAGTAGGAATACTCACCACCTTTTTTAAACTCAACAATTAACTCACTTGTTTCCGTGTTATACTGTGTGGTTTTAATATTTGATGATTCATACTCATTAATAATTAATTTACCTTCTATTTTCTCTTTTTTAACACTCATTACTGTTGTGGTGTCATTGGTGGTGCTGGTGGTGGACCACCCATTCCCGGTGGTGTCCCCGCGGATTGATTAGTTAGGTCAGTTACTTGTCTAGCTATTTGATTTAATAGTAGTGTTAAGTTTTTAACTGAGTTATGCATTTGTTCTAACTTCTCATCAACAGATAATCTTTTCATAGGGTTATCCGTAAAGTGTTTAATTCTCCCTATTAAATCCTCAGCTGTTCTAAAGTCTCTATTTGGTAATAGTGTCTCTTCCTGTAATATTATTGTTGGTGTCATCCCTATTCCTGTTATTCTTACAAGCTCGTTCCACTCCTTACTTTCTTGAGTTGTATCTACCTCCTCGAACTTAATTTCACCAGCAATTAATTGTTCTTTAATCTTGTGACAATAATGACAAGTTGGGTTTGTATATATTTTTACCATAATCTTTTTTTTTTAAATTTATATAATTAAAAAATGAAAGGAAACACTAAGTTTCCCCCCAAAATTAATTATTTAGTCTTCTTTTACCTCTTCAAATTCAACATCAGTTGTAGTATCAACATTTTCTTCTTGTGTAGTTTCTTCTTGTTGTGTAGACTCATACATTCTTTGTGATATTTCTTGCCATTTACCATTCATCTCTTCTAATTGTGGGTCTAAAGCTGGTATATCTTTATTCTCTAGTAAAGTTTTTAATTTATCAACCGAATCTTGTAATGTTTTTTTATCTTCGTCAGATATCTTATCACCGTACTCTTTTATTTGTTTTTCTGTTTGGAAAACCATTGAGTCCGCTTCATTTATTTTTTGTACCTCATCTTTTTTTCTATTGTCCTCATCTGAATTTGCCTCAGCTTCTTTTTTCATTCTATCAACTTCCTCGTCAGATAAACTACTTCCAGATTCAATTTTTATGGTTTGTTGTTTTCCTGTCCCCTTATCTACAGCTTTGACGTCTATAATACCATTTGCGTCAATATCAAAAGTAACTTCAATCTGTGGAATCCCTCTTTGTGATGGTGGAATGTCTGTTAGTTGGAATCTGCCGAGTGTTCTATTGTCTGGTGCCATTGGTCTTTCTCCTTGTAGTACGTGAATATCTACCGCTGGCTGATTATCAACAGCTGTTGAGAATACCTGTGATTTAGATGTTGGTATTGTTGTGTTTGAGTCTATTAATGTTGTCATTATTTCTCCCATAGTTTCAATACCTAATGAAAGTGGGGTTACGTCTAATAATAGTACATCAGTAACGTCTCCTGCTAACACACCACCTTGTATTGCTGCTCCCATAGCTACAACTTCATCTGGATTTACTCCTTTGGATGGGTCTTTACCAAATAATTTTTTAACCGCATTTTGTACTGATGGAATTCTAGTGGAACCACCAACTAATAATATTTCATCAATATCACTTACTTTTATTTTAGCGTCTTTAATTGCTTTTCTACACGGTGTTAAGGTTTTCTTAACTAACTCATCTACCATGGATTCAAATTTTGCTTTAGATAGTGTACGTACTAAATGTTTAGGTCCTGTATTATCCGCTGTTATATAAGGTAAGTTAATTTCTGTTGTTGGTGATGTTGATAACTCTACTTTTGCTTTTTCAGAGGCTTCTCTTAATCTTTGTAGAGCTGCTGGGTCTGATGATAAGTCCATACCGTGTTCTGTCTTAAATTCGTCTAATAACCAATCTATAATTTTTTCATCAAAGTTATCCCCACCTAGATGAGTATCCCCATTAGTGGACATTACCTCAAAAACACCATCACCAATTTCTAAAATAGATATGTCGAATGTTCCACCACCTAAATCATAAACAGCGATAACCTTTTCTTCGTCCATATTCATACCATATGCTAATGCTGCTGCGGTTGGTTCATTAATAATTCTTAGTACTTCAAGTCCAGCAATCTCACCAGCTTCTTTAGTGGCGTTCCTTTGTTCGTCATTAAAATATGCTGGTACTGTTATGACCGCTTGGGTTACTTTTTCCCCCAGATATGATTCAGCTGTTTTTTTCAAATTTTGTAAAACTACCGCTGAAACTTCTTGTGGTACATAGGATTTGTCGTCTATTTTTATAACCACACTACCTTTAGGTCCTTTGACTACCTTGTACGGCATTTTTTTTGCTTCCTTACTTATTTCACTAAATTTACTACCTATAAATCTTTTTACAGAATATACTGTATTTTCAGCGTTTGTTACTGCTTGTCTTTTAGCTGGGTCACCAACCATTCGTTCACTTTCTTTATATGATACAACTGAAGAGGTTGTTCTTTTCCCTTCCGCATTCACCACTATAACCGGTGAACCACCTTCGATTACTGAGACACAAGAATTTGTAGTCCCTAAATCAATCCCAATTACTTTTCCCATTTTAATTAATTTTTATTGTTTATTATTTATTGTTATATGAAATTATTTTCATTACTTTGTATAGTACAAATAGTATACCAGAATAACAAATAAGTCAACATGACATTAATTAAAAATTATTACTGACATTATGTCATATGTTGATTATTTATGGAAATATAGTAAATTTAAATAAAAAAAAGAATATGATAGATTTTAGTGCAGATTCAGACATGGAAGAAATTCCTAACACAGGTAGTCATAGAGCTCCTGAAGGTGAAAGTGGAACACCAATACTAGATAATTTTTCACGAGATTTATCGTCTCTAGCCGCTAAGGGCCAATTAGACCCTGTTATTGGTAGAGATGGTGAAGTTAAAAGAATAGTTCAGATACTGGCAAGACGTAAAAAAAATAACCCGGTACTAATAGGAGAGCCTGGGGTTGGTAAGACGTCGGTTGTGGAATTGTTAGCTACTATGATACATGAGGGTAGATGTCCTAGAAAATTATTAAATAAAAGAATTGTTCTATTAGAACTTACATCTTTGGTTGCTGGAACAAAGTATCGTGGTCAGTTTGAGGAACGGATGAAAGCTATTATAGACGAACTTCGTGAAAATAAAGATGTGATTATTTTTATAGATGAGATTCACACTGTGGTTGGGACTGGTAACTCTGCTGGTAATTTAGATGCGGCTAATATATTTAAACCACCTTTAGCTAGGGGTGAGGTACAATGTATTGGAGCTACCACATTAGACGAGTATCGTGAAAAAATTGAGAAGGATGGTGCTTTGGAACGAAGATTTCAAAAAGTGGTAATCGACCCACCAACACTTGACCAAACAATAGAAATATTAGAAAATATAAAGCATGTTTATGAAAACCACCATAATGTTATTTATGATAAAGAATGTGTAGAATTGTGTGCTAAATTAGCGGACAGATATATAAGTGATAGAGCGTTCCCAGATAAAGCTATAGACATTATGGATGAAGTTGGGTCTATGGTACAAATCGAGGTTAAAACCCCGAAATCTTTGGAGAAGTTAAGATTTGATATCCTATCATTAAAGGATGAAAAGATAAATGTGGTAAAGTCACAGAATTATGAAAAAGCTGCTGATTTAAGGGATAAGGAACGTAAATTAACCACTAAATTAACAGAACTAACTGCTGATTGGGAAAATCGTCAGTCCAAGAATAAAATACTTGTTACACCGGAGGATATAATGTCTGTAGTTTCTAAGATAACTAAGATACCGTTAAGTAGAATGAATCAAAATGACAAAAAGAATCTTCTAAACTTAGATAACCAATTAAGAAAATCTGTGGTTGGTCAGGAAAAAGCTATTAACACAATTGTAAAATCAGTACGTAGAAACTCTGTTGGTATTAAAGAGTTGGATAAACCTATCGGGTCTTTTATATGTTTAGGTCCTACTGGTGTTGGTAAGACTCATTTAGCTAAAAAGTTAGCTGAGTTAATGTTTGGTTCGGAGGAGTCTATGATTAGGGTGGACATGTCTGAGTACCAAGAAAAACATTCGGTATCTAGATTAATCGGGTCACCCCCTGGTTACGTTGGTTACAATGAGGGTGGCCAATTCACTGAGAAGGTTAGGCAGCGCCCGTACTCTTTGATTCTTTTTGATGAGATAGAGAAGGGTCACCGAGATATATTTAACATACTTTTACAAATTCTAGATGATGGGTACGTAACTGACGCTTCTGGTAGAAAGATTAATTTCAAAAATACTCTAATTATGATGACCTCTAATATTGGTGTTAAAAATTCTCAGGATTTTAGTAATAGTCTAGGTTTTACCACCAAAGCTTCACAACAAACAGATAAGGAGAGAGTTAGGACTATAATTTCGAAATCTTTAAAGAATACTTTTAACCCCGAATTTCTTAATAGATTGGATGATATCATTATTTTTGAGTCTTTGGATAGAAGTAGTATTAAAAAAATTGTAAAGATTGAGTTGTCGCACCTAACTTCTAGACTGGTTGAGAAGGGGTATAATATTAAGTTTGGTCCTTCAGTTATAGACCATATTTGTCTTATTGGTTACGATGATAAGTTTGGTGCTCGTCCACTAAAAAGGTCTATACAGTCTGAGGTGGAGGATTTTATTGCGGCAGAAATACTTAAAAACACAATTAACGAAGATAGTCCTTACACTATGAGTTATAATAAAAACACTGAAAAATTTAAACTGGTTGCGAAACAATAGAGTGTGGATATTTATAAGTTATGAGGTTAATAATAACAAAAAAACAATCTAGAAGATTAATTAAAGAAGCGTTGGGTGTACCTAAATCCGTTGAGTTCTGGGTCGACACTTTTTCTTCAATAATTAATGATGGTTTATTAATGTTATTATCTTCTGACGATAAAGAGGTGTTTTTTAATGGTAGTGATGTACAGGAAAAAGCAATTTCTAGGGGTTGGAACAGTTCTAATGACAAATTTTTAGATTTCCCTTTGGCTGAACCACAATTAAATTTAAAGTTACATATTGTACCTGATGAAAATATACATAGTGGTGATGATTATATCAATTCCGCTTCTTTTGATACTACTGGGATTGATTTAGTTGACGCTACTTTTGATGATGGTAAAACTTTACCTTTGTTGGTCGGGGGCCTTATAAAAATAGAAATTAACATTCCTGAGTCTTATTATGAAAATGGTTCATTTGTCGAACTTTATAATTCAGAAATAAAACCATACGCGGAATCTATTTTCTTTCACGAGTTAACACATGTTTATGAATTTTATAAAAGAATATTAAGTAACACAGCTAAACCTAATTTTGAGCAAGCTGCCAATTTAACTCAAATGATGAATAAAATGGGTGCTGTTGATGATTGGGATGAGTTAATGTTTATGATTTATTTGCATTTATCTTTTGAATTGAATGCTAGGGTTTCTGAGGTTTATGGTTTGCTTAGAAATAAAAAAATTGAGTCTAAGTCTGAGTTTATTGACTTCTTAAAGACTTCTAGGGCCTTTTCTTACGCTAAAAGACTTAGTGGTTTTAACGCTGACACCTTTATAGAGTCATTTGATGTCCCACAAGAAACAATAGATAGAGTTAGGGAGTACGACGGAAAAAAGACGTCGTTATATGATATAAAAATTGTAGTCCTAGAACAACTTATACAGAATTGGTCTACATCATATGAAGACTTTTTAAAAGATTTTTCTACTGACGAAACAATAAAAATACCTAACCTATCACCTAAAACAATTTCTTCACCAAAAAATTTCCTTAAGTTTTGGCAAAAAAGATTTAATAAAGCTGGACAAGACTCTTTAAGAAAAATTTCACGTTTATATTCGGCCATTTAATATTTTTTTCTTATCTTTGTAGTATGAAATTAGATAAGGTTAGAAATATAGCGTTGAAATTAATGAGGGACCACGGTCTTTCTGATTACACTTTTAAGTGGGATAGTGCTGTTCGTAGATTTGGTTGCCATAATGGTAGACTAAAATACATATCACTATCTAGACCTATGACCCAACACGAGTCTAATGACGATAGGGTTATTAATACTATACTTCATGAAATTGCCCACGCATTAGACTATAAAAAACGGGGGTACTCTAACCATGATTCACAATGGAAAAAAACAGCTAAATCTATAGGTTGTAATGGCCAAACATGTAGTAGTGTTGGTGGTTTGGACCAATCTAAAATATTAAAATGGATTGCTAGTTGCCCTAGTTGTGAAAAACAAATTTATTACGCAAGAAAGTCTAAAGTAAGTAAAGCTTGTGGTAGTTGTTGTAAAAAAAATAACAATAACAAATACACATCTGAGTATCAATTTAACTGGGAATTAAACCCAAAAATCGTAAAATATATATAATGGAAAAACTAGAATATAAAATAAAAAATGGCCCTAGGGTTGAGTCGGTAAACGAATTTACTCTTAGTGATGGTACCAAGGTGGCTATGTTTCAGGGGTTTAGAGGTTCTTACCCAGACTTAGACTTTATTGTGAAATATAAAGAACCAGAAAATAGATTAAGAACCCCATCCCACACACATTGGATTGTAGACTTGTTGGTTAAAGCGGAATTTAATAAGGAACTGGTTAGGGATTTTGTACAAAAATATCTAGATTTGTATGATGTTATGACTCCTTTTGAAACACAATCCGAACGTAATGCTTACCAACTACAACACATAGGAGGGTCTCTAACGGACTTTCAGGGCATAGATGGTTGTGGGTATCTAAGTGTAGAGTTTCTCTCTAGTATCTTAGAATTATTCATTTTATGTGAAAAAAGGTCGGATGACGCGTTTATGTTTAAAGGTTTATTACAATTAATGATTGACTTCTGTGATGGTAAAAGAGATTACTATCAGGTTGTTGGCTACTCTAAAAGAGTTTAATATGAAAGAAAAATTAAAAGAATTATTATCCATACCGACTAAGACTTGGGAAGAAGATAGACTTATATCTTATTTAATGGAGCATTTTGAATCCCAGGGATACCATTATGAAGTAGATGATATGGGTAACTTATATGTGACTAAAGGTATATCCGAATACTACCCTTTAGTTTTAGCTCATACTGATAGTGTACACGATATTAAAGAAATGGTAGTAAAAGAAGAATACCTACCTAATTCACAGGGTGAGGATAAATTAGCACTTAAAGCTTATACTAAAGAAGGTGGTTTACCAACTGGGATAGGTGGTGATGATAAAGCAGGTGTTTTTATATGTTTACAATTATTAGAAAAATTTGATGTTATTAAAGGGTTTTTTCCTGTTGCTGAAGAAACTGGTTGTCATGGAAGTAGGGGTGCTAAAGAGGATTTCTTTAAAGATGTGGGTTACGCAATTCAATTTGACTCCACCGAAAACGATACAATGTCTCTTTCTTTAATGGGTACACAGTTATTTGAGCAGGATTCCGAATTTTTTAATAAAACTAAAGGTTTGATATTAGAACACGGATTTACTGAATGGAGACATCACCCATATACCGACACAATGGTACTTAAAGAAAGATTTAATTTTGCTTGTTTAAATTTTGCTGCTGGTTACTACAACTACCATACAGATAACGAATACGTAATTGTGGAGGATGTATTAAACTCCACACTACTGGGTGAAAGTGTAATAAAAGAATTAGGTAACGAATTTTACGAATTTAAGGTACCTAAGAAGGGTTCTTTTGGTTGGTTTGACTAACCTTTCTATACTCTGGTTTAACCTCACGTATTAGGTTTGTTAACCATTCTGACACTAGAGGGTGTACCGAACCACCCTTTGGAAAGTTTTTATTATGAATAAAGTTTGACCTATCTTCTGGATATAAACCAATTATCTCAACATCGTTAATTATTTTTGAGGTTATTTGTCTTACCCAAACATTAAAGAAGTTCATTTCAGTGTAGTTTTTGATGTGTTCTAGAGTTATTTTCCTCCAATGAGTATCTAGATAGTTTAGTAGATAGAATTCAAGTTTTTTCTTTTCGTCTACTAGGTCTGTTTCGACCACATCCTCTAACATTGTTAAGGCATTTGGATTCCACTGACCATCCTTATTTACAAAATGTAGTAGTGTCGCTGTTTTACCATCCACCTCTAAGATATTAGAAATGTTTTTTATCTCGTCTAAAGTATTGTTGTCAGAATTAACAATAACATTATCCACCCTCTTTAATAAATCTTTTAAATTATTCATTTTATATTTTTATTATAAATATTTTGATTATTAGTTTAAGATACTTATATTTGTAACAGAACTAAATAAATAAATTATGCCAAAATCAAGAAATAGAAAAGACCACAAAAAGAAAGTCCAAGCTCGTAACACTAAACTTACTTCTGAAAGAAATAAAGCGTTGCAACAAATGGAAGAATTAAAAGAACAATATACGTCAGAGATGGCTAAAAAAGCCAAAGAAGATTCTACGTCGGATAGTGGTGATGTACCTTTTACTTTGGGTGATAAATAATATGGGGGTGACTGGAATTGATTGGCATCAGTCGATTAATGTCAGCACGTCGAGCCTGAGTTAAGCTCGTAAAATCTGATTCATTTTTTTTAACTGGCAAAACAATTGCTAAGTTGGCACTTTTAGGACTTGTCCATGAAACGTCAACTGTGGCTGTAGCGTAACTAAGTTACGATATGGTCCCACTCCTTCTGAAGAATTTAAGATTTGTGTCTTTAGTTTTTGGAGTGTCAAATAGACAAATCGAACCCGGTACCAACTGTTCTGCCGGTAAACAAAGAGAGTGGTTGAGGTGGTCCCAAGGTTGTTTATTCTATAGGGATTGTCAAAGACAAAAGAATAAACTAAACGTGTAGGATAGATATTTTTAGAAGATGAACAAGACGGGGGTTCGATACCCCCCACCTCCACCAAAAAGAAAAGGACCCGTTAAGGTCCTTTTTTTATTCTAATAGTTTACCTAACCCTATAGGTTTTTCCACCAATAAACTTTCAAGACCGATAATACTTTCTCTCAGTACGTTACCTGCATCATTAATAACATATTGACCTGGCATGTACTTAGCTATCATTTTTTGTAATTTATCTATATTTTTAGTCATATCTGATTCTACTGACCATACTTTCTCCCCATCAACCATTTTGTAAATCGGGAAAGTAGTACTTATAGGTTTATTATTTTTTGCTAACCAATTTAATTGGTTTTTTAATATGGAAATGGTTGTGTCGTTTGTTAGATTTTCTATTCTAGTGGAAATAGCTGCGGTATTAGGACTTGTAATTTTGTAATTACCTAAATATAATTGACCAGCACCTTTAGTATATATTGTTACGTGTTTATATTTAAAAGTGTTTGTATCTTCAAGGATATCCCCACCGTCTAAGTATTTTAACTTATTATCTATCGCTGCACTACCAAATAAAATAATCGCTAACGCTGTTGCAAAATCTTCTAAATCTGAATCCGATATATTATCATCAGAAAAGAATCCGTAGTCAACAAGATTGTATGGTGATAGTCTATTTGTTTTAATTAGAATATCACCTAATTTATCCTTTAGTTGTTTTATCACATTTCTAATCACGTCCCCACTACCGTACCTTAGTTGGTACACCTCACCCGATTTTAAGGTTGTTCCATCCCCACCAGAACATATACCATCCGTTTTATCACAAAACCTATATGTGTATTTTAAAGAAAATTCTTCACTATAACGACAACAACTAGTATCTGTGCCCCCAATAACACCAACACAGTCCGCATTACACACACCACAAACATTATTAGCGTCAGGGTCAATACAACCACCAGTTATTCCTACCCCAACGACTGCGGTTGGTGTTGCTGACGATAAACATATTTTTTTATCAATGTAATCGTTGATGAACATATGAGCTTTTATTATTTCTCCTGAAGCGTTAATATTGTCAACATTAATAAACCTATCAAGTATCGTATGTTTTAATTTACACAAGTTTACATAATCACATCTCTGTTCTGTAACCCATTGACTTGGTGTGAATCCGGCTTCACCAGCGGTAAAACTACGACTACCAGTCCACACACGAATTTCATCAACTGTTGTTACAGCGGTAAATGTCGTATTTGCTCTAGCAGCGTTATGTCTTGCAAGGTACTTGGTACCCGTTACATCACTACAACACCCAGTTCTAGCTGTAGAGCAACTTGGTATAACCTGATAGTTTGGTCTGTACGTAGATGTTGAACGTTGTTCTGTTATAAATTTTTTATTTAACATAATTTTATATATCTTCTTCCTGGTTTAGTGCTTCGTTTTCAATCTTTTCTTTCTCCTTTTTCCATTTATCATTTATCATTTTCTCAATTCCAGAATTTTTAGGTACACTAGACCATTTAGGGTTTGTTTTACTGACCCATTGTGTCATCTCAGCTCCACTATCATCATAACCTATAACTTTTAATTCGTATATATAAGGGTGTTGGTAGAGGTCTTTATCAAATGGTGCATTTCCTTCATTTTTTAAAAATTTATTAAATTCTGTAGCTGGTATATTCCATAGGTCTGTTTCACTTTTTACCGTCATACTATATTTCTGTCCTTCTGTATCCTCAGAACTAAATGTTGGTCCCGCTTTTAATGCTATCATTAACTGTAAAGGCATTTTACCAGAATATTCTGGATAAAACTGTACCTCTTCCATCTCACCTTCAACATCTTGTACATCCCACAACTCTGTTGGGAATTCCCACCAGTCATTCATTATTGACTGTACTGGGTCGACAATTATACTTTCACTTCCAGGTGCATCGTTTTTTTGGTATTCTGGTAATCTTAGTATCCCGTCTAGGTTAATGTTATGTTTATCAGTATCAGTAAGAAAAAGTAGATTTTTTGCAAAATTTTGTAGTATTCCGTCACCATATGATAGTTGGTCTAGGTCCCCCCATAAACTTCTATTTGTATGGATTTTATATCTTTCTGATAGTTTAGCTATACCAAACCTACTTGGTCTGGTAGTAAGTATATTTGAGATTTTTCCTTCATTAATATTATTCCAGTCACTTGAAAAAATACTTAGTAAGTAATTTGATACTTCATTTTTTGGGCTTTTGTTTAGCTCAGATAGTAGTGGTCCAGTATACCATCTTCCCCTTCCGTTTGATGGTGCATACATAGAATCCGCATCCTGAACATATTCCTCGTCGAATTCTGGGTTTTCTTGATATTTCGGTGGTAGGATACCAATATTATTTGCTTGGTCTGACGGAACAAATGTTAACAAGTGGATACCTAATTGTTCTGCAATTTTATCGTAATACGTATTAACAGCTTTCACTGATTTATCGTCAGCTGGTGCTAAAAATTGGAATTTCGTTGGGTCGTTTAGACTTTGGATAATTACTGCTGGTGGGTCCAATATGTCTTTTATACTTGCCAATTTCTTTTGTTGTTTATCTGAAACCCCACCACCAAGAAGCTTATCATAAATAGATTTAAGACTGGCATACTCACTGAAAAAAGGTAATATAGAGGTTAGTAAATGTAGTTTAAAAACCACACAAATTCTTTTAGTCATAATACTTGTAACACCACCACACGAAATCCAATGATAAAATCTACTAGTGTCTGTACCTTTACGATACCATATCTTACGAAATCTTGACGCTACTGGGTTCTTTTTTGCTAGGTTTCTTAGTATCATTTCCAAAGACTCATCAGTAAAACCAGGTAATATCTTCAACAGGGCTGTCTTTTGGGCTTTTTTTATTTGAGCTACAGTCGCACTCTCCGAAACTGAAACCATCAAATCCAAATACTGAGGTAGACTTTTCATAAACCATTTATTTTTTCCTAGGTCATCAAATATTTCTTTAAATACAACTTCTAATTCTTTTGTACTTCTACTGGTAAGTATGGTCCATATTTCTTTAGTTATTTTCTCAGTAACTGGTACACCTTGTTGTATTGCTTTTATAACAGATTGGATGGACTCACTTGGTAAACCTATACTTTGTAAAATTTTTGGTATGTTCTCTATCTTGTAGTTGGCCAGTTTACCTATATATTTATCCACTAAGGCTGCGTGTATTTTACTACTTATTTCAACTAGCCCTGAGTGGTTGAATAACCCTGTCCCTCCAATCCTAACCATTCCAGATTGTGTCCACTTATAACCCTTCGCCATAAGTTCACCAAGCATATCACCCGCAGCAGATAGTTTACCCATTACAGCATCATACGCTTTTTTACCACCTGGTGTAATAGTTTCTGGTGTTGTTCGGGCTACTTGACGTAAAAAAGTTTCACTAAAACCGTGAAGTGGTGAATCCGAATTCTTTAATAGTAATTCAAAAGCTTCTTCTGACATGGTACCTGATTTCATTGCTGCTCCCTCAGTAGTAGCGGCAATTTGCTCTAACACTTTCTTATTAACACTTTCATCTACAGAAGCTATTGCTTCGTAAAATAGATTTCTTTCTAATCTACCCATCGAGGCAGTTGTACCCTCCTGTGTAAACATTTTAAACAAACTTAACCCTAGGTCAATACTATTACCATTAAACATACCTAGTTTATTAATAAGTCTACCACTAGTTACAGCCTTTGTTATTAAGGAGTCTACTTTTTCAACCAATTCTTTTCCAAAATATTCTGTTATATTATTAAGGTTTAACTTCATTGCTTGGTCTAGACCAACACCTAAAGCATTTGTCCATAACCCCTTAAGTAAAGCAGGTCCAAGTTGTTCGGTTATACTAACTTTGTTCTCATTTAAAGTTTTTTTGGTATTGTATTGGTTTAAATACTTTAACTTACTTATTTCTTTTAATAATTTTTTATCCATTTTGATAGTCTTTTGCTTATTATAAATATCTACTTGTTTCCATTATTTTTTTATCTTGTCTACTATTTTAAATCTATTGTTGACTCACTTAACCAATCCTCCCAATCAACACCTAGGGATGAACAGGTTTTAGGTGGTTTCCAAGCAACAAATTTTGAGGATGATTCCTGTACTGGATTCCAAGATGCAAGAGAAGCCATTAAAGATTTGAAGCAGTCTTTTACTTTTGGTGGTAATGTGTTAAACCATACTAGAACTTCTGGTAGTGGGTTTCCAGCTATGATATAACTAACCCCACCATATTCCAGATTTAAGTAATCACCATTATTTATTGTTTTATATCGTTCAGCTCCGGCTTTTATATATACTTTCCACTCACTATCATTTTTCTTAGGGTCTCCCCCATCAGGTGGTGGGAGTGTCTCTATATTTTTAATAACTATATCCTCAGCTGTTAGTTTTATAACATCTTGTAAGTCTATAACTTGACACTGATGTTCGGGTCTCCATCCATCCACCCAATCTTCTTTTAATTTTACATTAATATCTGCTCTACCTATTAGATTTTTAGCTTCTATTGGTACCCCTTGGTATTTTCCAGCGGTTCCCATTTTTTGTTTTGCTTCCCACTCATTTTTTTCCTCCTCTGATTTGGGTGTGTATTGATTTGATGTATATAAATTATACCTTTCTTTTGGTATCGATGGGCAATTTCCGGCTTTTACGTGAAGACTAGATATGGACGCTACATATTTGGCTCTAACATCATCCCACTTATAGTTAAAAGCACTATCTGGCATTTTAGTAGTTGTTATTAAATCCGCAACCCTCCACCAACCAAATAAATCTTGTAAAACTAACTGTTTACCATTAATATCATACATAGGTAATTTAAAATCAATGTCAGATTTTCCTATTTTTTTATATAAGTACTCTTGTAAATTAGCTAATGGTGTGGTCTTACTAGGTTTGTATTTTTTTGGGTCTAGTCCTAATACGAATACCTGAAATGGGTAAATTATCATGTTTACATCATATAAGCTTATTAATATAAGAGAACTAACTATCATTTCTGGTACAGCTACTATAGCTTGCAACATTCTAGATGATGTTCTTTTACTTCCTTCTGCTATAATTTTTCTTGCTTGGATTACGGTTATTTTACCAATAAATTCTGGATTAGCTTTTGTTATCACTTTGATGAATTCTTCTGCCATTTCCTTTGTAACGTCTTTATAACTACCTGCACGTTTTAGATTTCCTTTTAATTTCGTTAATGCTGTTTCACCACCTTCTGCTAATATCCTAACCATTCTTCTAGCTCCAGGATTTTTTCTTAGTAAATCTAAAACTGGTTTTGCTGATTTTACTGTTTTAAGGTTTGCTCCCATCCTAATATATTTTAAACCATCACCAATCTTTAAGGACGCCCATGTCACCCCTTTACTTGTTTTCAACCACTCAACACCACCCTTAAACCATTTAAGTGGTTTTGTGAACATTAAAACTTCGAAAAGTAGATGTATACCAGCCATATCATGTTTTCCCTGCTTTATATAATCATAAGCATTTATACCAACAACCGTTGCGTATGCTGCCAATGAAAGATATCTAGCGGCTGCTATCCAACCAACACCTTCAGTAAAAAATCCAGCAATAACAAATAAAACAAAAGCAAGAGCATCTAATTTAGTATTAAAAGACCAGTTTTTTGGGTTCCAGTTAGATTTTGAGAATGGTTTGGCCCCGTCTGCAGTATAAGGACTTTGTTTTATAAATTCTTTTTGGACTATGTATCCCATGGTGCCCAGTTTTAAGTCTACATCTATAACCACCTCTGCATTACCTTGTATTACCCCACCAAGTAAAAATTCAATCTGTGTTGTCCATTTATATGGTATATGACCACGGTAGTTGCTAGATTTGTTGGACTTGGTTGTTTTCTTTACACCACTCCTATTTAAATAACCTTGTCCACTACCATAATTGGTATTTCCCGCCATACCTGACGCCATACCTTGTTCTTCTATAACTTCTGATTCTTCTTTATCACCACGTGCAGTTGCTCCTATTGGCCAATTATATGTCTTCTTACCATTTTCGCTTTGATTATACCAAAATGCTGGGTCTACATTTACCCTAAAATAAAGTTCTATTCTGTTGTCCAGGTCTGCATCAAATGAAAAGTTTGTTCTACCCCCCTTCACTGTATTATAAGAGTCTGGTATACCAACCATTTTTCTTCTCATTTTTGGGTCTGGTCCTTTTTTTACCCAATACCCAAGGTTCGCGGTACCAGCAGCGTTGGTAGGTGGGTCTGATTTAATCTTGACCTCCATCCATGGTAACCCACCAGTTGTTTTTGGTAGGTCTATTAAACCAGAAAGTTTTGCAACCTCTTTAATGTAGTCTGTTGGAGTTAACTTAAGAATAATGTAAAAATACTCTTCTCCGGTATCCCAAGTAGATAGTTCTTGAGACTCGAACCTTAATTTACTTGTACTTTTACTATGATTGTCTGTAATTTGAAAAGCGTTTGGTGTGTAGCTTCCTTTTTCACCACCCAAACCTGAAAGTTCCGTACCCCATTGCCAATTATAAAAACCACCGAAATTTCCCATAGTGGCTGCCAAATCACTTGTAGTCTTAATTTTAGAAGATTGTTCTTGGATGGTCATTACAGTTGATGATATAATTTCAACTAATTCTGACTTACTTAAAGTTAATTTATTTTTTGGCATTATTAAACTAGTGGATTTGCTTTACCTCTTGATGGTTGGTACGAGTCTGACCATTTTGAGTTTGATATTTGATTTGCGATTCCTCTAGCTACACCAGAGTCCCAAACACCCATTGCGGCTGTACCAGCACCTGCTCCATCTTCAGATTCACCAGTACCTGTACCATCCTCTTGTTCCCCTAACTCATAAGATAGTTGGTCACCAAAATCATCTGTGGGCCCCTGACTGTCAAAATTATAAGCTTGTTTTTCTTTTGGGTGGTTTGTCTCTGGTTCTGTGAACCCCTCACCTTCTAATTCTGGTTCTGACCCAAGAGCTCCCTTACTATCAAAAGTGTAATCGTTATCCCCATCAGAATCATCAGCGTAACCATCTTGCACACCATACATAACATCTTCACTTAAGGGTGTTTCATTATTGTGGTGGTCTTCATGTTCATCATAATCAAACGAGTTTGAGACACTATCCATGTTGTCTGCCATTTGTGCAATTTTAGACTCCATCCAATCATCTAAAGTCTCACCATTATCTATACGGTCATGAACACTCTGAGCTTTTTTAGCTATATTATAAAGTTGTTGTTTTGCCATGTAAGAACCTTTATGATTCTCCTCCACATGATTTGGTTCGTTGGTGACAACTACATCACCACCACAACCTTCTTTTAGGTGCATTAACTCTTTTAATCTACTTACTTCTTCTTTTATTGTATTTGGCATAGGTTTAATATATAACTATAAATACCAGAAGTACTCAGATTAGTCTACCTTTCTCTGTACATTAAATTGACCCGTCTTTGTTTACGTAATTACTTAGACCTTCTTGTAGCGACAAAGCGTTAACCTGTCTTTGTAGTTGTAGTGGGTTACTGTTACCGTATTCGTCGTCGTCATCTTCACCATCCCATTCTATCTCGTCAAATAAATCACAATAATTTTCTAAATCTTCAATAAATATTTCTAGGGTGTGGATGCTTTCCTTTCCTTCATCTGACATTGTGAATTCTACTTCTATTGTTTGTCTAGTTTCACAAATATGATGGCTGTGTATCTCTTCTATTACCATAATATAAAAATCTTTGACTTTAAATATTACGGATTTTAGTAAAAGATTATAATCTTCTTGATTTTAACCAAAAAATCTCTCTACCACTACGAGTTTCTAAAGCTCTTAGTTTTTGTTTTGATTTTTTTAGGTCCGCACCTTCGATACCCTCAATATCTTTCATCTGGTATGTTATGAATTCTAGTACGTCAGCGTTTAACTCCTCCACATAAGCGACTCTATCTTGTAGTTGTTCTATTTGTTCTGATAATAATGCAACTATTTCTTCTGGAGTTAAAATCCTTTCCTCTTCTGGTTCAGTCTCAAATTCTAACTCATCTTCAATATCACCATCAGGTAACATGTCCACATCCCCTAAAGCCATCATAACTTCTTTATCTTCAACATTTTGTTCAAGAACTTGTTTCACTAATTTAGTTAGTTGTTCTTCCGAAAGTTTTATTTTTTTCATTTTACTATTTTATTATAAATATAACCATACTTTTGTTTGTTCATTAAATTATTTTATATTATCTTTGTTTTATGAAAGAAAAACTTAAGGAATATAAATTAGTTGGTGTTGAGTTGTCGAACCAAAAAAAATTGATATCTATAGGTAAGTTAAAACAGAAGGGGTTAGCGGTGGACGCTTATTGGAGTATGGGTAAGAATTATTATTGGGTTAAACGAGTAAATAAATTATAATAAAATATATTAAACTTATGGGACATTACGAAGATTTTTGGTGGGACGTTACTACAGACATAAAAGATAAAGGACTTAAGAAAGAATTTGACGCTCAGTTAGAAAAAATGAATGGTCAAGATAAACACAAATATAAAGACTCTAGGGACCGATGGTCGTACGCACACAATAAGGTAGTCAACTTACCTAAAAAAAATATAAGCAATAAAAAAGCCCTGAATTAACAGAGCTTTTTTATTAACAAGTTTTCTAATTACTTAGAATTTGTATGATAAACCTAGGTTGAAAGTTCCCTCTCTGTCCCCAGCTTCGTCTTCTTTTAATCCCATGCTATAGTTTGGTTCAACATTAAGACCTTTCCAAACATTGAAGGAGTAACCAAGTCCAACTGTTAAGTTGTCAGTAGTTTCTTCTGTTGGTGCTTGTAAAGAAACATACAAATCGTTTTTAAGATTGTACCTTCCCCAGATGTCATAAATAGTTTCACCGTCTACATCTTCACCATTTTGAATCAAGCCCACAGTCCATGTTTCGTTAACAGCGTAACCAAAACCAATGTTTTGAGTTAACTTGTCCATAGTTTCTTCTTGGTCTCCATCATAAGTTGTTACGACCGTAAAGTTCTGAGCTGAAGCAAATAATGTTGATAGTGCTATAGCGGATGTTAAAATAAATTTTTTCATTTTTGTAAATAATTTTTTATCTTTTATACTCTCTTTTATATTCGGCTGATGGTTGAGAGTCCCATCTGTTTATCTACCTAGTTATTTCTTAACAAAGAATGAAGTTACAATCACTAAAACAATCAGACCTACAAATCCACCTTCTCCAAGTGAAGTTACAAGTGCTGATAAGTTAGCGATTACATCCATCCCAAATACTGAACCACCTGTTAAGATAGTCCATAAGATTGTTACTGGTAAAACTGCCATCATAATTGATAGAAGTCCACCGAAAAATCCGTTTACATATTTGATTACGTTATCCATAATTTTTTTTCTTTTTTTTTATCGGTTTATATCTCTTAAATTCCGGAACTTAAGAAATGACCATCCAGATTGGATATCCGCATAGGATGGTCTTGTTAATATGTACCGCTAAATTTCAAAAAGTCAACATTTTTTTAAAAATTGATGGTTATGGCGTTTAAATATGGTAAAAATTAAGCTGTTCGGTACAGGTATTACGACAAATCTCTCTTGATTTAGGGTTAAATTTGTGTTATTATTTTAATAAAGCCTATGAAATTAAAGAAAATTAAGCTAGAAAATAAGGAGTATAACACATCTATTTTAGATTTGTTACGTTTATTGGACCCATCTAAAACTGGTAAGTTTATGACAATTTTATTAAATGAATTAAAATTTTATAATAAATCTACACCTATAGGTGGTAGAAATATGCGTATAATAAATCACCCAATAAAAACTATAAATGTGGTGCATGAGGAATTGTTAGAAATTTTAATAGATTGTTTAGGTGGTAGTGATGTTATTAATGATTTGGAGAAATTCGAAGTTTTGTGTGAAGAGAATTTAATCGGTGTTACGGACATTCAAGAATATCGGTCTTTAGGTGAGTTATCTTTAGCGGTTATAGATGCTGAAGAAAAGCGTAAAAATAAAGACTCATCTCCACACAAAAAAATAATCTTTGACCATCCAGATTATCTAATATTAAAGCCTTTGAATGTTTTTGCTTCTAAAAAATACGGAGCGTCAACTAAATGGTGTACCTCAAGTAGAGACCCTAAAACATTTTATCAATATTCAGAAAAAGGTATATTAATATATATCCTTTCTAAAAGTGATAAGTCTAAATGGGCAGTATATTATGATATGGATGTTAAAGAACTTTCATGGTGGAACACAAAAGATATTTTAACGGATGGTTATTTAGTTGACTTACCGGAAAAATTAAAGACGGATATCTTGGGTTATATTTTAAACGAGACAAAACCTAATAGTTATTACTTTACCGAAAAAACTATCTTAGAATCTAAAGAAGTGTTAAGTGTTGATGTTACTGAGGGGTATCTTGATGTTGATGGTGATAATATAGACCTGTTATGTGAACCTTCCACATCATCCACATTAAATGTTGTATGGCCTCCAGGTATTAATCCTGACTGTGATACATATGGAGGTGCATCAATTAATTCTTTGGAAAAAATAGATTCTATGGTTAGTAAAACCATGGAGTACTACTACACTATCGATGCATTAAATAAGGGTGGTGAGGATATGAGTTAGGAACCCATATAGTATTTCATTTTTTCTTCATATACGTACCCTGGTTGTACTCCTACCATAGATTCTAATATTTCACCTTCCTTCATGATTTTAACAGCTGGTATACCTCTAATACCATATCTAGCCGCTAATTCTTTTTGTTGGTCTACATTTACCTTTAGTATGTTTTCAGGGTACTTGACTTTTAATTGTTCTATGATTGGTGATAGCATCCTACATGGACCACACCATGGTGCCCAAAAATCCACTAGTACTACTCTTTTGTCGGATAATATTTTGTCGAATTCGTGTGTTGTATTTATTTCCATAATATATGTTTAGTTTGTTAATTATAAATATCATATTAAGAATATAAAGTGTTATTCTCTTGGTTGTTTTAATTTTATTATTTATCTTTGTAGTGTTAAATAATCAACCAGTATAATGTGTAACCACAAAGATAAATTTTACGTATACATTAATAGACCGAATGTTTAACATAACAACTAAAATCAAATGAAAAAATTACTCACAATATTACTACTCTTAGTTTCTTCAATAACTTACTCACAAGTTATTGATTATGACTCTTTTGATTCCCATCTTGTAGATAGTTTAGTATTTGTAGAAATTAACAATTATCGTGAATCACATGGAAATCCTAAGTTAGTTTATTCTGGTGTTCTACACGATAACTTATCTACATACATTACTGGTGTTTTAGTAGAACAACAAACTGCTGGTCACCCTAAAGGTAAACACATATTAAATAAAATAAGTGTGGACGTGTACGATGAAATCCAATCAAAATATATAAATAAAACATTAAAGTATGAGGTTGATGCCTATTCAGAAGTTAGTATATTAACTTGTGTAACACCTGAAAGATTTGTTACTTATCAAGACTTAGCTACTTATTTAGTTGGGTCTTGGGATAACTCTCCTGGACACCAAATAATTATAAAAAATTGGGCTTCTAATGGGGATGGTGTTATTGGTATTGGGTCTGGTTCAACTCAATTAGGATTATTTACCTGGAAAGGTAAGACACATTTAACTATATATTCTTCCTTTCAAATCTCTGCTAATTACATTTATTAACCTACTTTTCTTCGTACAGTAAATCCTGGTAATGTAATTGTAAATTTACGGTCTTTTTGGGTTGTATCGGGGTCGTGATTCTTTTTGTCTAGTTTCCAACTATTTTTAGATGGGTTTTCACCACCACCAACACCTTTTAACTTAACCTTACCAAATATGTTGGAATAAGTATCTTGTAGGTATGTTACAACGGTATTGGCTCTATATTGACTAAGGCATTTATTATAATCTTTTCGTTTTCCTGATTTTTTAATACTTTGACATGGTCCAAAATCACCACCACCACCGGGTGTTTCAGAATCCGCATCAATAGAAGAGTAAGCTGTAATTATTATTGGTTTTTTACCTAATTCTTTTAAATAAGCACTTTTATATTCACCTAAATCATTTATTCTATCTATAATTTTCTCTTTGATGGCGTCTTTAGCTAATTGGGTTAGAACTGCAGAATCAAAATCAAAATTTTCACCAGCATCAAACTCGTATTCATCAGTGATAAATTCTGGTACATCAGGAATGTCGTCAGGTTTGAACTCACCAGTACCATATTTTGCAAGTGGGGACTGACTATACTCTAGATGCCATGCCTTACCTCTTTTTTGTTTCACATAATTATTAATACTTAAAGTACCATTTTTTGTATTATCTTTTTTTCCTGCAGCTTTTAATTCATCTATCCCTTCTAATCTAATGTTTACATTTAGAATTGTTAAATCATTGTTAGTTATTTTTGCGTAAGCTAAAAAATGGAATCTTGTCTTAATTTGTCCACCACCTTTACTCATATCCGATTGTAAAGCTTTAGCTTGGTTACCTAACTCCCATAGGTCTTGATATTGCCCTTTCATAGCTAAATTCTGTGGATTTCCTTCATTCCAATTCAACTTACCACCATACAAAAGGTTTTGTTTAGGTTTAAATTTTCTATCTTCTATTTTAAATAATTGGTTATCTACGTTTCCTCCAATAGCTGGGTACTTTGAGGTTATCATGGGTTCGGATATCTCACCTATACCATCAACCCGTTTTTGGTCTGGCATTAACACAACATATCCGTCTTTTCCAAAAGGGCCCATATAGGTAATGAATCCCGCTTTAAATAATTTTTTATCACTAAACTCTTTTGATGTTATCTTATCAGATACATAATCACCTGTCCATAGAGTATATAAATCGTATGGTGGTGATTGGACTTGTTCCTTTAATAACTCTACCCCCATTATTTTGCGGACTCTATTAACTTCAGACAGTATATTCTTTTTCATCTACTATAAATAGTCTAAACATTTAATAAATTATCTTGGTAATGTGACTTAAATTTATTATCTTTGTGGTACGAAAATAAGTGACATAAATTAACGAATAGTACTTGTAATTTGTAACAACAAAGATAAATTTTACGTATAATATAATACAACAACAATAATAAAATTAACCTTTAAAAATAAAATAATGAAAAAAATCCTTACCATATTACTACTCTTAGTTTCTCTTATATCTTTTTCTCAAGAATATTATAGAGATACGACAATAGAAAGAGCGGTCTTTAATGAAGTTAACCGTCACAGAGATAGTATGGGTGTTCATATTGTAAGGTTTAATCCAGATAATAAAAGAGCTATACCATGGGCGGAGACTTTAGTTAAGCAAGATTTAGAAAATGGTAGAAACCTACATCACTGTGGTTGTCAACCGGGAGTAGAAATTATCGCTAGAGCAGTTATCGGGGATAAAAATACTATCACAAAGTCTGTTAAAGAAATAGCTAGTGATATAGTATTATTGTGGGATGTTTCTCTCGCACATAAAAAAGGTATGGAGGATATAGAGGTGACAAGAGGCTTTAACGCTGTTTATATCTATAAGAGTGTACAATTTGATGGTAGGTATGTTGCTTTATCGGTTTTCCAACTTATAAAAGATAAAGATTATTATACAGACCTGGATTGGGATGAGAATGAAGCGGTGCCTGACGCGTTTTTAGAGGTGTATGAACGTACAAGAAAATAAAAAAAGGACCAGTTGGTCCTTTTTTTTATATTAATATTAATTAGGTTATACTAGTAACCTTTGGCGTTATTAGCAATTAGAACATCTTTTGCTTCCTGTTTACTAACACCTGAATCTTTCCATTTAATTTTTTCTGGTATAGATATCATCATACCTAATACTTTACCTTGCCCTGATAAATCTGTTGTGTTTTTAGTAAACTCTTGTGTTTTTGTACCAGGTATACCTTTTGTAGCTTTCTTTTCTGGTTTCTGAGTTTTAATTATCACATCTGCTTTCATCTCATCACCACCAACAGAGTATGTATACCCATCTACAGTAATTCCTACTTTTTCTAATTCTTTACCTAAATTCTGTGCTCTTAAGTAAGCTAACACTTGGTTACCTGTTACTGGTTCTGTAAATTTACCTGTTATATTTTTAGTGATATCAGCGTCAGACATATTACTATACTCATCACCAACATTAGTTCCCCATGTACCTGTATTCGCTATAACTTCTTCTGAAGCAACACCATTAATCGTAACGTTTGTTACCGACATACCTTCATCTGCAGCACTTTGTATAGCTGATAATAATTCTTTTACTTTATCACCATTTGGTATAACTTCTAACACTGCAAATGCTGAGCCTCCTGGAATTGTTTTTCCTTCAGCTGCCTGTGTACCCTCATCACCAGGTGTTCCTTTTGTTGTTACCATAAAACTTGCTTTGTCCACCATCTTATCAGAAAATAGAAATAGGTCGTTAGAGTTAGCTTCTATGTCCCACTCTGTTTCCTTATCACCTTTATTGTACGACCAAGAAGTAACCTGTCTTGTACCGAAATTTTTGAAATTAAACATATTAGTTTTGTAAAGAAAGAAACCTAAACTATATATTTTCCCATCTGCCTTTACACCGGGTGTACCAGCCTTAGCACCACTATTTTGAGCTTGTTTTTTTGTTAGTGGAAATAATACTATATCTTCTTTAAGTCCGTCATCTGAGGATAAAAAAGAACCTCCTAGTGCATATGCTGTATATTTCCAGTCTTCATCTATATATGTGAATTTATCTTTAAGTTGTGGGTGGCTTTTCAAAGAATTTTTCAACTTAGCTGCAAAAGTATCAAAATTGTACCCACCATAATTATTACCTACCCCTACCGCAGGTGCTACTGTTTCCGCGTTGTCGAATAGTCCACCTTTATATGTTTGTATAAAATCAATAAAATCTTTATTGGTACTTAGATTCCAAGCTTCCTTTAACAAATTAAGTCCCATTATCTCTCGACTTCTATTTACTTCATTTAATATATTTTTTTCCATAATTTTTTGTGTTTTCTTTATTATAAATACTTTGTTTTTATTTTAATTCCAAATTACCTGTATAGTCCTATCTTCTAAATCTACTTGTATACTTGTTGGTAGTATGGTACTTAACCTCATCTCATCATCTTGTTCGTCGTAATAATACCAGTTATCTTGTTTATCACTTTTAAACCCACCCATATCGTCCACCATAAATTCTATTTCTTTCTCCACCTCAACTTTAGTATAGTCTTCGTCATAAATCTCTACAGAGGCATTTATTATAACACTAGTTGTGTAGATACTAATATCTTTAATCCCCCAACTTCTAATATCCAAATCGTATCTCCAATTTACAGAACAATTTAGGTATGATATGTCCATGTCTCTACCTTTATATTCTGGAAAATAATTTTGTAGTCCGGAAAAATCCACATCATTTATCTCAGTTGTAAATGTATTTGGGTCGTCACTCCATTGTTCAGTTATAACCCTATCTATAATTTTAACTAATTGGTCTTGTTTAAGTGATATTTTTTTTTTCATAATATTAAAAGCTAATTTGCTAGCTAGCTTGCATATAATAAATATAAGCATTATACTATAAATATTAATTTAATTTATTATAATTATAATATGAAAAATTTAATTCTTTGTATGGTAATTTTTGTAATCGCTCAGGCTATGGTGTGGTTACAAATAAATGGACAATTTGTGTGGGAATCTTTTCGTAAATACGAATTGGTATTAATTTTAT
>TARA_R110002126_G_scaffold5817_10_pt1 | contig 50624 bp, 50 predicted proteins | sample TARA_R110002126 | Tara Oceans TARA_R110002126 (sample SAMEA4397536) | marine metagenome | biome: Polar Biome; feature: [DCM] deep chlorophyll maximum layer (ENVO:01000326); material: water (ENVO:00002006), including particulate matter (ENVO:01000060) such as... | depth 30 m | reverse complement strand
AAGTAACCGATCACATTAAGGTGTGCTTGACAGCATTTTCAAGTTTGGCGTTAGTGGCGAATTAATTTTTATGCTGGAGCTACAATAGCACCAAAATCAAAGTTCCGTCTAAGTTCCTCTTCTCTAGCAAGGCTTTTTGGATCAAATGCCTGTATCCGAGAAAGAGACTGTTGTGCTTCTTCCAATTGGCTCATTTTTACTCCTTATTTGGAAATGACCTTTAACAGTTTTATTGAACCATTATTAATAGCAAACCGTCGATTGTTCGCAACATCAGTAAGACGCGTCTCATCAGCATTTACCTTCAACACCATGATTGTTACAACGATCGGGAAGCGAGTTAACGCTTATATATTTCCCTGTAATGAATGCACGATTTGCGTCACTTTACCCTGCATGTTGCCAAAAATAGAGTTCCTGGGCGAACCAAAAACTGGAAATGATTCGGCTCCTTCAGACAGCATGTGCTTTTCGAATGAAACTTGCTGCAACGCGAATGGATTGGGCTTATATACCAAATCCAGATAGTTGCCATCATATTGACGGACATATACACGCTTAAATCCACAACTATAATGCACGTCGTTTTCGTTGTGCGCATCAACAATCAGCGTGACGATCGAAACTGATTTTTAACGAAACGTCACCATCGTTTTTTATAACAAAATCAAATTCTGTTAGTACTCCTTGTTCGCTCTGTTCATTTGCGATAAGACGACCCAAACTATGAAATAATTGTGAAATATTGGCGTCCGGCTCTAAAAATTCGACGTTGGATGGCGAACTGTAGTTAATTGCTATATCAATATCAGCCTTACTCTCCAGTCCATCAGAAAAATCTACATTAATTGCTATGCTACTCCACGACGCTAAATTTAATTCAAAAAAATGGTCTTTGATATCTTTTGCGATATTAGAAACTGCTTGCATATTAATCTACCGATAACGAGTTTATGGAGTTCAAATCAATGACTCTGTCTGCTAATTCAATAGTTTCTTTGCGGTGAGCAATCATGATAGTCGTGATCCCTAGTTTTTTGAGCGCACGATTTACTTTGCGCTCCCTGATGGGATCAAGATGACTAGTTGCTTCATCAAGAAACAAGATTTTAGGCGACTGATACAGCGCACGTGCTAGTAAAATGCGCTGTTTTTGTCCGCCTGATAAGGTATTTCCCATATCCCCCACCAGTGTCGAAAAAGCCATCGGCATATTCATGATTTCGTTGTAAATACTAGCGACTTTACAGCAGGCGTGTAGATGTTTGGTGTCGGGCGACGGGTCAAACATAGTAATGTTATCTCTCAGGCTACCGCTAAACAGAGAGTCTTCTTGCATCATTGCCGAAATTTGCTGGCGATAATTCTTAAGGCCAATGTCATTTATGCATACATCATCCACGCTGACTTGACCTCTTTGCGGTTGTATTAATCCCACCATAACTTTTAAAAGTGTACTTTTGCCACATCCTGATGGCCCCACTAAGCAAACAATTTCACCTCGCTTTACTTCAAAACTCACGTCACTGAGAGTAGGCTCTTCCAGAGACGAATAGTTGTAGGTGATCCTCTCAACTTTGAAATGCTCGAATGCGAGAGGGTAATTTAGCTTGCCTTCTAAATGGGATTCTTGTTTGCTCTTTAAAATGTCACTCATCCGCTGGAAGTGCACAATCAGATATTTCATTTCAAACCAGTTATCTACAAGCTTCTTGGAATGTTCAGATACCCTTTGTTGGTAGGCGAACAAAGCTACTAGCATGCCAACGGTCAGGGTACTATCTAACACCATTGTAATGCCTAACCAGACAATCAATATATATTCCAAACCACTTGTCAGCTGAAATAAGGAGGCATAGCCAATTTGAGTTTTTTGGACTCCAATGTTGCTGTTCAAAGATTTGACAAACGCATTTGCCCAAACTGAAAGACGTTTTGATTCCTGACCGAAATTTTTGAGGGGTACGATCCCACGAAGGCTTTCTAAAAATAGTGTATCTTCACGTGCTTTACATATGATGGCTTCGTTAGTCTTTGAAATGTAAGGTTGTAAAGTAAATCTGCGGGATAAATAATAAACAAGAATAGATACCATCGATATCGATGCCAATAATGGGCTATACAAGGCCATTATCAAAAGCGTGAACACAAGAAAAATCCCGTCAACGATGCTTTCAACCCAGTCAGTAGTAAGAGTCTGGCTGATAACTTCAAAAGACTTAAATCTGGATTGGACATCGCCCATATGTCGTTTAGCGAAATACTCATGGGGTAGCCCCATTAAGTGTCGAAACACAGATGACAAAACATGCAAATTTAACTTAGCACTTAATTCAACCACTTGATAACCACGGATCAACCATGCAAGCGATTTAAACAGACTGACAAATACAAAACCAATGCCAAGTACAATGAGAAAATCAGTGTCCTCACTAATGAGAATATTATCTATGGAGATTTGCGCGAAAAAAGGTATGGTAAGCAGAAATACCTGCATTACAAAAGACAATCCCATAATGATTGAGATAGACTTCCAAAAGGTGTTGAAGCCAGTAATTAGGTCGTTAAATCGGATTGCAGGCTTAGGTTTTTTCGGTGCGAAATTGTTTTTTGGAAAAATCTCCAGTGCAACACCTGTAAAGTGCTTTGAAATCTGTTCGATGGTAAAGCTGCGCTCACCGATTGCAGGGTCGTTGATGTAGAAACGGCCTTTTTTGACTTCCTTCAGAACTACAAAATGATCGAAGTTCCAATACAGCACCGCAGGAAGAGTCAATTCAGGTAATTCGTCTAGATTTAACTGAACTGCTCGAGAATTAAACTCTAAATGGTCTGAGATAAACATAAGATCCTTAATTGTAAGACCTTTTAAACTCACTGCATGCCGTTCGCGCATTTCAAACAGACTGAGCCCTTTCCCATAGAAGTTGGCTACCATGGCAAGGCAGGCTAAACCACATTCAGCAGCTTCCGATTGCAATATATTTGGAAATTTTTTAGCAAACATTGATTAGTTTCTTGATGAAATAGAGAACAGCGGACGAAAGAACCATTCAGCTAACGTTCTTCTTTCGCTGGCGAGATAGACCTCAACCTGCATGCCCGGATACAAAGGAAAAATATCGGACTCGCTTTTCACATATTGATGCTCCAGTTGCAAATAGACACTGTATGCGGGAACGTCTAGCCCTGAGCGATCAAAGTGATCTTTAGGCAAAATTACGGTTTTGCTGATATTGCTAACTGTCGCTTTGTACGACCCAAATTTTTCATAGGGGTAAGCAAAATAACGCAAATTGACATCAAGATTTTGCTTTATAAACCCTATTGAATTTGAAGGTACGTACATTTCAGCCATCAATGATAGATCTGCCGGCACAATTGAAAGCAAAAAGCTATCTGGCGTAATACTACTACCAGTTTTTAGAAGAAGCCCAGAAACGGTTCCACTTATTGGGGCACGTACTTGATAACCTGACTGGGAACGAAGGTTGTGGACCTGCCTTTTTAATTCATTAACTTCCAATTGAATATCTTGCCGCGCGGAGTCTACTTCATTTTGCAGTAATGCAAGTTTGTTTTGAGTAGCATTTAGCTTGAACTGCAACGTCTGAATATCAATTTGATGTTGATTGAGCGTGATTTTGCTGTCTAAATATTCTCTTTCCTGTAAATTGAATTCAGTTCTCGAGAGACGCTTCTGCTTAAATAAAGTCTGTGCTGCATCACGTTCTGCGGCGATAAGCAACACCACGTCTTTTTGAGTATCCAACAACTGTTTTTGTTGCTGAATTTCCATTTCCAACCGCGACTTTTCTTGCATGACTTGTGCGCTTTGCAAGACTAATCGTTGATTTAGATTCACTTCACGTTTCCGCAACAGGGCGATACTGCTGTCGAGCTCGAAAATTAAGTTTTCAATGGTGTTGTTACCCACGGAGTCAAAATTAGTGGGATTGATAGTGAGTAAGACATCACCTTCTACTACATTATCACCTTCATTCACATGAAGTTGTGATATTACACCACTCCTCTGAGCTGTAAGACGCGATGATTTGCCCGAGGAAACTAACATGCCACTTGCAAGTTCATATCTCGCATATTCAAAATTGAATATGACGAGTAGCAGCCCTGCAAAAAAAATGCACAATAGTCCTGAAAAGACTTTTAATAAAAGCGGAGGTGTTTTTAAAACGTGCCCGTCGTTTTGACTGACAATGTGTTGTAACGCTTCCTTTCTAAAAATCGTATTCATAAGTTAATGCTAGGCAACCTTTTCCTCGTCTTGAATACCCAATATTTCAAGCAAGCGATGCTGAGGCATACCATTGTCTAATAAGAACTGTGCAACATGTGCATAAAATTGCTGTAGACTTTCACAGAACACTGATGGATTGTGAAAGGAGTGATTTTTTGAATCGTATTGATGGGTTTGAACACCGCCACCGCCACAAATATTTGCCCAGCAACAAACTTCACAAGCAGGGGGAACGGCTCTTGATTCCTTCTCCATCTGAATCAATAGAGGTTGAAGCAAGAATTGTTCTAACGTTGTTTCAGTTACATTTGGTTTGATGAACTCATCCCACACTGGGGTTATACGTAAAATGTCATCAGGTGCGCACGTGCCATCACTGTGGATGGTAAATGCAATAGCTTTAGCGGCTTGTTTAGAGAAGCCAACGAAACGATTGGTTTCATCGCCACTAAATGCAGCAATAAGATTATTTATCCTTCGAACCTCAATATCTTCAAAGTCTTCTTTCCATAATTCAAAAAGATTAATTAGGTAGTCGCCATACGCCGCAGCTGTTGAGGAGTCGAAGTTATCATGCGTATAATCTGGGAGCAGGAAGTCTAATCCAGGAAACTTTAAGTCATCGACAAAGTGACGATATATTTTATTGGAGTCAAATTCATGGTTAATTACAGCAAGCCCGCCATAACTTTTTATCCTGCCAGACTCATAGGCTTCTCTTAGCAAACGAATTCCGTTCACGGTGTCATCGTAACTGCTACGCCCTTTATGATCTATACGGAATTTATCATTGTAAGATTTAGGTCCATCCAAACTTACACCAACTAAAAAGTTGTACTTACTTAAAATGTCAATCCATTCGTCGTCTATTAAAGCGGCATTAGTTTGTATGGCAAATCGGAGCTTAACGTCAGGATCAAGTGCGTCGATTAGTGCTTCTACTATTTCGATGAAACGCTCTTTTTTCAGGAAAAGTGGCTCTCCACCATGAAAATCTAAATTTACTTGATTAATACCAATACGTTTTGCGCCTTCAGCTAAAAACGCACCGATGTCAGATGCGGTTTTTGGCGTCATTACTGCCGGCATCTTTTCAAAATCATTATTCCCACCATTAAAATAATAGCAATAACTACAATTTAGATTACAACGTTCAACTATTTTAAGAACGATTTCGACGGTATTAACTTGCGAGAGGTAAGTCTGATCCATTTGCATATAAAATCCATTTAAGTCTTTTTGAAGCGAAAGCGGTTAGTCAAAACTAACCGCAATTGAATAGTAGCTAGACTAGAAGCGAATTTTTATCCATAGCTGACCCCATCCACCACCGCCAGCGATTTTTGTCAACATATCTGAAGCGATATTTTTACCAACTGGCTTTTTCTCAAGATTTACCTGACTTTTCAATTGCTCTAACTTCTTCATATTACTTAATCCTTAAGTTTGTTGTTGCGAAGGAATTCGCTATTCGATTGAAGCAGTGAAAGTACAAAAATGCAACAAGAAATATTTATTTTCAACGAAGTTATTCTAAAAAGTGAAGCGTGTTTGTCGAGAAATCGATGAGTGTTTTTGCTTGTTGAAGATTCGCCATGCCTATGACACCGACTACATTAAATTCAAATTTATCATTGTCTAAAACTGACGAGAGAGAAGTACTTAACAAGGGACTGGTAAATACCGTGTTGCCACCCACTTTCAACGAAATTTCCGGTGTGATAGAGATCGGAATAGTGTTCCCTTGAACATCCGTCGCATACTGCCCTTCTAAAACCTGAGTTTTTATTTCTAAACCTTCCGTCGCACTCGCGTCAATCACCGTGTATTGAGAGCCAGAGTCAACGATCAAACCAACTTCTTTTTCATTGATTTCAGTCTTGAAGTAAAGCAACCCAAAATCTGATTTGTAAAGGGGAACTGAAAATCTTCTCTGATACGCTGTTGTGCTTCCCAATAGTTGAACATCTTGTTGAGATATAAGCAGGCCAGCAGATAACTCTTTAATGACATCGAGACCAATAATCCCTAAATATTCATCGCCGCCATGTCCGAAAACATGACTACTTATCTGTTTGATTTCGAGTGACTTTCCAGCAACGGAGAAATTCTCAAGCTGAATAAGGGTGGATTCGACTTTACTTTCCGTAGTACCTGCACCATACCCCGTTCGCTGTTGTAGCACAGTGAAGTCTTCCAAAACAGATAGTTTATCTTGTCGAAATACTGAGCCAGAAGAACCTGTGTCGACTAGCATCTTTCCCGACAGGTTGTTAATCTCAACTGGCAACCAGAGTTCACCAAATTCGTTTGTCTGTACAGTGATATTACTTTTAATAGGTTCATGCGAAAGGTTCATGAGATTTTGGCCAGTTACTTTTTCATTCGCACTGATGCTCCCACTTACCGTCTGCATAAAAAGTATAGCTACGCAGACATTGTACCATTTATTCATTTTTGAACCCCGGCAGAAATCCGCAAAGAAATATTCGAAGAAGCAGGAGCTAACTCAAATCCACCGTGTAATCGAACAACCGCCCCGTCATTTGTCAATTGTGAATTATTGCCGTTGATAATCCCGACGTCAGCGGCAACAAAAGGAGAGAAGCCGTCGTCTTGAGGAAACAGAAGTGTATTATTAAGCCAGATTTCAATTAACACGTCACTGGTATCATTAAGATAACTTGCTGACGCGTCTACGTAGCTAACGCCTAATGATAAGTCGCTGCTGAATCGAAAATCGTTTGTGACCTCGTGAGTAAGCGGAAGCCACAACCCAATTGATGAAACATGAGCATCAGCGTTGAAATTTGAGCCCGCACTTTGAAATGATTGTGAAAGCGATAGTGAGGCTTCTAGCGTATCGTTTTGTGCAAACGCTTTACTGATAAGTAAAGCTGAAATTGCGTGTACAGCTAATATCCATTTAGTCGTCATAACGTGCTCTTCTGTTACCGTACAATTAAGAACCCAACTTGCCCTTCGGCATCTTATTGAAATAAGTGTATTACTATCCGACCACTAAAACAAATTCGAAGGTTCAAACCGCGCTCATCCGTTATTTGAATGAAACAACTCGTAGTAAAACTTTACCTTAACATTTCCTATCATACTTCACTTAAAGAAAATAAAAAGTGTCTGGTGAATTTATTTGACGTGGTCAACCAAATTCACACAACCCAGTTAAGCCGCTTTTCCTAGTTTTGCCATATCAGCCTCATATTGGTTTGGACTTTTGTAATCCAGATATGAATGCAGTCTCTGGCTGTTATAAAACATCGTGATGTATTGCAGAATATCCTGCTGCGCTTCATGCCGAGTTTGATAGTGTCGCCATTGCACGCGTTCTTGCTTCAACGTACCGAAGAAGCTTTCTACTACCGGTCGAGTCAACCAAGGGGAGCCTCCCCCCTTAGTTGCTCACAGAACCGTACGTGAACCTCTCGATTCATACGGCTCTTGCTATTCAGCCACCCAATTCCAAATTCGCCAATGTGCAAATAATAAAGAAGCTTTTGAGTACAACATACGAAGCCATTGTCCTGCACGCTTTTTACGGCGTTGCAGTTGTTTAAACTTTCGCATTGCCCACTTCATTATTTTCTCATTGATGTAGTCATAAATAGCAGACATCGCTGATTTCCTAAAGTGTCCGTAATAATTAATCCATCCTTGTATCATTGGATTAATTGCTCTGGCTAACTCTGAGACACCTTGACTGAAACACCCTTTTACCAACGGATGTGTCTTGATCTTAAGCCTAATAGCCTTCATAGACTTGCGGCTGACCGCTGGCGAGAAACTCACAAAGAATTTCCCCTCCTTGTCTCGGCAACTTCTCGGCCTAAAAGTATATCCCAGAAAGTCGAAACTTTGGCTGGGATAGGTACCTACTCGGTTTGAATCTTTACAATAAACAATCTTGGTTTTCTCTTGGCATAGCGCAAGTTTGCATTGCGCAAGGCGCGACCTTATCCTTTGCTCAATATATTCCAGCTGCTTTTGACTGCGACAATGCACAACAATATCATCGGCATATCTTTCAAAATGAATACAAGGAAACTCTTTTTGCATCCAACTATCAAAGCCTAGGTGAAGAAATATATTGGCGATCAGAGGGCTAATTACACCGCCCTGTGGCGTGCCCTGAGTCCGTTTTATGCGTTCTCGATTTGGCATCACCACGTCTGCTTTTAACCAACGTTCTATATACAGCATTGTCCATTTACACTGTGTAAACCTCGATACCGCTATCATGACCAATTTATGATCTAGCGCATCGAAGAAACCTTGAATATCCATATCCAGAACCCAATCATCACGCCAGCACCTGCGACGAGTCTGAGCAATTGCATCCAGTGCCGATTTATTTGGACGATAGCCGTATGAATCATCATGAAAGTAAGGCTCCACTTGCGGCTCCAAACGAGTCTTGATAACCATCTGAGCAATCCTGTCCGAAATCGTCGGAATTCCCAATGGCCTTAATTTTCCATTGGACTTAGGGATGTCAACTCGTCTTACTGGGGGAGGAAAATAACTCCCTGATGACAGTCTGTTCCAGATCTTGTAAAGATTACACTTTAAATTAGCTTCGAAGTCCTCCATCGTTTGCCCATCAATACCGGCAGAGCCTTTATTGGCCTTGACCGCTAGATAAGCATCCCATACTGCAAATTTAGATAAATTAAATGACTTTGCCAAGATTTACTGCTCCTCCCATTTCTGGTTGACAATAAAGCTCAGCAAAATAACGCAACCCCTTCGCTCCACACCCATTACAGATGCTTCATCACTACTACAAGTTGCTCCGCCCCTCTGGTTTACATCGGTACTTGCGGTAATATTCAACTGAACATCACTTCTTCCCTTATCATCAAACCAGTAGGTTCCCACGTTCCACAAAAGAGCCTGGTTCAAGCTCATGCAACCTCTACACCGAACGCCACCCAGCCCATAAACAGGTACTGTCTGGATTCGTCCCAGATTAACAACGCTATCTGGTTTTGACGTTAGTTGGTTTGCTTTTCGACATGTCATCGATTGTTCACTTTCGTTCATCTTCTTGAACCATACCTGACACTTTTAAAGTGCCTTTTCCAACGACGCTCACTACCATAGCTTTTGACTACAGCAGCTCGTGGTGGTTTGAAGCCAGATCCTGTAATCAGACTTCGAGGGACCTACCCTCATCTCTTATGCAGCATGGCAATGTGACAAACTTTCTGCCACATGCCTTCGTGGCACACCATTATCCCAGCAGTCACCTTTTCCACTCATACTGCCCGTGATCTGATGCAGGTTCAGTAACTGCCTGAACTGTCTGCTGGCGTATTGTGAACCGCGATCTGAATGGTGAATCAATCCAGCTTGAGGTCTTCGCTGCCACAACGCCATAGTCAGCGCATCACACACAAGCTGGGCGTTCATCCGCGACGACATGCTCCAGCCCACAACTTTGCGTGAGAACAGGTCAATGACAACCGCCAGATATAACCAGCCTTCCTGAGTCCAGACATAGGTGATATCCGATACGTAAGCCTGGTTGGGCTGTTGTACATCAAATTCGCGGGTCAGCACATTATCGAACACCGGCTGTTTATGATTGCTGTTGGTGGTTACTTTGTACTTCTTGCGCCGCTTCACGCTAACACCTGCCTCTTTCATCAAGGCCTGCGTCCGGTGTTTGCCTACCGGATAACCCAGGGCATTCAACGCTCGCTTCATGCGCCGCACGCCATAGGTAAAGTCACTGGCTTCAGCAATTTTTTCGACCCACTCAATCATCTCATCATGCTGTGGATCCGGCTCAATCTCGGACTGGCGCTTCACGTAACGATAATAATCAAAGCGGCTGACACCCAATACCTGACACATCAGGCTAATTGGCCAGGCCTTCTTATGCTGGGTGACGAAACCGTATTTCACTTGGTTTCTTTGGCAAAGAAGACCGTCGCTTTTTTTAAAATCTCTTTCTCCATTTTCATGCGCTTATTTTCTTCCCTCAAACGGCGGATCTCTTCTTGCTCAGGCGTGAGCTTGCCATTACCACGGAAGGCGTGAGTTCCTTCTCTTTCTTGTTCTTTAATCCAGCGACCAAGCATATTGGCACTGATATCCAGGCTTCTTGCAGCTTCAGCAATTTTGTAGTTTTGCTCAGTAACCAAACTGACTGCATCCAGTTTGAACTCTTTTGAATAGCTTTTTCGAGTTTTCATATACACTCCAGTTGAGAGAATTATCTCTTAACCGGGTGTGTGAATCTATTGGAACACGTCACCAATCGGCTCTATCGTAGTCGGAGGTGAAAGCTCTACCTTCGTTTTGCGCCTCTTTTTCAGCTTGTTGGTATGCCGATTTTGCTTTGGGTAATCGGCCACCGCTTTCAAGACAGGCTTCAATAGTACTAAAGGCTTCGAAATTTTTGGTTCGATTGTAGGATGCGCTCGACGAGTCATGACATATGCCCGATGTGCTTTTCTTTACTTGGGCGTATGCGTCATTAGGAAACGTGCATGCGAATATAAAAAAGCTCAGTAGAACGAGTATCGGAGTATTACGATTCATGATTGCCTTGTTCTTGTGTAACCGATCATTTTAGACCGTTCTTGACCGCCTGACTAAGATCGAGTTTAGCAACGCTAACCGCAGTTACTATGCCAGCCGGCACCTTGTGATGCGTCTTGCCATTGTTGTTAGCAATGAGCACCGTTTTTCTATTTTTCTTAAGTAACGTGCCGGTGATAGTTTTGCCATCATGAGCATACTGCACTTTCATGCCTGGGCGCAGTTTAGCAAGCGCTTCTCTATCTTGTTTTGCTCGTAATTCATCAATGCGGTTAACGACCGCTTCATTGAGTATATACAATTGGTCGAGAGTGAGTTGGCTAATATCGATGGTCGTTTTCGTTTCTTTTTCGGTCATAGCGTCTTCACTTTTCTATGTCTGAGCGCAGGCGTTTATCAGCGAACAGTGCTTTCCAGCGTCTAGGGGTTAAGTCGATGATGTCTTTGGCTGGATGTTGCGATACGCGTTGCAGTACATCGACTAGGTAGTGGTATGGATTGATGTTGTGTAATTTGCAGGTCACGGTGAGTGTATGCAAGGCACCAAGCTGTTTTGCGCCCAACTCACTCCAGCAGAACAAATGGTTCTTCTTACCCATAGGGATAACGCGTAAGGCCCTTTCTAAATGATTAGTGTCGATATTCACTTGTGCGTGCGTCAGGTAAGTCTTTAACTCATGATGACGGTCATAGGCATAAGCTAAGGCTTTGCTTAACGGATCTTTAGGTAATAATTCTGGGCGTTGGCGTTGCTCGTATAGCCAATGAAACAGAGCATTGATGACAGGCTCGCTGTGTTTGAGGCGATATTGCACGGTATCCTCGGCATTAAGCGCGTGTTTTCGTATGTGTGCTTCCACTTTATACAGCTTTTGTATTTCAGCCAAGGCGTATTGTGCCTCTTTAGGATGATAATCCAATGCTTTTTCGAAGTAGCGGCGCGTATGCGCCCAACAGGCTGCATGGGTGATGTGTTGGCCTTGGCTGTTTAGCGTATCAATGATTTGGCTATACACCGCATAACCATCGCTTAGCAAGGTGCCATTAAAGCCAGTGAGTTGCGCAATCGCATGTTGTTTGCCGCGAGAAGATGACCAGGTAAAGGCCACTTCATCTTGCTCACCATAAATGGGCCAGAAGTAGGTTTGTTTCATGGTGTTATGTTTGCGGCGAGTCGAGGCTTGTCGACCCGCCTTCATCGGCGTTTCATCCATGCTGATGTTGCCCCCACTCAGTATATTACTCAGCACTGCTTGTGCGATAGGGATAACTAAATCAATGCTTTGACTGACGTAGTTGATTAAGCTCGCCCGCGATAAAGTCACACCCGATTGCAGCATACGTAAATGCTGTCGGTGAAGGGGTAAATGGAATACGGCTTTATCAACCATGAGGCCCGCTAATAGTGATACATCCGCATACGCCCCTTCTAACACATTATCGGGAGTTGAGGGGGACAACATGTTGCCCGTTTCTTTGCTTTTAAAGACTTTTTTGCGATAAATTAAGACTTGGTAGCTACCTGGCAGTTGCGCTAAGCGATGGGTCTCTTTCGTGCCAATAATTTCATACTTATCAGCATCCTCACCTTCAAGCTCGGGGCAAGGCACATCAATCACTTTTGTGGGCACGTCATCAGTAAAGCGAAGGCCGGTATCATTGACGTTATTGTCATCTTTTTGTTTAGTGGAGCGGGCATAGCCTTTGACGGCTTTTTTAGGTGCTGGCGGTAAATCTTCATTCGTCGCTTGGCCAAACAACTGCGTTTGGTCAGAATTCTCTACTATGTGCTTTTCTGACTTACGCCCAAACAACTGACGCTTAAACCAGTCGACTTGTTGTTGCAACTGCGCGGCGTGTGCTTGTGACTCAGCCAGTTTTGCACACACATTAGCATATTCTTCTTGTGGAATATGAGGTGTGTTTTGTGGCAAATCGGCAGCGCTTTTCATGCGGCTAAGTATAGCAAATTCAGCTACTTAAGTCGCATGTTTTGTTTGCCTTTTTGCCAATAAACACCATCAATCAAACACTGTAACTGCGCGGTGTTCAGGGCGATTTTATGCCCATTACCTGACACTTTACCGAAGGTGCCCCGCTCCAATCTTTTCGACCATAAACAGTAACCGCCTTGATGGTAATACAGCACTTTTATCATGGTGCGTTTGCGGTTCACAAACACAAACCAATCGCCGAGCTGTGCTTGCATCTGCAACTGATTGTTCACCAACGCCGCTAAGCCGTCGAACTGCTTGCGCATATCGGCAATACCAAGATATAACCATATTTTAGCGCTACTTGCTGTTAGCATTAACCATCTCTACTCATGTTCAGCACCACACCGTTTGGTAGCGTTAACTCGATTTGCCATTGGCGCATGGCTGGCCGATGTGAGGTCATGCTGTCAATGGGCAGCCATTGCGGTGATGTCTGCGGCAACGACAAAGCTTGACGTTTTTTGCGTTGCAAATAAAAAGTGGACTGGTTAATGTGGTGCGTGTGGCAAAACTGCGCGATGGTCATATCGCTGGCTTCTTGCGCATCGATAAGTTGCTGCCATTCTTGAGAGCTTCGTCTAGTCATTGATATTTTCTCCTATATTAATCAATGATTAGATTTTAGGGGCTTAGCTTAAGAATAAAAGAGCGGTCTATTTTGACCGCTTACATTTTAAATGGTGACAACCAAAGTTAACTTATTAACTCTAAATATTCTTCCTCTGTTAGCACTTCCACACCTTTGTCACGGGCCGCATTAATTTTGGTTTCACCAACCTTCTCTCCTGTTACCAAATAGGTAGTATTACCAGTGACCGATTTGGCCACCTTAGCTCCAAGCGCTTTTGCTTGTTTTTCCATGTCACCACGAGACCCCTGTTGCATGGAGCCAGTAAAAACAACAACTTTTCCAGCTATAGATGAGCCTGAACTTTCTCTATAGGATTCCTTAGGTGTGACACTTAAGTTAAAGCCAAGGTTATATACCTTGAAAAACTCCTCTCTAACGTTTGCTAGCCCTTCGACAATTGCTTCTGCGCTTAATTGTGCAAAGCCATCTATTTTAACCATTTCCTCGACTGATACTTCGAAAAGTTCAACGATTGAATGATGCTGAAGTAATTTTTCACAGTTTCCTCCAGCTAATCGGCTAACTCCAAATGCAGCAAGAAATCTCCAATCCTCTATTTCAATTTCTCTACTTGCTTGAAGTTGGTCTAATAGATTTTGTGATGTTTTATCTCCAAATCCAAATCCAACAAATTGGTGCTTAGGGATCTGATAGATTTCATGGATATGTTTGATGCCATAACTTGTGATCTTCTCAATCACCTTAGGCCCAAAACCATCGATATTACCTAATGTCTTAAAGAAATGAATCAGTGTGTTCTCTGTTTGAGCAGGACAATCTGACTTGTTTGGACATATTAAATGCTCACCTTCCCAAATAAGATGAGCATTACAGCTGGGGCAACTCTCAGGCAACTCAGGTTCTGTAGGTTTAATGACCATTTCTATTTTAGGAATAACCAAACCACTTCTCACTAGTTTAATGATTGCTCCAGGACCTACTCCATTTGTTTTTACCATATTATAGTGATGAACTGTTGCTCTACTTAAAGTTGCACCGCTAAGTTTAGTGGGGACTAATTCAGCTACAGGTGAAACTCGACCTGTCCTTGAAGTCTGAGGAATAACTCTCAACACCTCAACTTCAGCCGATTCATCATTCACTTTAAACGCAATTTGCCACCGATGGAACTTCCTCGTTGAACCCATATGCTCTTTAATTGCAGAATTATTCGTTTCTAAGATTAAGCCATCAATATCAAAGTCAACAGCGTTCCACATTCGCTCTAAAATATCATCAAACTCATTAATTAGAGTGTCTATAGAACCAACCCAGTCCTCAAGCGTTGAAAAAGGATAGAAAACACAAGCTCCTTCATCTATGGCTAGTTTAACGTTCTCATCAACCTTCTTTTCAGCAATTATTGCTGCTTGAATATTTCTGGAGTTCTCAAAATGCTCACTAAGAACTTCATCAAAATATGACTTTTTAATAACAATCTCACCAGGGCCTAATCCTCGAACTCCTCCCTTAGCGACTTTAAGACCTCTCTCGAAAGCGCGGGTTATATCTTGCCCCTTATAGCCATCACCACGAGTGTAGAGAGTTTTTCCATCATCAAAAGCAGCATAACCATCCAATTTTGGAGTCACTCTTATTTCAATATTCTCAGTGTTTTCACCAATTTCATTAGCCGCTTTAATCAGTCTATCGGTCCATTTTTCGATCTCTTCTTTTGAGTATGCTTTATCTGTCGAGAGCATTCTTTGAGGAAGAGTTACTGTTTTACTTTCTTTTAATGGTTCTTCTTCAACTTTGAACATATAAGAATGCTGAGGATACCTTGTTCTCAACTCTTCCAATAAAACATGATCGTATTCTTTGTCAGTGACAATTGGAAAGCCTGCTCGATAGCTTGCATTTGCAACATCCAATACTAGTAACAACTTCTCTTTACTTAGGTTGGTTAAGTTATCAAGATTAAAAAATTCTTGTATGTCATCAGTTGAATAGCTTGGATTCAAAAATTGTATTGCTGCCAATTGTTCTTTATTAAATTTAGTTTTTGACATATGTACCTCTAAGCAGCTAGTGAGAATGAAAACGCACTATTTGAAACATTTGAGTTCAGGGTGACACCCATTGCACCGGTACGTCCTACTTGAAACTCAACATCTAACAGTTTGGTTATTTCTTCTTGGGCAGGAAATTTCTGTGCAATGGCCCAGCGCGGCGCGCGTGCCACAAAGCCTAATGTTTGTTGTACGCTAATATCATCAACTTTAAACACTACGCCATCAATATCGTAAGGTAAGTCGTCACGAAGGGTCAATATTCGCTGATAATACGCTAAGCAGCCTTTGCCTCCCTCTGCGGTGTCGATATCAGGGCATAAGGGTATGCCCCACTCACCTAATTGCGCTAATCGCGCACTATGATGATGTGGCAGCTCAAAATCCTCAGGCGTAACCACACCCAAAGAATAGGCGTAAAACATTAACGGGCGTTTCGCTGTTACTTTTGAATCAAGCTGTCTAAGGCTTCCAGCGGCAGCATTACGCGGATTAGCAAAAACTTTACCGTCGTTAGCACGCTGATAATCATTAAGCGCTTCAAAGCCCTTTTTAGGCATAAATACTTCGCCGCGAACTTCCAATCGAGATGGGTAGTTTTCGCCGCGTAATTTAAGAGGAACGTTAGCAATGGTGCGAACATTGGTAGTAATGTTCTCGCCAACTTGGCCATCACCCCGAGTCGCTGCACGTACCATTTCGCCATTTTCATAAAGAATACTAACCGCCAATCCATCAAGCTTTGGTTCGCAACTAAAACCGAGTTCTTTATTGTCTTTCAGGCGATCGTAAATACGTTTTTCAAACGCCAATAGCGACACATCATCAAACGCGTTATCAAGTGATAACATAGGCACTTCATGGGTAACTTGCTCAAAAGCAGAAAGCGCAGAGCCCCCCACTTTTTGACTTGGCGAACTTACACTCTGCAATTCAGGGAATTGCTTTTCGATGCTAATGAGTTCCTGCATATCTCTATCATATTGCGCATCGGGCACTGTTGGGGCATCGAGCACATAGTATTGATAGTTGTATTCATTTATCTGCCCACGAAGTGATTCGGCGCGGGCTTTTGCTTGTTCTAACGTGTCTGACATTATGATACTTGCGTGTAATTTTTTAAAAGAAATGGCGGTTTCACTCTGCTAACTAAAACAAAAAGCAGCACGCTCACTCAATGCTAATTGAGTGACTGTACTTAACGCCAAATAATTGTCCTAATGGTAGCATGAGAAAACAAAAAAGGGCCGCTAAAAAGACAGGCCCTTTATGCAAATTTATAGGAATTGACTACTGGCGGGTAATCATACGTTTGCGTTCAAACTCACGTATTTTTTCCATGTATTGCTGTAAACCTTGTTTAGTTAGCACACTACGACGTCCATCAAGCACTTGAGCACCGAACTCATCCGCCAACTTACGTGCAGCGTTGTGCATCATATTGAACACTTGATGAGGGTCGCCCTCAATGGGCAGGATCATAAACAAAGAAACACCCTGCGTGTTGAACGTTTCAAGACTATCAATATCGAAAATTCCAGGCTTAAACATATTAGCCAAGCTAAATAATACCGGCCCTTTACCATTTGAATTGACATGACGATGAAAAATATCTTGGTCACCAAACTTAAAGCCAAGCGTTAATAACATTGGCAACAAGGCCGCGCCAGCTATTGGGTCTTCCTCGGGGGCTTTCACGTTGAGTACGAGTACTTCTTGCTCAACTTGCTCAGAAGCGCCGCCATTTTGGGTGCGGCTGCCAGAAGCAGTTTGCATACTGTTATCTTGGCTGTCTGTACTGGCACTTTCTGCGCTTCCTGCATTGGCTGCACTATCGTCAAAATCGATACGCATTTGATCATCGCCAAATTTAGGCTCTTGGCGCTTACGAGAAATAGGTTTGCTGCGCTTTCCTTTCATAAAGCGCTTAGCTTGTTCACCTAGGCCGCTGGCAATAACGACTTCAGCACCTTCGCTTGCCTGATTTTGGGTCTCTTTGTGGCCTGTTTGCGCAGTATTACCCGACACAGATTGTGTTGCCGGTGAGTCCAAACTGAAATCATCAATTTCTGGTGAGTTGTGTTCAGGCGTTGGTTGGCTATTGCCCGCTTCAGGAGACACTGGTGTACTGTCTACCGCACTATAACTTACAGAAGGCTTGTTGGTAGCGGCAGTTTCAACTTCGCTAGCAGGTTCATCATCGCCTTCTCGTAATAGAAACCCTGGCGGTTCTGGGAATGCATCTGAACTAAATCCATCATCTTCACTGGCAGGGGCGGAACTGCTTTGAAGGTGTGGCTTTGGATTAGACACCACCGAACCATAAAGCTTAGGTTTATCGGCTACCTTTTCTTTGGGTGTATTAGTGTCGGAAGCGGAATCTTCAGCGCTCGCTCCACTACTCGCGGCATTAGCTTCTTTCTGCGTAGAATCGGCTAAAGGATCACTCGTTTCATTGTAAGGCGATGTTTTATCCGATGTATTATTAACATCATGCTTAACACCTACATCGCTAACATCGCTATCATCGGTGCTATCGCTACCATAAAAACTTTTTGCTTTAGAGGTACTCGCCGCAGTGTGATTGTCATGGCTAGATGCATCACCTAGGTCTTGTTCATCGCTTGCATCGAAACTGTCTTGCGAATTTTCTTGAGCATTGCCAGAACTCACCACGCGAACCTGGCCAATACCTAATTCATCAAATCCTTCTGATTGCGACCCTTCTTCCTCGCCAGTATCTGCCCACTGACGGGGTTCAACCCGAGGTTTACTGCTCGGCTTACCGTTTTTGCGAATTTTCCAAATACCGTGCGCAAGTACTGCAATTATAAAGCAGGTACCTGCAAACAATAGTGATAGACGTAATTCATCTTCCATTTAGCTTCGTCGCCCTTTGTTATGCTTCTGCGAAAGCCATTGCTTGTTCAACATCAACCGCTACCATCCTAGACACACCAGGTTCTGCCATGGTAACACCAGTTAAATGACTTGCCATTTCCATCGCAATCTTATTGTGGGTGATATAAATAAACTGTACCGTTTGCGACATTTCTGAAACCAAGTTACAAAAACGCCCAACGTTAGCATCATCCAATGGTGCATCAACTTCATCCAGCAAACAAAATGGTGCTGGATTAAGCCTAAATATCGCAAATACCAATGATAAAGCGGTTAACGCTTTTTCTCCACCGCTTAAAAGGTGAATTGTGCTATTTTTCTTACCAGGAGGGCGCGCCATGATAGTCACCCCAGTTTCTAGCAAGTCATCGTCGGTTAAGGCTAAATAAGCAGAGCCTCCTCCAAACACTTTTGGAAACAGGGTTTTCAAATCTTGGTTCACTTGCTCAAACGTAGTAGAAAAACGGGTACGGGTTTCTTTATCTATTTTACGTATCGCGCTTTGCAATGTTTCCAATGCATCGGTCAAATCATGGTATTGAGTATCAAGGTGTAACTTTCGTTCCGATTGGGTTTCGAATTCTTCTACCGCTGCCAAATTCACCGCCCCCAAGCGAGACAAACTTCCTTGCGTGCTTTCAAGTTCTTTCTGCCATTTTGTTTCATCTGCCTCGTCTGGCAATGTTTCGAGAATAGATTTTAGCGACAACTTGCTATCTTCTAATTGCTCCAAAATGGCAGTAGCACGCACTTTAAACCCTTCAATCTCGATATTTAGCTTTTCGATGTTGCTCGTGCGCTCTTGAATATCTTTCGCCAACGCCTGTTGACCTTTTTCAGACTCACGCAGCATTTGCTCTATTTCATCATGCTTAGATTGGTACTCGGAACGCTTGCTTTCAAGTTCACTTTTTTGTGTAAGCAGTTCTTGTAATTGAACTTTTTGAACCGCCTGTGGCGCTGACAAGTCTGTAAGCTCTTTGCTTAGCGTATCCCGTCTCGATTGATAATCGGTGAGCTGCTGTTGGTTACGCGTTACCTGTTGTGCATATAAATTTTGATGACTTTCCAATTGCTGTACTTTTAATGCCATCTCATGAGCCTGATGTGTTAACGACTCTACCTTGCTGCGAAGTTGCGCCACCTTATTATCAAATTGTTCTCGGTTATTTTGCGCTTCGCTAACGCGCGCTTCGTATTCCGATAACTGCGCTTCATGAATTTCAAGCTGTCCGGATAAAGTAACGAGCTGCGCTTCTTCTTTACTTAACATGACGTTTTGCTTGCTTAATTCGTCTTTAAGTTTTGCGCTTCGCGCCGCTAATTGTTCGTTTTGCATCACCAACACAGACATAGCATTGGTATGCTGAACTAGGGTATTTTTAAGGTTCTCATAAGTGAGTTTGGCATGGTCACTTTGCTCGGCATTACGACTAACCAGCACGTTAGCTTCTTCTACTTTTGCCTGGGCTAATGCTATATTGTCTTCAATGTGGTTAAGCGTTTCACTTAATTCAGCCAGCTTTGATGCTCTATGTAACACGCTGTTTTCAACTTCCCCGCCCCGCACTACCCAATCTTTAGCACACCACAGACCTTCTTCTGAAAGTACGGACATTGTGTTTTCAATGGTGCTGACCATATTCACTGCATCAGCGTTGGTTTCACACAATAGAATATGATTGAACGCTTCTGGTACCCGTTCGCTTGGTAAAGCGGCAGCCAAGGTGTTGGGTTGTTTTACATCGGTGAAAGCTGATTGGGCAAACACCCGCTCCCCCATGGGTAAAAGCGGTATATGATTAACTAAGTCGTTTATTTCAAGAGAACTGGCAATATAAGGTTGATGCCAATAGCGCAATACGGTTTCCACACAGTCATTCAAATTTTCTGGCACATTCAACTGCTGCCACAACAATTGTAAGTCGCTATGCACCTCGGCATAGCCAGTAGCAGCATCATCTTGCAGTGCTGATAGTGCTGCAATGGTAGATTGCAAAGATTGTCGTTCGCCATCTAGCTCTCTATGCATTGTTTCTACTTGTGCTAGGGCTTGCTGACTGCCTTTAAGGGCTTCTTTGGTGTCATTGTATTGTTCCAATGCCTCGCTTACCTGGACTTCGGCTTCATCAATTTGCGCGTTCAACATCGATATACGATCGGTAATATCATCGGTGTCGAGCTGGCTAAGCTCATCGTTCAGTTCACTGATACGCTGCGAAGTACGAAGCTGCATGTTCATCGTTGACTGAATTTGACTATGACAGGTTTGCACTTCTTGCTTTAAGCGATGATAGATTTGTTCGTGCTCGCGGCTTTGTGCACTGAAGTCACGGCGTTCTTGCTCGGCATCATTAAACATGTCTTTGGCTTGTGCCAAAGCTTCATCATTCAATGCTTGCTGGGGTAACAAGGTGTCTAAACCCGATTTAGACGTGGCTAACGCTTGATTAGCTTCTTCTAACCCAGCGACCAACAAGTTCGTTTGCTCGTTCAAGGTGACGAGTTCGGCCTCAATCTGTTGTTTGCGCTGCTGACTATGTAATTCGTTTTGTTCAATGCGAGTAATCGCATTACTGGTGGTAAATAGCTGCTGCTGTACATCGTCTGCAGCTTGTTTGTTTTGCGCCAGTTGCTCTTTGTAGGTGAGCATGCCCGCTTCATCGCCATGTTGCCGTAACACTAATGCATCAAGTGCTTGCTGGTGACCTTGCAGCGTCTGCTTTAAGTTTTCAGTTTGTTCGCTATTTTTTAAAAAACGAATACCCGCTAATTGCCCCTTGAGTTCACGCACTTTCTCACGCAACATTTTATAACGGGTTGCAGCCGCGGCTTGGCGCTGAAGCTTTTCAAGTTGTTGACCAAGTTCATCACGCACATCATTTAACCGCGCTAGGTTATCTTGCGTGTGGCGAATACGATTTTCAGTTTCCCGCCTTCTTTCTTTGTACTTGGAAATACCGGCCGCTTCTTCGATGAAAACTCGCAGCTCTTGCGGCTTAGATTCTATTAGCCGAGAAATCATACCTTGTTCAATAATGGCGTAAGAGCGAGGCCCCAACCCTGTACCCAAAAACAGATCGGTTACATCACGACGACGACACTTAGTGCCGTTTAAAAAATAGGTAGATTGGGCATCGCGGGTGACTAATCGTCTTACTGATAATTCGCTGTAGGTGGCATATTCGCCACCAATTCGCCCTGCACTGTTATCAAAAAACAACTCAACACTGCACTGCCCCACAGGTTTACGTGCGCTAGAGCCGTTGAAGATAACGTCGGTCATGGCATCGCCTCGTAAGTTCTTAGCAGAACTTTCCCCTAGTACCCATCGTACGGCATCGATTACATTCGACTTTCCGCACCCATTTGGGCCGACAACAGCAGTCATTTCACTAGGAAAAGGAATTGTGGTTGGGTCTACAAAGGACTTGAAGCCCGCTAGTTTGATCTTTTTTAAACGCACAACAATACCTTACGCACTAACGCTACGTAACAAGATGCGCCCCGTTGATATGGGTTAAATGTTATAAAAGAAATATTTAGCGTATTGGCTAAGTGCATTAGGAAGCACATTTTTTTGGTTTTTATTATGCTTGGACTTTACCAAATCTAACAGCTTGTAACAATTACCATTTCGTTTGCGTTAGGGTGTTACGTATAATGAGTAAATAATTTTGTTTTAGTAAAAGTTTTTGTAGCAGTTTTAGTAAAACCATCGTAGTAAAACCGAGCAGTGGAGTAATGATGAGTTCGCGAAGTGGTATACATTATTTTTTTGAAGGGTTTTCATTAATCAAAACTAAAGGCTTAAAACGCTTTGTTTTTGTTCCTTTGGCTATCAACATTCTGCTTTTTTCCGCCGCTTTCTATTTTCTATTTGGCCAAATTGAATACGGCATAAGCTATGTGATAAACCTAGTACCTGAATGGCTGGGTTGGATTAAAACGGCAGTAAATTTCTTTTTATGGCCGTTAGCGGTGTTAAGTGTACTGCTTATATTTGCCCTGATATTTGGCACACTTGCAAACTGGATTGCTGCGCCTTTTAATGGTGTATTATCAGAAAAAGTTGAGCGGCACTTAACTGGGCAAGCGATGGGTGACGATGGATTACTCGACCTTGTAAAAGACATTCCTCGTACCTTAGGTCGAGAATTCACAAAACTCTTCTGGTATATCCCTCGTGCCATAGGCTTTTTAATACTGTTTATATTTGTGCCTGTGTTCGGGCAAATTCTGTGGTTCTTATTTTCAGCTTGGATGATGGCAATCCAATATTGCGATTACCCTTACGATAACCACAAAATTGACTTCAAACGCATGCAAAATCACCTGTCGCAGCATAAAGGCAAATCGATGTCCTTTGGCATTATGGTGAATATCTTTTCACTTATTCCCGTGGTGAACTTTATCGTTATGCCAGTCGCCATCTGTGGCGCTACATCAATGTGGGTTAGTGAACTACGTGACGAAGCATTAACGAACCGGGTTTAATACTCTATTCTTCAGTATTGGTTTTAGCGTCTGTATTAGTATCGGTAGTGGTAGCAGCATCTGCTGCCTCCCCCGCATTTATTTCACCACTCGCCTTGTGGCTTTCGTAGGCCGCAAGCCATTGCCCGGCCTCTTGGGGTTGTCCGCTTTTATGAAAAGCCTGAAACAGGTTCATTGAAATAGGTCGCTGCGCCGCGGGATTTGCTAACTGGTCTTGCCACAAAGACAAGTATAAATCGGGTATGACTCCACTATCATGGTGTTCCATAAACGTGATAACACGGCTAGGTTTGTAGCTGGTGACGTTTATTGCACCACAGGTTTTGGCAGTCCCTACCCGTAAAGGTAAAAACGCTTCTTTGGCTTTGGTTTCCCAGTGATTTACGGTGTTTTGAGGATGATAAGCAATAGCACCGTCCATAGTAAGATTAGGCGGAGCAAATGTATTTAACCCTTCGTTAGAGCAGTATCGCCTTGCGGCGTTGCGTGACAACGCATATTCGTCAATAAAACCAGCGAAGTGCGCCAGTTCGTGTACCATCACCGAGTAAGCATCGCTTATATCTAAGTACATCACCCCATTTTGAACATTAGCTTTGCCCTGCTCCGATACCACGATGGCATGGGTAACATCTCGAGCCTTAACAATTGGCGCCAGTGGCTTCACGTTGCAGGCAAGATTACCTTGCCCTTGAAAATTAGCGTTACAATCGAGCACATTATTTTCAAGCCATAACGGCGGCGCAATACATAGTGGAAGTTCACTCAACCGCTCATCGCTCACATAGTCTTTATATAACTTATCAGCACGAGCAATCGTGGCCAATGAGGTAGCGACAAGTTGTATTCGCTGATGGCACATTGTATTTGATTGCCATGAATATTGAGACACAGCAGTAGGTGTTGTTGGCCTATACCGTTTAATAACAGATGCTATCTGCTGCGCTAATTTATGACCTTCCTTAGCGGCGCGCTGAATAAATACCTTGGCGTCGTCACGATTATTTTCATCCCACAATAATCTGCCGTACTTAAAAGCACTTTGCATATCATCCATGGCCGTTTTCTGAAGCCAAGGTTTTGCTAATTCTGGTTGAGCGTGTAACAGATACCAATCAGCGAGTGCAGCTTGAGCAGGCATATAGCCTTGTTCAGCCGCTCTAATTAACCATTTCTCTCGTTTTTCTGGGTTCTCAGTCGCCATGGCAAAGGCGAGTTGCGCTTCGGCGACATTACCAAGGGCAGCTAAACGAACCAGCCGATCTGAAGCGGCCTCCTCACCTAGTAATTGGTATAACGCCCATGCTGCGTCAGCATTATTAATTGAGGCTAACTGCTCAAGCCAATATTGGGCATTATTTTTAGTTGCTACATTGATAAGAAGGTGTTGTGCTTCTTCGCTGGCATTGTCGTTGCCCTGACTTGTACCAGATTGTTCATGATTTTGCGCCGCAAGCCATAGCAGCGCGTAAACGCTTTGCTTTAACGGCCGAGCTTTATTTGACGAAAGTGGGTTACTCGCGGGAGCGCTAGCAGTTGAATCAGCGCTGGCTGAATTAGAGCTAAGTGGATCAGAACCGGCTTGTTCGGGTGCCAATGCATCAGATAAATCAGGCTCGGTTGAAAGAGGCTCGGCTAAGAGGAATTGCTTATCGTAAGCATGTATTGCCGAGGTAGCATTACGCACTAACTGCTGCGTGTAACGGCCACTGTCGCCCGCTATCAGCAACAGCGCTATTATCGCTAATGTTAATCCACGCATTGTCTAGACGCTGTTACTCTTCAGCGTCTGACGAACGTTGACGAAGACGGTTAAGCTCCATTCGAGCGTAACGATGTTCAACATAATCAAAGACGTTGGTGCTCAGCGCCAACTTAAAATAGTTAGAAGCGATACCATTGTTGCCATCTTGGCTATGGTACTTGCCTAAATAAAAGTACGCTTCACACAGCCTATCGGTTAATGCTTTTTGACTCTTTACACCGTCAAGTAGCGAATTAAGCACTGCGTTTTCATCAACCACGCCTAAAAATAAATCGGTTAGTGTGGTGGCCCAGTGTTCATTATTTAATTCTGGGCGAATAGCCGCTAAATAAGCCTGACCTTCTTCTGGCGATAAATCGTAATGGGCAAAATACGCCCACAAGGCACGAAACGGGTCAGAATTATCCTTTTGTAAAAACCAGCCTAAATCTTCTATAGCCAATTCCGATCTACCGCCGTAATACAATGCAATGCCACGGTTTAAAAAGGCGAAGTCATATTCAGGGTTAATTTCCAGCGTAGAATCGAAAGAATCGTAGGCTTGAATAAAATCACTTTGCTGAATGTAATGAATACCCATTGAATTGTAGGCTTCTGCAAAATCCGGCTTAAGGTTAATGGCCTGACTGTAATCAAACTGTGCTAATCCACCTAACCCGACGCTGTCGTATAGCATTCCACGCTGTAGGTGAAGTTCTGCTTTGTCTTCATCAGACAAGGCGCTGCTACCCAAAATTTGATTGTAACGGGCAATAGCCATTTCAGAGCGAGGATTAACTGGCGCTGGCTCTGCTAACAGTAAATTACCCATTTGTGGTTGGCGAGAAACTTCTGGAGTTTGTGCACAACCGCCTAAAATACCAACAAATATGAAAAAAAAGATGAGACTAACGTTTCGACGCATGGTAAAAAAGCATTCTTAAGTAAGAAAAACATCCCGCGTTACAGATGCGTAAGCGGCTTTATATGCCGCCAACTTTCTCGCATTTAGTGTAAAAAGTAAAGTTATAAGTCGGGAGAATGTAGGTAGTTATGGATAATAAAAAGATAAAAAAGCTAATAGAACAAGCACAAGAAGTTCAACAACACTCGCACTCACCTTATTCTGATTTTAAAGTGGGTGCAGCTGTACTTACCGAGTCAGGTGATATTTTTGCAGGCTGTAATGTCGAAAGTGCCGCTTACCCCCTTAGCCAATGTGCTGAAGCCAGCGCCATTGGAAATATGGTTAGCCACGGCCATAAACGCATTCATTCTATTGTGGTGGCGAGTCAAAATGACGAATTTTGCTTTCCTTGCGGAGGCTGTCGACAAAAAATTGCAGAATTTGCGCCAGACGATACCCCTGTGGTGATGGTCACTAAATCGGGTAAAACCCACGAAACCACCATTGGTGAATTGCTGCCTAATGCGTTTAGAGCGCACGATTTAGGCAAGTAGGTAGGTTTAGGCTTGATATTTAAGTATAAGATCTTACGCGGTTATTTTACATTTTATAAACCCGCGTAAGGCTTACGCTTTTCACCCGCGATATTCTATGTTTCTTTCCCCCTTTTTATTTTTATGCATTGCTTAATTCACGCTCAACCCAAGTGCTTTTTTAATGACTAGATCTTATCAGCACATTTTCGGCGCAGCAGAACGAGTAATCTTTAAGATCAGTCCATTTTGATTGAAGGCTAATGCTACTTGATCACCAATTTCAATGCCTGTGGCAATACGCTGGTGCGCTCTCATACTCGCGACAAGATTATCAGATAGGGTTATTTGCTTTGACGAGCAATCTACTAACGTCCATTGATTATTGATGTTCGTCAGTGTCGCTACGCTTGTTCTTACTGCATTCAACGTGGCCAACTGTTGTTCGTAAGCTCTACTATAAGCCTTATATTTTTTGCTGTAATCGTTACTATCTACATCGGCTATTTCATCGGTAAAACCGTGTACTTCAAATTCAACATCTATAGTGGCAATATCTACAGTATTGCTTACCTGGCTTTTAAAATCATAAATACCTACCAATATCACCAATACAAAAGCGGCCGCACCAAATGCAAACCAGTCTTTATGCCAACCGCCTAGAAGTTGCCAAAAGCGTGAGCCTTGGCCAAAACGTGAATATTCATGGTGTTTTGCATTATTTATCACGTTACGTTTTATGCGACTTGGCACTTTGCGTTGGTTTTTACTGTGCTGATATGCCTGACGGAAGTGTTCATTTTCGTCGTTCATGATTGTGACTCCAATGCTTTTTTAAGCTTTTCCCTTGCATAACGAAGACGTGTTTTGACTGTCTCGTGAGGGACACAACAAATTGTACTTATCTCGTGTACGCTGAACCCTTCTTGCTGCAAGGAAAATGCTTCTTTCTGCTCGAAGGGTAACCGCTTTAATAGTTGGTGAAAGTCCGGTACCTCATCTAACGGATTACTATCAGACACCAAGCTTTCAACCTGATTACAATGGTTACTTTGTTGATATTGTTTTCTAAGTTCATCTAGCAGGGTGTTGCGCCCAAGGGTGAAAAGCCAGCCCAGAAATTTTCCTTCCTGGCGATACAAGTGCTTTTTTTCTATTACCTTTAGCCACGTTTTTTGAGTTATATCTGCCGCCATATCTGCGTTACTCAACACCAGCAAATAGTAATACAATGCATTGCTATATTGATCGTATAAACGAGATAACGCTTTAGGTTCCCCCGTACGCGCATATCGTTCCATTAAGCTTTCATCGCTTAAGGGTGCACTGAACCAATCTTTTACCGATATCAGCAGCCCTGCTCTGGCATAACTCATACGCGCTCCCTTATTCACCTTGAAGAACTAAGTAAAAACCAATCAAAACATGCTATTGACGAGCGGATTCAAAACGAAAATCTAATACAACAAACATATCATGTTGAGCCACTGGCACACCATTTTCTATTTTTGGTTTATATTTCCATTTTGACAAGGCTCTACGGGCTGCACGGTCGAACACACGCTTGGGCTCGGCGCTAATAATATGAATATCTTGTACCGTACCATTTGACGCTACCGTAAAACCTAATTTCACCCACCCTTCTATACCATCTCGCAATGCCTCTTGGGGAAAAGAGGGATCTACTCGAAATTGCGGAGAAGCCTGCATATCCTTTTGTCCACTTTGAAAATTAGGATTTATATTCACCGTATTGTTGGTAAATTGAGGGGTAAACTTAAACGTTGTATCGGTGTCATTGGGCGTAGGATCTGCTTTGGGTATTTCCATAGGCGGCTGCGCTACAGGCTTCTCCATGGGTTTTATAGGCGTACGTACAATCACTTTAGGATCGTCCAACGTCAGTACAATCGGCCCAACAGTTTGATATTCCGTCACTTTACCCCCAACCTGATCGTTCTCTATCAATTTAGCCATAACGGCAAACAAAGCAAAGGTGATAACTACACTCATTGCTATGTAAATAAGGGGCTTAACGCTGAAGGGGCGAAGTACATCATGTTCTGTAAATGCGTTCATATTGCTCTCCTGTTTTCTTACATAACGAAACAAAATGGCAATAGGGGTGATTTATTTTTACGGCTAGATTAAAACTGCATGCGGGCAACCACTGGTATGACCATTCAGATTGATAAATTGACTCTTCGTCATCTGCTAATACTATATTCAGTCTCGTAGACCGGTGAAACCTAAGCAGCGTGCGCTTATCATAGAGCTCGTTTAAATAAGCACGTATTAATGAGCCTGTATCGATGAGCCAGTATCGATAAGCTCGGCTAAAAAGATACGAAAACGATAAAGCGGCCTACTAACGTTTCCCCCAAATGAATTTTGTTGCGTTGAATGTTCGTTTAAAAGCCTAACGCGTTTTTAAGCACATTTTGCGCACTATATATGGAATATAACTACCCATGACCACTAAAACTCAAGCGTTATTTACCCCTTTCGAACATAAAGGGCTTTCGGTAGACAACAGAATTGTAATGGCACCGATGACTCGTGAATTTTCTCCTGAAGGTATTCCTACCACAGAGGTTGCTGATTACTATCGCCGCCGCGCTGAAGGTGGAACAGGATTAATTATCACAGAAGGCACTACGGTAAACGATCCGGTAGCTAATATGAGCCATCGCATTCCTGTTTTTCACGGTGACAAGGCGCTTGCCGGTTGGGAAGAAACGGTAAAGGCCGTGCACAGTGTTGGTGGTATAATTATGCCTCAGCTTTGGCACGTAGGAATGGCTCGTGTTGCTGAAAAAGCCCCTTTCCCGGAACTGCCTAGTGCAGGGCCTTCAGGCTTATTTAAGCCTGGTAAGCAAGGCGCAGAGCCAATGACTCAACAACATATTGAGTCTGTAATCGGTGCTTTCGCAACCGCTGCGGCAGATGCTAAACGCATTGGTTTTGATGGTATTGAAATTCACGGGGCACACGGCTATTTGATTGACCAGTTTTTCTGGAGCGGCACTAACGAGCGCACCGATGATTGGGGTGGCAGCATGGCGAACCGTGGTCGCTTTGCGGTAGAAATTATTAAAGCGATCCGCGCCGCTACGTCGCCTGACTTCCCCATTGTGCTGCGTTATTCACAATGGAAACAACAAGATTACACAGCGCGCCTCGCGGAAACACCGCAATTACTTGAAGAATTTTTAGCCCCGCTTAGTGATGCAGGTGTAGACATATTCCATTGTTCACAGCGCCGTTACTGGGAAAATGAATTCGAAGGTAGCGATTTAAACCTAGCAGGATGGACGAAAAAGCTTACTGGCAAGCCAACAATTACCGTAGGCTCAGTAGGTCTTAACGATGATTTCTTTGGTGCCTTCACCGGGAAAGGTTCGAACACGCGTGCTATCGATGATTTGATTGAACGTTTAGAAAAAGGCGAGTTTGATTTGGTAGCCGTAGGCCGCGCCCTACTCCAAGATGCCAATTGGGCAAATAAAATCAAAAACAACCAGCTTGATGAATTAGAGGAATTCTCAGGGAAAGCCCTCGCGTCGCTTACATAAGCAGTTATACAAGCTCGTGCATAGGCAGTTCCATAGGCATTTATATTAATGCTTGTGGAACCTTTGCACGTTCACTCAATAAATTCGCTAATGATCTGGCTAACTTGCTTACTAAAATGTTTGCAAACGCACATGGGATTATTTGAGTGGCAACATCCAGAATGGCTGACAACACTACGCTCATCATTGACCGTACAACCAAGCAGTAATCTTCACTATGACACAACCCATGCCGTCTAATAAGTTAGCTAAAAATACACTGCTATTAGCCGCAGCTGCCATTGGATTTGCGCAAACCGTTCTGTTCGCAATTTTAGCACCGCTAGGTAGAGAAATTGGCCTAATAGAAGTGCAAATTGGCGCCATTATTTCTTGCTCGTCTCTCACATTATTTTTAATCAGCCCTTTGTGGGGGCGTGCTAGCGATCGCTGGGGTAGACGAATAGTACTCTTAATAGGATTGTTTGGTTATTCTGCGGGTACTTTGGTTTTCGCGGGTGTATTCCAAGCTGCACTATTAGGCCTGCTAGCTCCTTTAGCAGCGCTTGTCTTACTTATCATTACGCGAGTGGGCAATGCCACGGTAATGGCTGCTGTATCGCCTTCAGCAAGTGCCTACATGGCAGATATCACTACGGTAGAAGAGCGAGTAAAGGGGATGGGCGCGCTAGGCGCTGCAACCAATATTGGCTCAATTTTGGGGCCTGCCATTGGTGGGTTGTTGGCCAGTATAAGTTTACTTACGCCGCTTTATTTTTCTGTGGGTGTAACCGTTGCCGTCGCGGTATTAGCCATGTACTCTTTGCCCGTATTGCCTAAGCCTACACATACTTCAGCACCCAAGAAGCTTAAATACACTGATCCTAGAATATTCCCATTAATAGTAGCAGGCGTATTGTTGTTTATGGGCTTTGCCATCGTTCAGCAAACTATAGCCTTTCGGTTTCAAGACACCTTCGGACTAAACAGCACCGATACCGCCAAAATTGTAGGCTTCAGTTTAATGATTTCTGCCGCATCTGCGTTGTTGGTTCAAATGCTGGTTATTCCTCGATTAAAGCTTCGCCCTTTCACCTTATTACGGCTCTCAATGCCCATCATGATGATAGCGTTTGCTATCTTAGCTTCTGGTGAAACTAAACTTCAATTTATGTCAGCCATGTGCGTATTGGGTTTGGGGTTAGGCATAGCGGGGCCAGGGTTTATGGCTGGGGTATCGGTAGCGGTATCATCAGATGAACAAGGTGCGGTAGCAGGCATCGCTGGCGCCTGCCCGCCTTTGGGGTTCGCAGTAGGCCCGCTTTTAGGCTCATATCTTTATGCTATAGATGCCTCACTGCCCTACTGGTTTTCGTTCAGCTGTTATTTATTGGTGTTTTTCTTTACGCTAAAATTTAAAACACGCCATTAAAAAATAGTGAATGCCATTAAGTGGGCTCGCTGCTTGCTGCTATTTGTGAATTATCATGGTGAATTATATTGGTGACTTTCTACTTAAATCGTTTTACTAACGTCTATGTAAGGCTCTCAATAAACTGCAGCGTTGCTAAACAGGCGCTATTTTCTGACCACAATCTCTTCGGCTTCTGTTACCGTTTTTGCGTCGGCCCGTTCAATAACTTTAAGTAATGTAGTTTGAATAGTTTCATCGGTTCTTGCATCAGTCTTGCTGGCAAACTTCTGCTTTTGTGGAGCAACGCCTTCTTCGGCAATAAATCCCATCACTACTTCGTTTGCGCAATCAGGCGTTTCGCCATAATACGTTAAAGTAATTTGTGGGTAGCCTTGAAATCCTTTCTTTACCCTTTTAGCAATGCGTTTTGTCGATTTATCTAAATTCATAATAGCTCTGGTAGGTCATTGTTCTAATGTTCAAAGCATTACATGTAACCTGTTCAATGTCGCAGGTTATTTACTTATAAATACCTAATTCACGGTAACTGGCATAACTGTTGGCTATTAAAAGTGGGTTATTATGAACAAGAAAGCTGATACAACGACGGCAAGACCCACCAATGCACACCATGCATTACTGTGCTGATTACTACTACGGCCACCAAAATTTCGGCCTTCACTTTCCCGTCCGTTCTCACTTTCTGAGCGCCGTAGATTATTTTGTTTTGGGTATCCGCCAAACGTGACCGCTTTGCAAATAGGCCAACCTACCCAATAGCAAACTGTCCAAAAAAACAATTCAATAATTAGGTAACCAGCTGCCCTGAAGAGACCTTTGGCTACTTCCCCTACAATAACTTCTTCCATCATCATTCCCACGTGTATGTGACGCAGTTTGAGCCGCTTATAGATGCTTCTAGGTGAATTGAAAGCGACACGCCCGGTGCAATTAGCTTAAAAGCAGAATAGACAATAACTGCTTTGCTGACAAAGAGTGAGGTGTAACGAGATATGTTGCGTGCCTTTCTAGGTGTAGTCTTTCTAGGCGTAGTCTTTCTAGGCGTAATCTAGAAGCTCAGAAATGGGCGTATAAGTTGGTGCTACTAAATTGCGCTAAACGAAAGCTTTAGCGGGCATGCTTCGTTAATCCAAGGTTATGTTTTTGACGTTTTCACATCGTTTTTTAGTACCAGTACGATTAGCAATATAATTGCTAACGGCGGCACGAGTGCAGAAAAGAACGCTACGACTGCGGTAAGATTAGGCGATCGGGTTTTTCGCTTCCCTAAGTAATAGCCAAGCGCAGCCATGAGTAAAGCAAATACAACAATAACTTGCCCAAACAATGTCGCATTAATATTCATAACAAGCGTTCCATTTTATCATCTTGGTAAAATCAACCTTAGCGGAGGCGATGGACGTCTTACCATCGCCTTTACGTAAAGTTGAATATTTTTACACGAGGAGCTAAACGATAAAGAAGCGAGTGAAAGTGTAGTTTAGTTAACGTTAATGCTGCCTTTATCTATCTGTTGTACTGCGGTGTATGGAATAACAATAGTGTCAGCCACAATAGAAAACGCTGCATCAATAACAAAGAAAGGGACATTCCCAAACGTAGAACCGATATTTTCACGTCGGCTTGGTTCACCGTTTAACAAACATATATTGTATGAAAAACCACTATATACACGAGGTATTTCTTCGCAGTAACTTTTCTTACCTTGATGTTCAATTTGAACATGGTTGTTGTCAGGAGAAATTGTTTTCACAGTCGCACAAGAGCAACATGCTAAAGATAAGATGACGAGAGGTAAAACTTTCATATACTACTAATTCCATTTATTAAGTAAGCATTATCAAACTAATGCTGATTTCATCAAGAGTTTCATTGATCAACGGTTTTATCCATCAACGGTACCATTCATCAGCGATTCCATCCAACAACGGGTCCATTGTTCACCGATACTATTAATCACCGATCACAGTAGCGAACGGTAATGAGGGGTATCATTGCCCGGCCCAATACCCGATTAAGATACCCGACTAAAATTCACGACAAAGGCATGAGCCATACTTATTGTCTTATGTTACCACCGCCTGAAGTTCATACTCAAATTCAATGTAGATTTATATTTGAATGGGTGTGAATTTAAATCAAACATTCAAAATGTTTGATAAAGGTCAAATTGTTCAATAAATAAACGGCGTATTCTATTGGTGTGATAGCATCTTTTATTGAGCGAGCATCAAGTGACACATTCAACCAAAGAACAAATAGATGCGATGCATGTTGGCGTTATTGTGGCGGTAAGAGGGAGTATTGTTGATATCCGTTTTACTAATCAACTGCCAGACATCCACACCATCATTTACGCTAATGACGGTAAAATAACGTTAGAAGTGGCTTCTCAACTCTCGGCAGAAAAAGTACGCACTATTGCGCTAACACCTACCCAGGGTTTAGCTCGCGGTATGGTAGTGAAAAGTTCACAAGGCCCGTTAAAAGTGCCCGTTGGTCCTTCAATACTCACCAGAATGTTCAATGTGTTTGGTGAAGCTATTGATGGCAAACCCTTTATTAATAACACAGAGCGGCGCAGCGTTCATCAATCCCCTCCTCCCCTTGTTAGTATTTCCAGCCAGCTACAGATATTTGAAACCGGCATCAAAATCGTTGATGTTCTGTGTCCGCTTGAGCGAGGCGGAAAAGCGGGTCTATTTGGTGGCGCTGGCGTGGGCAAAACCGTTTTGCTTACCGAAATGATCCACAACATGGTAAGCCACCAACAAGGCGTAAGTATATTTTGCGGTATAGGCGAACGCTGCAGAGAAGGTGAAGAGCTTTATCGCGAGATGAAACAGGCTGGAGTGTTAGACAACATGGTTATGCTATTCGGGCAAATGAACGAACCTCCTGGAAGCCGCTTTAGAATAGGTCACAGCGCGCTAACCATGGCTGAGTACTTTCGTGATGACGAAAAGAAAGATGTGCTATTACTCATCGACAACATATTTCGATTTATTCAAGCGGGTTCTGAAGTGTCTGGCCTAATGGGCCAAATGCCATCACGAATGGGTTACCAACCCACCCTCGGCACTGAATTATCAAGTTTAGAAGAACGTATCGCCAATACACAAAACGGTGCCATTACGTCTATTCAAGCAGTCTATGTACCTGCTGATGACTTTACCGATCCAGCAGCGGTGCATACTTTTTCTCACCTATCAGCAACCTTAGTACTATCACGCAAACGCGCTAGTGAAGGCTTTTATCCTGCCGTCGATCCGTTGCAGTCAAGTTCAAAACTAGCTACGCCTAATGTGGTTGGTGATAGACATTATCAAGTAGCACAACAGGTTCGTCATATTCTCGCCCAGTACAACGAATTAAAAGACATCATTGCCATGTTGGGGTTAGAACAGTTATCTAAAAAAGACCGAAATGTTGTGGCAAGAGCCCGTCGATTAGAGCGCTTTTTTACTCAACCATTTTTCACTACCGAGCAATTTACTGGCATGCAAGGAAAGTTCGTGACTATCGAACAAGCATTAGAAGGTTGCGAACGCATTTTAAGCGGTGAATTTGACGAGCATCCCGAAAGCGCGTTGTACATGATTGGCGATATTAATGACGCGATTAGCGGTCATAAAGCACCTAAAACAGCATCAGATGAGGCACATCATGCAGGTTAATATTCTTTTACCCAATCAAATATTTGCCCAGCTTTCAGGCATCAGCAATCTGATTGTTGAAACCCCTTCAGGAAGTTTTGGCATTCTGCCTCACCGTTTAGATTGTATCACCCCATTGGTGCCCGGAATTTTAACTTATCAATGTAATAACCAAGCGCCTCAATTTGTTGCTATTGATCAAGGGGTGTTAGTGAAAACGGGAAAGCAAGTCTCTATTTCCGTTAGAAGAGCAATAAGTGGGCAATCCCTTGAAACTTTGCAGCAGGCGGTTACCCAAGAATTTATTCATCTGGATGAAGAGCAACAAGCCCTGCGGGCTGTGTTAGCTAAGTTGGAAACCGGGTTTCTTAAACAATTTTCGTCACTGTCTAAGCAGTAGCTTAATGGATAAACCAACTGTCAATGCTAAAAACACTACACCGCGCCGCTCACACAGCATGTCTCATCATGTAAATAAGAAGGTGGCATTAAAGTTACATGCTAAGCGCCATAAACACCCAGGCGTATGGTTTGGGTTGGGATTAATGGGGGTTGTGGGTTGGTCTGTGGCACTTCCCACGCTGTTGGGTATTGCATTAGGCATTTGGCTTGACGCCAGTATTAGTGATTCTCGCGCTTATACGCTTATATTTTTGCTGGCAGGGTTAACGTTAGGCTGCTTTATTGCGTGGAATTGGGTTAGCAAAGAGTATGCAGCAATGCATAGCCCTACCGTCAACATGAAGGCCAACACTAAAGCTCCCACTAAGGCAAACACTGTGCCCAAAACGAAAACAAGTAAAGAAAACGAATAAGGAGCTACTTAGCAATGATACCCATCGACAATTTAAGTTTAACCTCACTTATTTTGCCTTTTCTAATAGGCACAATGCTAGGTTGCTGTTTTTTCTATGCCCTGTGGTTTACCGTAAAAAAAGGCATGAATGCCACGCATCCAGCGCTATGGTTCTTAAGTAGCTTATTGCTACGCATGGGGACGGCAATCAGTGTTTTTTACTGGGTGGGTAATAATGATATTTGGCGTCTATCAGCCTGCTTGGCGGGTTTTGTGATAGGCAGAATATTAATGACTAAAATCACTAATAACGCCAATCCTACCGGCGCAGAGAAAGGAGCGCTACATCATGCACCTTAGCCCGGATGAAATTATTTATTGGCAATATGGCGTAATTAAAATGAGCGCTACGCTTGTTTTTACGTGGGTCATTATGGCGATACTGGTGGTTAGCGCCTATTTTATCACTCGTAACCTCAATAAAAAGAATCACCGCTCACGCTGGCAAAATGCCTTAGAAATAATAGTCATCACCATCAATGACCAAATTTCAGATGCAGGCTTAGATAAGCCGCGACGCTACATGGGGTTTCTGGGCACATTGTTTTTGTTCATTGCAATGGCAAATCTACTGACTATTTTCCCTGGATTTGAGCCGCCTAGTAGCTCCTTATCCACCACCCTTGCGCTGGCTTTTTGTGTATTTGTATCTGTGCCTTTTTACGGAATAAAAAACAAAGGGGTGAAACAATATCTACTTTCTTACACGGAACCCACGTATTTCATGTTGCCCTTCAATATTGTAGGCGAGTTGTCACGCACCCTAGCCCTTGCCGTACGCTTGTTTGGAAACATGATGAGTGGCGCCATGATCTTAGCCATTCTACTGGTTATTTCGCCGCTAATTTTTCCTGTTGTTATGTCACTGCTTGGCCTGCTAACCGGTATGGTTCAAGCCTATATCTTTTTTGTATTGGCATCGGTTTACATTGCCGCTGCCAGCACGGTTAGTGCGAAAGCCTCCCTTACCCTAACGCCACCACAACAAAAGGCAGAATAATGGACAGTCTTACGTTAATAGCAATTTGCTCAATTATCACCGCAGGTCTTACCATAGGTATTGGTGTGCTGGGGCCATCGCTTGCAGAAGGAAAAGCAGTTGCCAGTGCGCTAAACGCGCTTGCCCAACAGCCCGATGCGTCCCCCACCATTACCCGTACTTTATTTGTAGGGCTCGCCATGATTGAGTCAACTGCTATCTATTGCTTTGTAGTCTCAATGATTGTGTTATTCAGTAACCCGTTTTGGAATTATTTTATTGCCCAAAATGGAGGCTAAACCATGCCTATCGATTGGTTTACTGTTATTGCACAAATTATCAATTTTTTGATATTAGTGTGGCTGCTTAAGCGCTTTTTATACCGGCCTATTCTTGATGGCATTGATGCCCGTGAACATAAAATTGCTAGTGTTCTATCTAATGCCGAGACCCAAAAGAAACACGCAGAGAACCTTGAAGCTCAATATAAAGAAAAACTAACCAATATAGATGCTGAACGTTCAACCATTATTGAATTAGCCAAAGCAGAAGCACACAAAGCAACCTTAGCCGCCTTACAAGATGCAAAAGCACAAGCAGATGCATTATCAATAAAACGCACCAATGCGCTGAATACTGAAATTCAAATGTTACAAAACGAAGTGATTGATAAAAGCGTGAAAGAAGTGTTTGCCCTTAGTCGTAAGGTAATAAGTGAACTCGCAGACCTACAACTTCAAGATAAAATGTTCGACAAGCTTTTATCGCACCTTAAGGCCCTTAACGAAGCGCAACACCATGAGTTATGCCTAGCTATCAAAAAAAACCAAGGGCAAGCCACAGTACGTAGTATCGCCCCTTTATCACAACCACAATGTGAGCACCTAAAAGCATGTTTAGAAGACATACTAACTGACCAACCCTCCCAACGGGCTACGGAACAGACTGGCGGCGATAGCCTGACTATAACCCTCAACTTAGAGGTAGACCCTCAGTTAATTGCGGGTTTAGCACTTAGCTTTGGCGGTTGGAAACTCAGTTGGAGCGCTAATGAATTGTTGAGTGCATTGCAGTACGAGGTAGCGCTGTCTATTGATGCTCAGTATGAAGAAAATCGCGCAAATATGCCCGCCGACAACGAACACCATTCGTTAAGCGCTAACCGTTAAGGTCATAACATGAACGACGCTAACAACAATGCCTTAAAAAAACGCTATCAATATGTGTTCAATCAACTTGAGTATATTCGAGAATCGCATATTCCGGATGTCAGCTTACAAGAGATGGGCACCGTTGAAAGCGTATCCGCTGGCATTGCTATTGTGTCAGGCTTATTCGGGGCTGGCTTTGAAGAATTACTGCTTTTTCCAAACGATATTTACGGTATAGCATTTAATATTGATGAGCATGAGATTGGCGTCATTATGCTAGGTGACTACACTGCGCTGCATGCGGGTGATGAAGTTAAACGCACCGGCCGCGTAATGGATATAGCCGTGGGCAACGGGCTGATAGGCAGAGTTATCGATCCATTAGGCAATGCGCTAGACGCTAAAGGTAATATTGTTACTCGGGAGCGGTTTCCTATTGAACGACCTGCGCCAGACATTATGTCACGTTCCCCTGTTACAGAGCCTTTACAAACCGGGGTAAAAGCATTGGATGCTTTATTACCCATTGGTCGTGGCCAACGTGAATTAATTTTGGGCGACCGTCAAACGGGCAAAACAGCAATAGCTATCGACACTATTTTAAATCAAAAAGACAAAAACGTACTTTGCGTTTATTGCGCCATAGGTCAAAAGTCGGCGTCTGTAGCCAAAACCATCACTACATTACAACGCAACAGTGCCATGGAATACACGGTGGTTATGGTCACAGAAGGAAATGATCCCCCCGGGCTCGATTACATTGCACCTTATGCGGCAACCAGTATTGCTGAGTATTTCACGCAACAAGGTAAAGATGTTCTTATTGTTTACGATGACTTAACGCAGCATGCTCGCTCTTATCGTGAACTATCATTACTCCTTCGCAGACCACCTGGACGAGAAGCCTTTCCTGGAGATATTTTTTATCTGCATTCACGGCTTCTAGAGCGATCCACACACTTAAACGAAGCACTAGGTGGCGGCTCACTCACCGCCCTGCCTATCATTGAAACTGAAGAGCAAAATATGTCGGCTTATATACCGACTAATTTAATCTCTATTACTGATGGGCAAATATACTTATCGCCTACGTTGTTTTCTCTTGGTGTGCTACCCGCAATAGATGTAGGGAAATCGGTATCTCGTGTTGGCGGCAAAGCACAGAAACCAGCGTTTAGAAAGGTTTCAGGTGCCCTAAAGTTAGCGTATGCCCAATTCGAAGAACTAGAAACCTTTGCACGCTTTGGTGCACGACTAGACTCCGATAGTCTTTTGGCTATTGAACACGGGCTACGCATTCGAGCTTGTATGAAACAAGCGGAATCTCATCCCTTTTCAGTAGCCGCACAAATTGCCATTTTACTCGCCCTAACAAAGGGGTTACTTGACACCATTCCACTTAACGTAATTGATAGCGCGCAAGATTCAATCATTGATGGGCTTGGTACGCTAGCCCCAGCATTGTATGAAAAATTAGCGTCAGCACAGCCATTATCCGATGAAGAAAGCGACACTGTAATGACGATGATAAAGACAAAACTGGCAAGTGTGGCATCAACAGCAGATACTAAAACGACAACTGGCACGGAGCGCTGACGTGGGAGCTACTATGGCAGAGCCAATGAGTAAACCAAACTACAGCGCTAGAATGGGCGAGTTAATATGGGCGAGCTAACATGGAAGAGCTAACATGGGAGAGCTAAGCAGCGGTTTACAACGCAAAATTAATAGCGCCACCGACTTGAAATCGGTGGTGAGAACCATGAAGGCCATGGCAGCAGCGAATATTAGCCAGTATGAAACGGCGGTGTCAGCACTTGATGATTATTACAAAACTGTACAGCTCGGATTAGTAGCTTATTTTCATAGTAATCAGATAAATAGCAAAGCAGTAAACTATTCAACAGTGAACAAAACAACGTCTTTAGGCAAGGTAGGGTTCATCGCCATTGGTTCTGATCAGGGACTAGTCGGTAAATTCAACGATGCCTTGGTTTCTCATCTGCTAAACACTATGAAGTCGCTGCCAGGCGAAAAGCGGGTGTGGGCTATTGGTGAACGTATTCAAACTCACTTAAGTAGTTTGAAGATACCTCTAGAGCAGCCATTTGCGCTCCCTAATTCAATTAATGCAGTAACAGGGTTGGTCACTTCATTGCTGCAAGAAATAGAAGCACTACAGCAAACAAATGAACTATGTGCACTACACATTGTATTTAATCGTAGTTTACCCAACGCAAAATACGAGACATGTACTCAGAAGGTATTGCCGCTTGATAGCGAATGGCAACAAAAGCTAACAGTAACGCGTTGGCCTTCCCGCTGTTTACCTCAGTTGCTTACTGATACAAAGAGAACGTTTAGTGCGTTAATTGGCGAGTATTTATTTACTACCTTGTATAAAGCATGCACTGAATCATTGGCCAGTGAAAACGCAAGTAGATTAACGGCCATGCAACGAGCCGAAAAAAACATAGAAGAACTTCAAACCGAACTTTCCCGACAATTTCACCGCCAACGGCAGCAAGGCATTGATGAAGAGCTTTCCGATTTAGTAAGCGGATTTGAAGCCCTGTCGTTTAAGCCAAGTGTGAAAGCCCGGCCATAAAATTCCCTAAGACACGTCCGGTCGCTTTGTTAATGCCACTTTAAGTTCATCTAAGTAGCCTTCAAAAGGCTTCCACTGCTGCATACCCGTTTTATATATAGGCTGGCGTACTTGTTCTGAACTGGGGGTTTTAATTACCCTTTTGGTTTCATAGAAAGACAAACAAGCAGGTTCAAATGGCAAGCCACAATAATCAAGAATACGATGTACCTGACCTTCTAAATCTTCAAGCACATCTTCGTGCTGCACGGTAAGGATGTGGTCGGGCAATACGGTATGCCAGTGGTTCATTAGCTTCTCATAAGCGCAATAATAACGGCCAATATCATCTAATGAATAGCTAAACTCCTGCCCTTCCCCGAATAGCTGCTTAAAGCCACTAAAACAACAATCCATGGGGTCACGTCTAGCATCAATAATCTTTGTGTTGGGCAAAATGCGTTTAATAAGCCCAATATGCACAAAGTTATTCGGCATTTTATCAATAAAGAAAGGAGCTGATTGACGATAAGCCTGGGTTTGCGCCATGTATTTTTCGCCAAGGGCAATGCACGCTTCATCAGATAAATCGGCAAGATTATACGGGTACGTTTTCTTTTGATTACTTAAACTAGAGGCAATGCCTAAAATATCATGTAGCTCCATGGTGCCATCTATCATAGAGTGAGACGCCAAAATTTGCTCTAGCAACGTAGAGCCCGCCCTTGGCAAGCCGACAATAAAAATAGGATCTGGTGCATCACAACCACTAAATTCACTCATTAATTCGGCATCGCAGGCCAATGCTTGCGCTTCAAGTGCCGCTTCTGTGCGGGTAATGTCGAATCGATGCGTGCGCTTTTTAAGGCTGTTACCTTTGGCATAATAGTCAAACGCTTTGTCGGCCTGCTTGGCATCTTCAAAGCCTTTCCCTAGTGCAAAGCAAAGGTGAATTCTGTCGTCTAGCTTTGTCGTTTCTAACGCTTCTTGAAGTTGCATAACCGCCAAGGCGTTATCATCAAATCGATAAGTTTTTGTGTTGGCTAGGCTCCAATACGCATCGCCGAAATCAGGTGCGAACGCGGCGGCTTTTTCATAAGAAGCAATGGCCTCTTTCACGTCTCCCTTCGCTTTTAACGCATGACCCAGGGCTACCCACAGTGCGGGGCGATCTTGTTTATCGGCCAGTAAGCTATGGTAAATACCAATCGCTTCTTCCAACTCACCAACCCCCACTAACGCGTGGGCCAAGCTAACTTTTATGGAAAAGCTTTCTGGCTGTTGCGCTAAGCGTGCTTGTGCAACTTTAGCGGCTTGCGGAAATTTACCTAGTTTTGCCAGTAGCCCTTGATAAGCCGCTTGGGCTTTATCGTTTTCAGGGTAAAGTGCAACACAGCTTTCTAGTAAAAATTCAGCGTCGTGATACACCTTTAGCTGCACGCCTAACTCTGCCAGTAGCATCATGGCTTCAGGGTGATGTTTGTTTTTGGCTAAAAACTGACGACAGACCTGCTCTGCTTTATGCAATTGACCTTCGTGCATAAGGTCGTGTGCGCCAAGCAAGGGTTTGGGCAAGCTTTGCAGGAAACTGATGTGCTGCTGCGCTAATAGAAGGGCTTGGGGTTGATTGTCACGCTTGTATATCGCTTCAAGTTGCTGCCATGCAGCTAATAACGCTGGATTAAAACGGGTTGCTTGATAAAAAGCATTGGCGGCTTCGCTGTGGGCATTGTCACGAACATAGCAGTAGCCCAACTCTTGAAAGCCTCTACCATAATCAGGGAACAAACCGACTAACTGTGAAAGCGTAGTAATAGCATTTTTGATATTTCCGGATAGTCGGTACGCCACTGCCATGACATACATGGCTTCGCGGGTTGCATCTTCGCTGGGTTTAGCATCAAGAAACTGCTTACTCTGCGCAATAACATGCTGATGATTAGACTGCATCAAACTTTGTTTTAACGCAGAAAGGGTTTGTTGTTCTTGTGAATTCATAAATACAGCATGCCTAAAAACATAAAAAAACGGCATACCCTAAGGAATGCCGTTTTAGGTAGGTGTAACATGTTACATCAAACTCAAATTACACCAAAGTCAGATTACACCCAATGGGCTTAGTAGTAATCGTAAGAGAAACGAACACCAATAGTGCGTGGACGATTCGTTACTACCTTAGGTGTAAACTGCTGAGTATCAATATTTAATATCGCGCTTTCATCAAACACGTTATCAACATAAAGCTCGGCTTTCCAAACATCGTTAGTCACACCAACGGCTAGGTTAGCTAGCATGTAAGACTCTTGTACGTAACGGCCACCTTCAAATACGTCACCGTTAGAGTCGGCATAGGTTACCCCTTCGTAAACATCAGCATGCTTTTCAATTTTAAGGCCAGAACCTGTGCCGTAAATAAGTTGCGTTGCATCTTCCATTACGTAAGCGTCCATTACCATGCCAGCATAACGGTCACCCGTGTAGCTTACAGAGCCGTTAACATAACCACGCTTGTCACCTTCTAGCTCGAAGAAATAACGCGCGTTAATGTTACCCGAGAAGCCTGCAGAGTAAGGCAGTTCAGAACCTACACCCGCGGCAATACCTTCAAGCTCAGAATTTACGCTAGTTAATTCAGTACTTAGCAAACTGAATGCAGCGTTAATGACTAAATCGTCTGTGGCTAACCACGTAATATCAGCATCTAAACCTTGAATCTCTGCATCACCAACGTTGTCGGTAAAGACTAAGAAAGAGATGTTAGTTGGGTCGAAACGTGACGTTTGTAAATCAGTAATTTCAGAGTAATACGCTGTAGCGTTTACACGCAGAATACCGTCTAAGAAGTCACCCTTCACACCTAGCTCGTAGTTATCGAGGGTATCTGTGGTTGAATACACTGGAATACGGAAGTTTTCAAATGCGCCACTTTGGTTTTTCGCCAAACCACCACCAACACGGTTAGTTACTGGCGGACGGAAACCTTCTGAATAGTTAGCAAACAATAGAACATCATCGTTTACCTTCCAATCTAATGAGAACTTGAAGATAGTATCGTCAACGGTAAGTACACCATCGCTACCTAACAAATCAGTTTCTAGCTGGCCACTGGCAATAGCAGCATTTACTGCATCTGGATCTAAACCAACTGCGGCTAACTCATCTGGGTCAAGTGAACCAAAGGCTTGTACACGACGGGTTACATCTACTGTTGTAGTAGAACCTGTGTACTTATCATCAATTTGATACCAACGGGCACCAACACTCGCGGTTAGTGAATCAGTAATGTCGTATTCAAACTGACCAAATACGGCAATTTGTTCAACGGTATGAGTAATATCGTTAACAAAGCTGATTTCAGATGGGAACGGTCCGCCATCGCTATTAATGCCATCAGTACCTACTAGGGTTTTTTGTAGGTTATTGAAGCCGTATTGTGTTAGCTCACCATCGGTATTGGCAATTTTGAACTGCCCTACTGTTGCTACTTCTTGGTCATCATAGAACAAACCAGCTGTTACACGCCAAGGCGTATCCATGGTAGTTACAAAACGAAGCTCGTGAGTTGAACGCGTTGTCGTTGTGTCTTCTCTAAAATACTTAGTAGGATCTAGACAGCGCTGATCTTCAGCTTCAACACCCGACTCATAGTGGTTACACACGTAATACGCGGCGAAAGCACCACCATTGGTGTAGCCTGTGTAATCAGCTAATGTATCGATTTCACGATCTAAATAACCACCTGTGTACACAAGGTCTAGTTTTTCTAAACGACCTTCTAGTGTCCACGTCGTTAAGCCGAACTCATCTTTGTTTTCTTCTTGAGCAAAACGAATAGCTGAACTTTCGCCTTCTAGAGTTGGGTCGTAAGCAAATACACCTTCTGTATCTAACGTTTGTTGGGTGTGCTGAACTAGCAAATCCCAATCATCGTTAAATTCATACAACAAACCAAAACGAGCACCTGTGTACAACGCATCGTTGAAGTCATCTTCTACTAATGCATCATTCTGAGGCGATACTACAGAGGCTTCTTCATTCGAGTTAACGCCAGGGCTAGTTACACGATTAGCGTCCATAGCAACAGGATCGGCAAGTGGGCCACCAGAAATACGGTCGATAACTACCGCACTGCCAATGTATCCACCTTCACCTGGCACGTTCATTACGTTATCAATCCAGCCGCCCTGCTTATCGTTATACGCCGCAACGCGGAAACCAAGCTTATCGGTAAGTGGCATATTGAAGTAAGCCGTTACCGAGTTACTCATTTCACCGCCTTTGGTGAAACCAATGTTGGTATCAAAACCAGCACCAAAACTGTTTAAATCGGGTTTATTCGTGATCAAACGAATTGTACCTGCCTGAGAGCTTGCACCGAACAAAGTACCTTGTGGCCCAGGTAACACTTCAACACGCGCAACATCAGTGGCGTAAACGTCTAGGTTACGGCCAGCCATGGATACCGGTTGTTCATCTACATAGAAAGCAACAGACGGCTGTAATGCTTGAACTGAAGATAACATGATGTTTGATTGGGTAGTTGCCGCGCCACGAATATAAATTTCGTTTTGGCCCGGGCCTGTGCCCTGAAACACTACGTTCGGAAGGAATTCAACGTAGTCTTGAAAATTATCAATGCCTAAATTTTCGAGTGCTTTTCCACTAAGTGCAGTAACGGCGACAGGTACATTTTGGATAGATTCGGCGCGTTTAGTGGCAGTAACTTCTATGGTTTCGAGTTTCGCTGGCGCTTCAGATTCTTGAGCGAGCAACGGTGTAGATGCCAATGCAGCGACAATTGCACAGCTAAGCTGAGTTTTACGCATAATGTGTGTTTTCCCTATTAGGTGATTTTTTATTCTTTGAGCTGTGTTTACTTAAAACACTTATCAAAAATAACTTATCTATTAACCCACAATCCAAGATTAATTTCTACTCTAACTATTATTTATTCACTTATACTTTAGTTATCCCCCGTTCTATAACGTGTAATTATAAAAGCGCCAATCAGTTAAAGAATCAGCTCTAATAATTACAATCAAAGTTTATAAAAGTTGTTCCATGCTGTATATTTCTGCGTATTAACTCTAAGTCGACAGATAAGAGAAAGGACTAGTACTAGCGTGAGCGAAACTGAGAACACATCACCTTTAAATAAACCCGTGTTTTACACGTCTTCTATAATCATAGCTTGCCTGCTCATTTTTGCAGCAGCTTTGCCTGAAACTGCAGATTCACTTTTCAAAACGATTCAAGCAGTCATAGTGACAAACGGCAGTTGGTTCTATGTACTGACTGTTGCCATTGTATTGTTATTTGTGGTTTATCTGGGCATGTCTCGCTATGGCGATATAAAACTAGGCCCCGACCACGCCTTACCAGAATTTAAGTTCACTACTTGGCTATCTATGCTTTTTGCTGCGGGTATGGGTATTGGACTTATGTTTTTTGGCGTCGCCGAGCCCCTAATGCACTTTTTAGCCCCACCGACGGCGCAAGCTGAGAGTATTGATGCTGTGCGCGAAGCAATGAAAACGACCTTTTTCCATTGGGGTGTGCATGCTTGGGCAATTTATGCTGTGGTGGCTTTAATATTGGCCTATTTTGCGTATCGACAGAACTTACCGCTAACCTTACGTTCTGCCCTGTACCCGTTAATTGGTGACAGAATTTACGGATGGCCAGGCCATGTTGTCGATATTTTTGCCGTTACCTCTACCGTGTTTGGTGTTTCAACATCACTAGGGTTAGGCGCATCACAAGTTAATGCAGGCTTTAATTACTTATTCGGCTTACCTTCAAATACCACTGTTCAAATAATAATTATGGCAGCGGTTATCGGCTTAGCCGTCATCTCTGTAGCAACAGGACTAGATAAAGGTATTCGTATTCTGTCTGAAACCAATATGGTTTTAGCCATTTTACTGCTTCTTATTGTTCTAGTATTGGGCCCAACCGTATTTTTACTACAAGCCTATATGCAAAATACGGGGGCGTACTTATCTGATTTAGTTAGAAATACGTTCAACTTATTTGCCTATGATAAAACCGATTGGATTGGTGGCTGGACCATCTTCTACTGGGGCTGGTGGTTAGCCTGGGCACCTTTCGTAGGCTTGTTTATTGCGCGTATATCATACGGCCGTACTATTCGAGAATTTATCTTGGGTGTGTTACTCATCCCATCTGCCTTCACGCTTTTCTGGATGACTGTATTTGGTAATGGTGCTATCGACCAAGTACTAGTGCATGGTAAGGACATATTAGCCACCATGGTCAACGAGGATAGTGCTGTCGCGCTATTTGTATTCTTAGAGCAGTTCCCGTTCTCATCGATATTAAGCTTTATTGCCGTAATAATGGTAATCGTGTTCTTTGTAACATCGTGCGATTCTGGGGCAATGGTAGTAGACATGCTATGTTCGCATGGTCGAAACGACACACCGTTGTGGCAGCGAATTTACTGGGCTGTTGGTGTAGGTGTGATAAGTGCGGTTTTACTTTATGCGGGTGGTTTGGGGGCACTTCAAACCATGACAATTGCCTCGGCGTTGCCCTTTGCAATCGTGTTACTCATAGCGATAGCGGGGCTATTGAAAGCGCTACGGGTTGAAGCCTATAAGCGTGAAAGTTTACAAGTGCTTGCCGGAACGCCGCAGCATAATGACGGTGATAAAAACTGGAAAGACCGATTAGAAAACATAGTGACCTTTCCCGATGAAGCGGCAGTTAGGCGCTATTTACAGAAAATTGTGAAACCCGCAATGACTGAAGTTGGGAAAGAGTTCGAAACACAGCAATTTGAAATCGTGATTGATGAAACCGAAGAGGCGTTAATGTTAACCGTCACTATGGGAAGCGATCCTGATTTTGTATACGCAGTGTACCCTTCGGTTACTCATCAGCCAGAATTTGGCCCGAGTGACATGCCAGAGGTAGACGAAGGCGAAAAGCCCACGTACTATCGCGCAGAAGTTCATTTAAGTGAAGGTGGTCAAAACTACGACATTATGGGATGGTCGAAGATCTCAGTTATTAATGACGTTATTGATCAATTTCAAAAGCATCAACACTTTATCCATTTGCTTAACTAGTTTGGGTGAGGGTTGCAGATTTATTAGGAATAAAATGCGAAAAGAAGAAGAATTGTTAGTTGCTCTACGGCGCGTGATCCGCGCCGTAGACCTACGCAGCAAGCAATTGAGCAAGCATGTTGGGCTAACAGGCCCACAATTATTGGTAATGCAAAATATTCAAGAGAAGCCGGGTATTATGGTGCGAGAAATCGCTGAAAACATAAACCTGAGCCCTGCGACCATTACCAATATTCTTGATCGCCTAGAAGGCAGAGATTTAGCAACCCGTATTCGAAGTACACAGGATAAGCGCAAAGTTGGCGTATTCCTTACTGAGAAAGGAAAGGTAGCAGTTGTGAATGCTCCTCGCCCACTTCAAGAACACTTTGTGGAACGTTTTTCGCAGCTTAAAGAATGGGAGCAAAGCCAAATGGTTGCTACTGTTCAGCGAATTGCGAGCATGATGGATGCAGAAGATATTGACGCATCACCATTTCTTGAGCTTGGTAGTATTTCGGAAAAACCTAACTAAAATCGTTAATAGGTTATTTCGCTTAAGCACATTTGCGATAAACAAAAACAAAACAGCCGGCATATGCCGGCTGTTTTTATTTGTACTCACGGAAACATTTAAAACCTTTAGTGCCCATACCCTCAGTTTCCAACCAAGGGTTGTGACTAACGCTTTAGTCAGTATTTTTATCCGCAGCTTTCAGAGGATTAACCCTGCCGCCAGTCACTTTATCGGCGCGGCCTTCTTCTTTGGCTTTTTCAGCGCGGCGTTTTCTAATTTCTTTCGGGTCGGCAATAAGTGGGCGGTAAATTTCTATTCTGTCGCCATCTTTGACCGTGTCGCGCAATTTAACCACGCGGCTCCAAATGCCTACTTTGGTGCTCGATAAATCGATATCTGGGTATTCATTTAACAGATTTGAAGCTTGAATCACCTCTTCTACGGTTGCCCCCTCTTCTATCGACACATCAACCAAAGACTGCTTAGTAGGAAGTGCATAAGCCACTTCAATATGCATTAAGCCTTCACTCACGCGTAAACACTCCTAGCACGTTCAGTGAACGCAACAACCATATTCGCTGCCAAGTTATTGAAGATTTTGCCAAACGCCATTTCTACTAACTTATTGGTAAATTCAAATTCAAGGTTTAACTCTATTTTACAGGCTTCGTCAGATAACGCTGAAAACGTCCAACCGCCGGTTAAATAGCGAAACGGCCCATCGACAAGCTGCATATCAATACGCTTACCTGGTTCAAGTTCGTTATGGGTAGTGAACCACTGCTTAATGCCTGCTTTTGCCACTAACAATGAGGCTTTCATGTTTTCACCAGATGCTTCTAAAACCTTGCTGTCTCGACAACCTGGTAAGAACTGCGGGTAAGCCGCAACATCATTTACCAAGTCGAACATAGCCTGGGCGCTGTGTGCTACCAATGCACTGCGTTGTATACTCGCCATGTACTTCACTATATAAATACCGAAAGGCGCATTATACCATAGAAAAAATACCACAGAAAAAACCCTTCTCTCGTCTTCGCTTTTCCCGTTTCGCCCCCACATCGTTATGTAAGGTCACAATACCTTTTTGCACTAATTAATATTAGTAAATGAACTAATAAATATTGCTATAGGTATACAGACATTCTTACGACAATCAGTATAATAGCGAGCATGAAAAAGAATAAAGCCAACAAAAACACCACCGGTACCATCGCGCAAAATAAAAAAGCGCGCCACGACTATTTCCTAGAGGACAAATTTGAAGCAGGTATTCAGCTTCAAGGCTGGGAAATAAAAAGTATCCGCTCAGGTAAAGTTAACATTTCCGATTGCTATGTGATTATTCAAAATGCCGAAGCTTATTTGGTAGGTTGTCGCATAAGCCCGTTAAACCAAGCATCTACTCACGTTGTGTGTGAACCCGAACGTGCGCGTAAATTGTTATTGAAAAAGCGCGAACTAGACCGACTAATGGGTGCAAGAGACAGACAAGGTTACTCTATTGTAGCCACGGCCATGTATTGGAAGAAATGCTGGGTTAAGTTAGAAATCAATCTTGCCAAAGGTAAGCATGAGCGAGACAAACGAGACTCATTGAAAGATCAAGACTGGCAACGTCAGAAAGAAAGAATGATGAAACACAGCGTTTAACGCTGTGTTTTTCTTTTAACTGCCCCTCTATCTATTGGATTAGTTATTGGGCTAGTTATTGGGCTATTTACTGGACTCGTTGCTGGGCTGGTCTGCACTAACATTACTTGCACTAGCTGAACTAGCGGTAACATTTTTGTCATTACTGCTTTCTTGACTAGTAAGCTGAACACTACCATTTTTAGCATTAACATCACGCTTAGTCATCGACTTGCGATGCATCATATCAAGTACCAAGCTCCACAATGGCGAAGGCGAACGCAGAGTTGTTAAGTTATTACCTAAACGCCTTAACTGACGGCGAACCATAGCCATGTTTGCTAAACTTGCTAATGACTTATCTTTCCACGTACAGTGCGGAATAACACCCGAATAACGCCATTCTTGCTGCCACTTCTTGGCTAAATCAGGCGTAATGGCCAACGCACTGGCTAACCCCACCAAAGAACAACCTTGCTGAATCACTTTTTCAGCAACTTCAGCCCGCTTTATACCACCTGTTGTCATTAACGGAATATCGGTTTTAGTTTCAAGGCTGTGTGCAAATTCTAAAAAGTAAGCTTCACGAGCAAGAGTAGTATCGTCGCGAGTTTGCCCTTGCATGGCCGGTGCTTCGTAACTACCGCCTGACAATTCCACCACATCAACACCTAGCGCCTCTAAACGGCGTACCACTTCACAGGCATCATCAAAACTAAACCCGTTACGCTGAAAATCAGCAGAATTAAGTTTAACCATAACAATAAAGCCACTTGGGCATACCGCGCGAATTTGGCTAACAATATTAATCAGTAAACGAGCACGATTAATAATGGAACCGCCCCACTCGTCTTGTCGCTGATTGGTTAGTGGCGATAAAAATTGGGTGAGTAGATAACCATGGGCCGCGTGAATTTCAACGCCATCAAAACCCGCTTTTTGCGCTTGCACTGCCGTTTCAACAAAGCGTTTACACACATCGTGAATGTCTTGGCAGGTCATTTCTTTTGGAACGGCAAACAATTTTGAGTGTTTACCCATCTTAAGAGGTACAGCTGAGGGCGCGATGGCTTTACCCTGCATGGCTTTAAATACCTGACGACCAGGGTGATTAATTTGCATCACCGCTAGCGCGCC
>TARA_R110002126_G_scaffold290838_2_pt1 | contig 51170 bp, 52 predicted proteins | sample TARA_R110002126 | Tara Oceans TARA_R110002126 (sample SAMEA4397536) | marine metagenome | biome: Polar Biome; feature: [DCM] deep chlorophyll maximum layer (ENVO:01000326); material: water (ENVO:00002006), including particulate matter (ENVO:01000060) such as... | depth 30 m | reverse complement strand
TCGCCGCCGCGCCTCTGCCAGCGCACTTGGCGCACCTGCCGCTGCGGCCGTCGATGGCTTCAGGCGGCAGGCGCTGCATGCGGCGACCCTGGGGTTCGTGCATCCGACCACCGAAGAATGGCTTAGCTTTTCTGCCCCTTTGCCCGACGACATGGTCGCATTGATCCGGGCCCTGCCCGGTGGCAACGAACTGGACCTCTAGCAGTACGCGCATCGCCAAGACATCCGGAATGGGTCAGGGTTCTGCGCAATTGCAGGTTTTGGCAAAAATGAACTGACTCATGTGCGCTGGTGCGTAGGTGGATCCTCTTGCCGATGCCGAACATGTCGCGATATCCCGGCGTTGAACAAACCAACGTGAGGCGCTGAAATTTTCTGATCTTTTTGAAACGGAAAACGTAAGCCATTCGTTAAAGTAACTGTGCCAGATGCTTGAATGCATCATGCAATACTCCTATCTGAATGTTAAGTTCATTTACATGAGCTTTGCATTTACATGAGCTTTGAAAGCAGGGGAAGGACGAGGACTTGAGTAATTATTCCACACTCCCGGCACCGACTCCCGAGGGCGGTCTCAACCGGTACATGCAGGAAATTCGTAAGTTTCCGATGCTCGAGCCCGAGCAGGAATACATGCTGGCCAAGCGTTGGGTCGAGGATCAGGATACGGTCGCCGCGCACAAGCTGGTGACGTCGCACCTTCGCCTGGCTGCCAAGATCGCCATGGGATATCGCGGATACGGCCTGCCGCAGGCCGAAGTGATTTCCGAGGCGAACGTGGGCCTGATGCAGGCCGTCAAACGGTTTGATCCTGAAAAGGGGTTCCGCTTGTCGACCTATGCGATGTGGTGGATCCGCGCCTCGATCCAGGAATATATCCTGCGGTCGTGGTCCCTGGTCAAACTGGGCACCACATCGGCGCAAAAGAAGCTGTTCTTTAACCTTCGCAAGGCGAAGTCGCGGATCGGCGCGCTTGAAGAAGGCGACCTGCGGCCCGAGAACGTCAAGCAGATCGCCAATGATCTTGGCGTGACCGAGGCCGAGGTCATCTCGATGAACCGCCGGATGTCGGGCGGGGACGCATCGCTGAATGCTACGGTGGGCAGCGATGGCGACAGCACGATGCAGTGGCAAGACTGGCTCGAGGATGAAGACGCCGATCAGGCCGCCGACTATGAGGCGCGCGACGAGATGACAGCGCGCCGAGAGTTGCTGGCCGAGGCGATGGATGTTCTGAATGACCGCGAAAAGGATATCCTGACACAGCGCCGCCTGACCGAGGAAACCGTCACGTTGGAAGACCTGAGCGCGACCTATGACGTCAGCCGGGAACGTATTCGTCAGATCGAAGTGCGAGCCTTTGAAAAACTACAGACCCGGATGCGGGAACTGGCGCAGGACAAGGGCATGATGGCGTCGGCCTGACGCTATGGCCTGACCACCATGCGATGAGATGATTGCGGCTCCGACCCTCGGCTATGATGGGTCGGAGCCTTTTTGCGTCAAAGGCGCAACACACTTTCGGCGGGTTTTCTTTCCCCAAGACCTTGGCTAGGCTTCCCTGAAAAGGGGAGAGCAACCATGAGTGGTACAAAGACAATTCGCTGGGGTGTACTGGGGGCATCGAACTTTGCGCTCAGGCATATGGCGCCTGCCATCGTGTCCGCGCGCAATTCCGATCTTCTTGCGATCGCCTCAAGCTCTGTCGACAAGGTTTCCCCATTTCATGATCTGACCCCAGGTCTGCGGCACCACACCAGCTACCAGGCCCTGCTGGACGACCCGGACATCGACGCGGTCTATATTCCGCTGCCCAACCACATGCATGTCGAATGGAGCGAACGGGCCCTTCGCGCGGGCAAGGCAGTCTTGTGCGAAAAGCCCCTTGCGCTGTCAGCCACCGAGTTCGATAGCCTGATTGCTGCGCGGGCGGATACGGGTGGACTGATTTCCGAGGCCTTCATGATCGTGCATCATCCGCAATGGCGTCGGGTCAAGGCGCTGCTGGCGCAGGGGGTGGCTGGCGAATTGTGGCACGTCAACGCGGCATTTTCCTATAACAATCCGGACATGGCCAATATCCGCAACAATCCCGAAACGGGCGGCGGGGGCCTGCGTGACATCGGCGTCTATACCTTTGGGTCGGTGCGCTATGCCACCGGCGGTGATCCACTGGCGATGACTCATGCGCACCTGAGGCTTGAAAACGATGTCGACGTGTTTGCCGAAGTCGGATTCGAATTTCCCGGTTTCACGTTCCAGTCCATGACCGGCATCCGTATGGCCAATCGCCAGGAGGTGCACTTTCATGGCAGCGATGCGGTGATCTCTGTCACCTGTCCATTCAATGCGAACGTGTTCGATCAAGCGGAAATTCGAATTTCCTATCCCAATCAGACCGTTGTGACCGAACGCTTCACCGGCATCAATCAATATGTCCTGCAGGTTGAGGCGTTTGGCGCCGCCCTGCGCGGCGAAGCTGACTGGCCCTGGTCTCTGGAAGATGCGCGCGGCACACAAGCGATGATCGACAGCGCCCTTGCCGGCGAATAGCCGTCAATGATCTTCGGGGGCCTGCGTCATGGCTGGCGGCGATTTGCGCTGCATCCTGTGTCGCAGCCAACGCACGTCCATCGCGATGAGGGCAAAGCCCAAGGGAAGCATCCAGAACCCGAGGATCGGTAGAAATCCCAGCACGCCGCCCACGCACAGCCCTATGCCCAGGGGCAGGCGCAATCCGTTCGGCACGCTGCGGCGGATGCGAACAAGCATCCGCCGCAGACGAACCCGTATCGTGTGGCTGACCAAAGGCGCAGTGCGTGCCTCAGTCCTCCATGGCCTCCAGTTCATCAATGAACCCTTCGATCATCGACAGGCCCTTGTCCCAGAACGCTGGGTCCGACGCATCAAGGCCAAAGGGGGCCAAAAGCTCCTTGTGGTGCTTGGAGCCACCGGCCTTCAGCATGTCGAAGTATTTTTCCTGAAACCCTTCTGGCTGTTCTTCGTAGACGGCATAAAGGGCGTTCACCAGGCCATCGCCAAACGCATAGGCATAGACGTAGAACGGCGAGTGGATGAAGTGCGGGATATAGGCCCAGAAGGTTTCGTATCCCTCCATGAAATCGAACGACGGCCCGAGGCTCTCGGCCTGGACGGACATCCAGAGGTCGTTGATATCTTCTGGTGTCAACTCCCCCCCGCGGCGGGCATCATGCAGCTTGCACTCAAAGTCGTAAAACGCGATCTGCCGCACCACGGTATTGATCATGTCCTCGACCTTGCCGGCCAGCATCGTCTTGCGCTCGGCCTTGGTCTTGGCCTTGTCGAGCATCGCACGGAAGGTCAGCATCTCGCCAAAGACACTTGCGGTTTCGGCCAGAGTCAGCGGGGTCGAGGACAGCATCTCGCCCTGTCCGGCAGCTAGAACCTGGTGCACGCCGTGCCCGAGTTCGTGTGCCAGCGTCATCACGTCGCGCGGCTTGCCCAGGTAGTTCAGCATGACGTAGGGGTGCACTTCGGTCACCGTCGGATGCGCAAAGGCGCCGGGTGCCTTTCCCGGTTTCACGGCGGCGTCGATCCAACCGTTGTCAAAGAAGGGTTCGGCAATGTCGGCCATCTTCGGGGAAAAGCCCCCATAGGCGCCCATCACCGTCTCGCGCGCTTCGTCCCAGCCGACAATGCGCTGATCTTCGCTTGGCAGCGGGGCATTACGGTCCCAAACCTGCATGCGGTCCAGGCCCAGCCATTTGCGTTTGAGCTCGTAATAGCGATGGCTCAGCCGAGGATAGGCGTTCACCACGGCATTGCGCAGGGCTTCCACGACCTCGGGCTCGACATGGTTGGACAGGTGGCGGCCCATTTGCGGGTTCGGCATGCCACGCCAGCGGTCCATGACCTCCTTCTCCTTGGCTTGCGTGTTGTGAACGCGGGCGAAGGTGCGCAGGTTGTCCGACAGTACGCGGGCGATTTCCCGGGACGCCGCCTCGCGCGTGTCGCGGTTGTAATCCGTCAGCAGGGTCAGGGTGCTTTCGATGTTCAGTTCTTCGTCGCCGACGTAAAAGCGCAGGCCAGCAATCGTTTCGTCGAACAGCTTTTCCCAGGCATCGCCCACCACGCCTAGGTCATGCAGAAAGCGTTCAAGTTCATCCGACAGCTGATAGGGTTTCATGGCCCGAATGCGATCGAAGACCGGCTTGTAACGGGCCAGCGCCGCGTTTTCGGCAAAAAGGGTATCGAGGTGGTCGTCCGGCAGGCGGTTCAGCTCCAGCGTGAAGAACACCAGCGGAGTCGTATAGGTGGTCACCTTGTCCTGCATGTCGGACATGAACTTCGCCCGGTCGCCGGCGGTGGTCAGCTGGTAGTAGCGCAGACCGGCATACGACATGATCCGCCCCGCGACAGACTGGATGCGTTCATTTCGCATGACGCAGTCAAGGAAACCTTCCGCGTCGAGATCGGCGAGCTGACCTTCAAAATCGCTGGCAAAGCTGCGGCATGCCTCTTCCAGCCAATCCAGGTCCCGCTTGAGCTCGGGGGCGTCGGGGGCGGGGTAAAGATCGCTGAGGTCCCACTCCGGTAGTTTCCCAAGAGGCGTGCCATCTTCGGACGTCGCGTTGGCATCCCGTACGGGAAAGGGCAGGGACAGTGGCGTTTGCATGGGTCGCATGGATCCTCCAGGGGATTTCGTTCCGGCTTCTGGACATAGGCCGCAGGAGGCCCTTCAACAAGGTTTGCGGCTTGCCTTTAGCCCGACCATGGCCGAGTTTGCCCTGAATTGGAACGAGGAGGATACCATGCGCTATCTGCGATACGGAGAGATCGGAGCCGAAAAACCGGGTGTTCTGGATGCTGAAGGTCGGATTCGCGACCTGTCCGGCGTCATTGGCGATCTCGTGGGGCCGACCCTCGGGGCTTTGCCGGCAGTTGATCCGGAAAATCTGCCCCTTGTTCCCGGCACGCCGCGTATCGGTGTGCCGGTCGCGGGGACCGGCAAGATCGTCTGCATCGGTCTGAACTATTCGGATCACGCGGCCGAATCCGGCATGGCGGAACCCGAAGAACCCATCGTGTTCATGAAGGCGACATCTGCCCTTTCCGGCCCCTATGACCCGGTGCGCCTGCCGCGCGGCGCTGAAAAAGGCGATTGGGAGGTCGAGCTGGGCGTGGTTATCGGCAAGCCCGCCAAATACGTCAGCGAGGCGCAGGCGCTGGACCATGTCGCCGGGTATACCATCGTCAACGATGTGTCCGAGCGCGCCTTTCAGACCGAGCGTGGCGGCCAGTGGACAAAGGGGAAAAGCAGCGACACGTTCGGCCCCATCGGTCCCTGGCTCGTAACTCCTGATGAGATCGCGGACCCACAGGCGCTCGATCTTGGCCTGGATCTGAACGGGGTCAGGGCGCAGACCGGTTCCACGTCGTCCATGATATTCTCGGTCGCGCAGATCATTTCCTACCTCAGCCAGATGATGAGTTTGCAGCCAGGTGACGTGATTGCCACCGGCACGCCGCCCGGCGTGGGTATGGGGATGCGCCCGCAACGGTTTCTGAAGGCCGGGGATGTGATGGAGCTGAGCATCGTGGGGCTGGGCCATCAACGACAGGAAGTCCTGCAGGACTGATGGCTATCTCCGCGATACGCACCGGGGGCAAATCGGGGCGCGCGGTGATGCCGTGGCCCCGGCGTCCCGCTTCCGTCCGGCGGGTTCGACTTTAGCCCGGCGGATTTCACCTTAACGAGCAAGCGCTCGGCTGTTTGCCAAGATGGGCGTCGAAATGCGCGGCGCATGCGTCAAAGCAAAAGGCGCGTGTTTCGGCGTTTTCCATCATGATTTCATGACGTGCGCCGGTCACGACCTCCAGCTGCCCGCCGGGCCATTGCGCCATGCGAGCCCGGATCCTTTGGGCGGACACGATTGCCTCGTCACCGCCCAGAAATGTGAGGCAGGGCACGTTGGGCGATGGCCGCTGAGCGAGGCGGCGCATTTCCATCAGCGATTCGTGAAGCCATCTCATCGTCGGACCACCGATGTTCAGGTCTGGATGCGCGCGCGCCTGGGCCTGCATGTATTCGTACATGTCGGAGTCGCTGGTCAGCTTGTTTGCGGCAAACAGCTCATTCAGCACATAGGCTTCGGCTGTGGTGCCGGGGGAAAGGATCTCGCCACGACCGATGGCGTTCGATGCGCTGCTCAGCACCCACGCCAGAGGACGCACCAACAGGGGAAGCTCGATCCCCCACATCGGGGCGGTAAAGACCGCCGCCCGCACGGGCAGGCTGCGATACAGGGCGCGCAGCCCGATTGCGCCGCCCATCGAATGGGCCAGCAAGACGTATGGGCCGGTGATCCCGAGGTCGGGCAGGGCCGCCATCACGGCGTCGACATCTTTCTGGTAATCGCTGAAATGCCCGACATGGCCGAGCGCGGGATTGCCAGAGACACGATCCGCGAGGCCCTGGCCGCGCCAGTCTATCGCAACCGTACGATACCCGCGCGCCGCGAAATCACGCGCGGCACGTCCGTATTTTTCAATATATTCCGTGCGACCCGGAAACAGCAAGACGGTGCCCTTTGCCCCGCTCACGGGCCAGTCGCCCAGCCTGAACCTGACACCGTCCGATGCAGTCAGCCAAAAGGCCCGCCCGCCGGGAGGCCCGTCGTCGACGTCGGAATAAAACGGGGCCTGATCCATGAAATGCTCCTGAAACTGTGGAGGCCGGTCCCGATCGGGTGCGGCGATGTCAGGACAATGCGGACGCGAGCTGCATCGCCTTGCCCATGTCGCCGTCAACGCTGAGTTTGCCGGTCATGAATGCAGATGTAGGGTTAAGGTCGCCTGAAAGTATGTCCTGAAATGTATCAGGTGCCGCGGTCAGGGTGACTTCGGCCTCTTCATCCGCATCCGCAGGGCGGGCGCCGTTGCCGTCGACGATGATATCGCCTTCGCCCTCGATCACGAATTTCGCGGTGCCATCAATGCCTTCGCCGTCCAACTTGTCATTCAAAGCGGCCACGGCTGCTGTAATCACGTCGCTCATTTTGCGCCTTCCATCAAATTTAAGTAATCTGGGCTAACAATCCCGGTGACTCACGATACACTAGTTTCAGTTATGGGCGCCTCAATGTCATATCGCAAACTTGCCATCGCGGCATTTGCCGCAGCGTCACTTTCGCTCCTTCCGCAGCTGGGGGTGGCCGAAACCTCGGTCACGTCGCTTCTGGAGGACTTGAAAAGTGCCGATGCTGTCGAAGGAAAGAAGATCGAGCGGGAGCTGGATCTGATCTGGTCGCGTTCGCAATCGCCTGCCATGGACCTTTTGTTGCGCCGGGGCCGCGATGCACTTGCGGCGGGGGAGTTCGACGTCGCAGTCGGTCATCTATCGGCCCTCACCGATCACGCGCCTGATTTTGCAGAAGGCTGGCATCTGCGGGCACAGGCGTTCTTTCGCGAGGAAGAGTTCGGCCTGGCTCTTGCCGATCTCGAACAGGCCGTCGCCTTGAATCCCTATAATTTCCAGGCAGTGTATGGCATGGCCCTGATCCTGGAGCAGACGGGCCGTATTCAGGATGCGTTGCGGGGCTATCAGGCGGTGCTATCCGTCTTTCCCGCACACGAAGAGGCTCAGGCCGGGCGTGATCGACTTGCACGTCAGGTCGGAGAAAGCGATATCTAGTCCCCAGATCATGTGACGCACGTCGAAGGTGCACATCAATTCGTACATCCAAAAGAGGTGCAGGCGATGTCCGGTCAGGGCAGGATTACGGCGGTCCTCGGGCCGACGAACACGGGCAAGACGCATTATGCCATCGAACGGATGCTGGGCTATCGCACAGGGGTGATCGGTTTACCGCTGCGCCTGCTGGCGCGCGAGGTCTATGACCGGATCGTCGCTGTCCGCGGGCCCTCCGTCGTGGCCCTTGTCACGGGCGAAGAACGTATCGTGCCTCCGCGCACCCAGTACTGGGTCTGCACGGTCGAGGCGATGCCCGAGGGCATGGGCTGTGATTTTCTTGCCATTGACGAAATCCAGCTTTGCGCTGATCCGGAGCGTGGACATGTCTTTACCGACCGCCTGCTACGTGCACGCGGACTGCACGAGACGCTGTTTCTCGGGGCTGACACGATGCGCAGCGCGATTGCCGATCTGGTGCCTACTGCGCAATTCGTGCGCAGGGACCGCCTGTCGCAGCTGTCTTATTCCGGCTCGCGCAAGATCAGCCGTATCCCGTCGCGCAGTGCGATCGTGGGATTTTCGGTCGATAACATCTACGCGATGGCCGAGCTCGTGCGCCGCCAGAAGGGTGGCGCTGCGGTTGTCATGGGCGCGCTCAGCCCGCGCACGCGGAATGCGCAGGTCGAACTCTACCAGAACGGCGATGTGGACTATCTGATCGCGACGGATGCCATCGGGATGGGGCTGAACCTCGACGTGAATCACGTCGCGTTTTCCTCTGTCACGAAATTTGACGGTCGGCGCATGCGCGACCTTGCGCCGAACGAACTGGCCCAGATCGCCGGTCGGGCGGGGCGCGGGATGTCAGACGGCACCTTCGGCGTAACGGGCGAAGCGGGGCCCCTTCACCCCGAGGTGGTCGAGGCGATCATGGAGCATCGCTTTACCCCGATCCGCAAGTTGAACTGGCGCAATCACGACCTGAGGTTCGGGGGAATCGATCCGCTGATCCATTCGCTCGAGATGTCGCCAGCGGACGAGCGATTGGTGCGTTCGCGCGATGCGGATGATCTTATTGCGCTGAAAACCATGGCAGCGGACGGCGAAGTAAGCGCAAGAGCCTCCGATACGGCCTCTGTTCGGTTGCTTTGGGATGTCTGCCGTATTCCCGATTTTCGTGGTATCAGTCATAATGAACACGCAGGCCTGCTGACGCAGATCTTCGGGTTTCTGCACGAAAAGGGACGTGTCCCGGATGAATGGCTGGCAACACAGGTACACAGGATCGACCGAACCGAGGGCGATATCGACGCGCTCTCGAAAAGGCTCGCATTTATCCGCACATGGACCTATGTCGCACAACGCAATGGGTGGGTAAGTGACGAAAGTCATTGGCGTGACGAAACGCGCGCTGTAGAAGACCGCTTGTCGGATGCGCTGCACGCACGTTTGACCCAAAGATTTGTGGACCGCCGTACAAGTGTCTTGCTACGGCGGCTCAAGCAGAAGGAGGCCCTCTTGGCCGAAGTGAGCGATACCGGCGAAGTGACCGTCGAAGGCGAATTCGTAGGACGTCTTGAAGGCTTCCGTTTCCGTCAGGACAAGGACGCCTCTGGGCAGGAAGCCAAGACGTTGCGGCAGGCAAGCCTGCAGGCGCTGGTTCCGCATTTCAACCTGAGGGCGGATCGTTTCTATAACGCGCCCGATACCGAAATTGACTTTACCGAACAGGGTGGCCTCATGTGGGGCGAACTGGCAATCGGTAAACTGGCTGCGGGTTCCGAGCCGATGAAGCCGCAAATCGTCGCCTTTGTCGACGACGAAGCGGGCCCGGACGTGGCGCAAAAGGTGGAACGTCGTCTTCAGCACTTCATTGACCGCAAGATCGCGGCATTGTTCGAACCGCTGATGAACCTGCAGCGCGACGAGGCCCTGTCGGGTCTGGCGCGCGGCTTTGCCTTCCGGCTGGTCGAGTCGCTTGGCATCCTGCCGCGTGGCGATGTCGCGGAAGAGGTCAAATCCCTGGATCAGGACGCCCGTGGTGCCCTGCGTAAGCACGGTGTGCGTTTTGGCCAATACACTGTGTTCATGCCGCTTTTGCTGAAACCGGCGCCGACTCGGCTGCGTCTTCTGTTGTGGGCTCTGGCCGGCAACCTGGACGAATTTCCCGAAGCGCCGCCGCCGGGCCTGGTAACTGTACCCGCGCAAAAGGACATGCCGCAGGGCTATTATGCCATGGCCGGCTATCGCGCGGCCGGTGAACGGGCCATCCGTATCGACATGCTGGAACGTTTGGCGGACATGCTGCGCGGCGAAGACAGTCGTGGCGGGTTCGAGGCGAAAGCCGACATGCTCTCGATCTCGGGCATGACGTTGGAACAGTTCGCGGATCTGATGCAGGGGCTGGGATACAAGGCCGAAAAGGGCGAACGGGCGAAGGTCAAGGCCGAGCCTGCCGCCGCCGACAAGCCTGTCCAAGCAGACGGTGACGGCGGCGCGGCACCCGAAACCGATGCGACTGCCGCCGAAGAGCCGCCTGCAGCAGAGAGCGACGCGCCCCCCGCTGTCGACCCCACTGTCGATCCGGCGCAGACGCCGTCAGAGGATGTCGAGAAGGCAGCGGCCACCAGTACGGCTGATCCTGCTGCTGCCGAAGAAGGCGCAACCGCCGAGGCCACGCCGGAAGTGGAAGAGTTCTTTACCTTCACCTGGGCCGGTCGCGCGGCACGCCAGAACGCCCGTGGGCGCGACGGCGACAAACGCGATGGTCAGAAGCCGCGCACTCAGCACAATCGTGGGGAGCGTCCCAAGGGCAACACCGGCAAGCCGCGTGGAAAGCCAGGGCAGGGCGGCAAGCCGCAGCGCGACAACAAGGCCAAGACCTTTGAGGCGACACCGCCGAAAAAGAAGGATCGTATCGATCCCGACAACCCCTTCGCCGCCGCGCTGATGGGGCTGAAAACCAAGGATTGATCCTTGGTCGGGGCCTCTCAGCCGCGTTTGCGCGTGGATAAATGGCTGTGGCAGGCACGGTTTTTCAAAAGCCGTAGCCTGTCCGCCGCCTGCGTTTCGGGCGGCCATATGCGCATAAATGGCAACCATGTGTCCAAACCGTCTGCCAATGTCGCGGTCGGCGATGTGCTGACCTTCACGCAGGCGGATCATGTCCGCGTTGTGCGGATCGCGGCCCTGGGCACGCGCAGGGGCCCAGCAGCAGAGGCGCAGACCCTCTACGAGGATCTGACCCCGACCGATGAGGCCGAGAAACACGTTCCGCCGATTGCCCGGATCGAAGGCAATTCTCGTCCGACCAAGCGCGACCGCAGGAAACTCGATCTTGATCGCCGAGGGGCGCTTGAATGATCCTGTTCAGTGGTCTAGCTAGACCCCTGTTCGATCTTCGAGAGTAAGCCATGACCTACGTCGTCACTGAAAACTGTATCGCCTGCAAATACACCGATTGCGTCGAAGTCTGCCCGGTGGACTGTTTCTACGAGGGCGAGAACACGTTGGTGATTCACCCTGACGAATGTATCGATTGTGGCGTATGCGAACCGGAATGCCCGGCCGATGCGATCCGTCCCGACACCGAGCCGGACATGGAAAAATGGGTGGAGTTCAACCGCAAGTACGCGGAACTCTGGCCGGTGATCATCACCAAGAAAGACCAGCTGCCCGACGCCGAAGACCGTGATGGCGAAGAGGGCAAGATGGAGAAATACTTCTCTGAGGCGCCCGGCGAAGGCGGCTGAACGCCGCATCTGCAGCCCTGACGCGTCACACCCTATGAAAAGGGGTGATTCTGTGGTATTGATCGTCTTTACATATGACAATGACCGCCCCTTTCCGGTCCGTGGGCGCTGCTGACCGCCGGACCAATATCTGAAGAGAGTCCATCGCGTTTGGTGTCGCTCGTCGGCGCCGGACGCTTTCGTGCCCTCTGACGAGATGGGTGAGTGAGGAAGAACCTGTATGACCAAGACTAAAAAAGCTGAGTTCCGCCCCAACGAATACGTCGTCTACCCTGCCCATGGCGTGGGCCAGATCGTGTCCATCGAAAGCCAGGAAATCGCGGGCATACCCCTCGAATTGTTCGTGATCTCGTTTGAGAAGGACAAGATGACCCTGCGCGTTCCGACGCACAAGGCGACTGAAATCGGCATGCGCTCTCTTTCCAGCCCCGATGTCGTTTCGCGCGCCATGTCCACGCTCAAGGGCAAGGCAAAGGTCAAGCGGGCCATGTGGTCGCGCCGCGCCCAGGAATACGAACAAAAGATCAACTCCGGCGATCTCATCGCGATTGCAGAGGTCGTCCGCGATCTTCACCGCAGCGATGACCAGCGCGAACAGAGCTATTCCGAGCGTCAGCTTTACGAGGCTGCGCTGGAACGCCTGACGCGCGAAGTTGCAGCCGTTGCTGGCGGTGACGAAGTTGCCGCCGCCAAGCAGGTTGACGAAGTTCTCGTCAGCCGCGCCGCCTGACATTTTCGTCACGCAAACCTATCAGGCCGTAGCGAAAGCTGCGGCCTTTTTTGTGTCAGGCCGTGAGGGCGAGCAACAAGGCGATTTCGCTGATCTGCTGCGTGGCCCCCAGTACATCACCGGTCTGCCCGCCGATTTTGGCGATCGCGATACGCGCGATGATCAGTGCAGCCAGGGCCGCGATGAAAATCGCGATGATGCCGCTCACTCCCAGGCACAAGACGGCAATACAGCCCCCGATCAGGGCGGCAAGCGCGGCGCAGATCGGGGGCGCCTTGCCGATTGCGTGTGACAATCCGGTGCTCCTCGCATGGGGCAGGGTCGCCATCAGGGCGGGCATTGTCCCCCGCGATACCGCCGCGATACCGACAATGGCCAACCAGGCGTGATCCCCGGCCAGCAAGGCCGACAAACCGATCCAGCGCGCAAGCAGACCCAGCACCAGCGCGATGACGCCATAGGCCCCGGTGCGGCTGTCCTTCATGATTTCAAGGCGCCGTTCGCGCAGGTGACTGCCCCATAGCCCATCCGCACAGTCCGCCAGGCCATCCTCGTGCAGGGCGCCTGTCAGCATGACGCTGACGCCCAGCGTGATGACTGCCGCCGCCTCTGCCCCCAGACCAATGCCCAAGGCAATCATGCCGGTCAGACCTGCCAAGGCACCCAGCACGGCACCGGCCAGCGGATAAGCCCAGGCGGCCTCGGCGCCACGGCCACTATGTGCTGGCAGCGGCAATCTGCTGAGCAGGCCGAGGGCAGACAACAGATCGTGCCAGGCGCGGGACATGGTCATCTTTGTGGTTGCTCCAACTCTCGGGGTCGTTAGACACGGGAGGGCGGGAAAATGCAACGGAAGCAAAATGACAGATTCACTGACTTCACTTACTGAATTTCGGGCGGTGTTGGCAGCCGCACCCGCTGCGGATGCGACATCCTTGGCTGGCGCTGCCGAACGCAATGGGATGCTGACGAAACCGCCCGGCGCATTGGGACGGCTGGAAGATCTGGCCATTTGGTATGCCGGTTGGCGCGGCACCGCGCGGCCCGAGATCTCAGCGCCGCAAGTCATCGTTTTTGCAGGAAACCATGGGGTTACGGCGCGTGGCATTTCGGCCTTTCCGCCCGAAGTGACGGAACAGATGGTTCTGAACTTCCAACACGGCGGTGCAGCCATCAACCAGTTGTCCAAGGCGGCCGGGGCTCAGATGGATGTACATGCGATCGATCTTGATCGGCCGACACGGGATTTCTGCGACGAAGCTGCCATGGATGAGGCCGAACTTCTGGCGGCCATAAACGTCGGTTGGACGTCGGTAAATGAGCGGTGCGATCTGCTTGTCACCGGAGAGATGGGCATCGGAAATACCACTTCGGCGGCAGCCATTGCCCTGGCACTCTATGGTGGCGATGCGGCCGAGTGGACAGGTCGCGGCACCGGGCTGGACGATCAGGGGGTGTCGCTGAAGGCAGGTGTCGTGGCGCAGGCCGTGGCGTTGCATCAACCAAAGACCGGGCTGGACGTGTTGCGGACGGTGGGCGGGCGCGAAATCGCGGCCATGGCAGGCGCGATCGCGCGCGCGCGGGTGCTGCGGATACCTGTGATCCTGGATGGTTTTATCTGCTGTGCGGCTGCGGCCTGCCTGCTGGCAGAAAGCGAGACGGCGCTTGATCATGCCATCGCGGGTCACGCCAGCGCCGAGGCGGCGCATCCGAAACTGTTGGCTCGCCTGGACAAGGAACCGTTGCTGCGCCTTGGCCTGCGGCTTGGCGAGGGTTCAGGCGCCGCCTTGGCGATCAACATCCTGAAGGGGGCGATTGCCTGTCATTCCGGGATGTCGACGTTTGCAGAGGCGGGCGTCTCTGCCGGCTGATCCCCGGTGCGGATCGGGAACGGGTGCGCATGAGGCGCCCTGTCAGAGGGGCGCCTTTTCACGTCGTCAGCTGTCGTGCGGTGTGTCGCCCAGCCGGGCCAGCAAGGCCGTTTCCAGATCCTTTTCCAGTTCCTTTGCACGGGCGATATAGTCTGCGTTACGCGAGGTCGGGATGGCAGGGTCCCACAGCTCGGCCAGTTCACGCACGGTCATCCGGTCGTGGTGGAAAAAGATCTTTTGCGCTTCTGCCGCTTCGAATTCGCTGAGGCCGACGTTTTCCAGCACATATCGCCCCGCCCGCAACGAGCTGTCGAACGTTTCGCGCACGATGTCGTCTGCACCTGCCTGATACAGTCGATAAACGTGTGTGCGATCATAAGCCCGGGCAATGATGTGCAGCTCGGGCCGTTGCGCCCGCGCATAGGTGACCAGCTTGGTGACCGCTTCGGGGTTGTCCATGGCCGCGACAAGGACGCGCGCCTTATCCAGACCGGCCGCGTGCAGGATGTCGGGCCGGGTCGGATCACCGAAATAGCCCTTGAAGCCGAACCGGCGCATCACCTCGATCATTTCCATGTCATGATCCAGAATGACGGTCTTGAACCCCGAGTTCTGAACCATACGGTTGACGATCTGTCCGAACCGCCCGACGCCGGCGATGATCACCGGGCCTTCATCCTCGAAGGCCTCGGCCTCGCGGTCATCCCCGGCCTCGATCATCTTGCGGGAGATGATGTCGAAAAAGATGAAGAACAGCGGTGTGAGCAGCATCGTCAGTGTGATTGCCAGCAACACCTTGTCCGCCAGGGCCGTCGGCAGAACCTCGAGCTGGCTGGAGAACGAGATCAGCACGAAGCCGAACTCTCCGGCCTGCGCGAGGCTGAGGGTGAACAGCATCAGGTTGCGCCGCCGCAGCTTGAAGATCAGGCCGAGGCCGAACAGGATCACACCCTTGAGCGCCATGAGGCCGACCGCGATACCGACAATCGTGAAGGGATCACCGAGAAAGCTGTCAAAATCGATGCCGGCCCCGACGGTGATGAAGAACAGGCCAAGGAGGAGGCCCTTGAACGGCTGGATATCGCTTTCCAGTTCATGCCTGAATTCACTGTTGGCCAGGACGACCCCAGCCAGGAAGGTGCCAAGCGCGGGGGAAAGGCCGACAAGGTTCATCAACGAGGCAATCCCGATGACGATGGCAAGCGACAGCGCCGTGTACATTTCTGGCAGGTGCGCCGAATGGATGAAACGAAAAACGGGTCCGATCAGGTAGATACCGGCCAGGATGATCACCGCGACAGCCCCAAGCGTGACAAGTGTCACCCCCCATCCCGGCAGGCCGTCGACCAGCGAGGCGGCCTCTCGCGCGGTGTCGGGGGCGGCCACGACCAGCGAACCGTCGGGCTGCGCGGTGGCCAGTGCCGAGATGGCGAGCAGGGGCAGGAAGGCGATCATCGGAATGACCGCGATATCCTGCGTCAGCAGGACCGCAAAGGCGGAACGCCCGCCCTGGGTCTGCATAAGGCCCTTTTCCGACAGCGATTGCAGGACGATCGCGGTCGAGGACAGGGCCAGGATCATCCCGATCGCGAGGGCGCTGTTCCAGTTCAGCCCGAAGGCCATGCCTGCGCCCATGACGGCGAACATTGTCAGCAACACCTGCAAACCGCCCAGTCCGAGCAGCTTGCCGCGCATGTCCCACAGCGCCCTGGGTTCCAGCTCAAGACCGATCAGGAACAGCATCATCACCACGCCGAATTCGGCAAAGTGTTGAAGGCTATGGGTTTCGTGGCCGACAAGGTGCAGCACCGGCCCGATCAGGATACCGGCAGCGAGGTACCCGAGCACCGACCCCAGGCCAAGGCGCGCGGCGATCGGAACAGCGATCACCGCAGCCGTAAGATAGATCGTGGCCTGGTACAGAAAGCCTTCCATGTCGTCTCCTACTTGTGGCCCGGATGCTGGTCGCCCGGATGCTGGTGGCCTGGACAAATCACCTTAGCCGGGCGGCACCCTGCCGAACGGATGTGCCCCGTTTGGCATCGTGTTGAAAATAACGTGTGACACCCGGTGGCCCTGGCACCCGGCAACGGGCACGGACCGGGGCGCGCGCCCGGCGCAGGGCGGTCGCTTTGGCGATGATAGATATCCGTCGCGATCAGGCAACAGCCGAAAGGCAGCTCAGCCGCGCACATCGGGAAAGATGTCGGTATCGCGTCGGTATCCGGGCGGTGTTTCAGCCGTCCTTGGGCATGCGCAGCGTCAGGTTCCGGTTGGATTTCACGTAACGCAACTCGTCCTCTCCGATGGCCGCGACGCGACCGCCGTCAAGAGCGTCGCCGACCTTCACCTTTTCAATCCGTCCATTCGACAGGCGGACCAGTGCGGACCGGTCCGAGGGTTTGCCCATGACGCCGATCAGGTTGATGTCGTTCAGCCGGATCGCCCGCTTTGCCGTCGCCTGCTGCGCGACCGAGGCGCGCGTGGGGCCGGGGGGCTGCACGGTGGGTGCCTGGATTTGCGGCACGGCAAGCGGACGGCTGGCCGCCTGGGCGGCTGCGATCGCGGCGGCAAAATCATTCGGTCGCGCGCGTGGGCGGAGGGCTTCGTCGGTCGCGAGATCCGAGCCCATTTCCTCAAGGTCGGAAAGTTCTTCGGGGTCGGCCTCTTCTTGTGCCTGCTGCGCAATCAGCCCCTCGGGACGGGCCTTGGGGTGCAGCTGGCCGGGAGGGGGCAGGGCCAGTGCTGGCGTCTCGGCGGGGGCATCAGGGCCGTCGGTCGCGTCTGCCGTTGCGTCTGAAGTCGCGTCTGACGTGGCCTCGGGTGCTGCCTGCGAAGCGGCATCGGGAGTGGCGGCGTCAGGGTCGGTCTCCGGGTCGGTTGCGGGGGGCGGTGTCGTGTCACCCGGGCGCGGCGGCGGCACGACGCTGGGCGGCCCGAGGTAGACAAGGTGCCCCTGCGGCGTCAGGGCGCCTTCGGCGGTGCCTGCGACAAATCCCCGGTCGTCCAGCGCAAAGGTCTGGTCCGGGGCGGGTGGGTTCGGTGGCGCCTGAAGTCCGGTGGCGATCACCGTGCGGTCGTCGGGAGAGGGCAGTCCGACCACGTCCTGCACACGCTCCGGCGTGGTCACCTCGGAAAAACGGATCTCGCCCAGCTCGGACGGAAGCGGGGGCAGGGATTGCGTCGGGGCGCGCTGCCAGATGCCGGTCGCAGCATAGCGGGCGGCGGCCTCGGCCGGGGTGGCCGGATCGGGGCGGCGGGTCAGGATCGGGGCGGGTGCATCCAGTTGCGCGGTGGTCGCAGTGCCCGCAGTCGGGTCCTCGGAAGGGGCGGCGTCCGTCGGCGTGTCCGCGGTTGACGCCGGGCTCGGGGAGGCCGGAGTGACGGCCGCTGTCTGGGTGTCGGCATCCGTTTGGGGGGTGGGCTGCGCGGGCGCAGAGGGGGCCGGCGTCGCCGCCTCGGTCTCGGGCGCGGCCTGCGGCTCTGGGGTCGTGCTTGGCGAAGTGGTCACCGACGCAACCTCGGGCGGGGGCGCGACGAGGCTGAACAGGGCCGAGCGGCCTGTCGGATTCGACAAGAGCGCGACCGCCGCCGTCGCCAGAACGGCAACGCCGATCAGGGTCAGGCGGCGTTTGCGGCGCGTCTGCGGCGCGACCTCTTGTTCGCCGCGCGCGCCGAAGATGGTCATCTTGTCGGCCTCGTCTTCGGTCAGCGTGCTGGGAACCGGGGTCGGAGGTTGGCGCACCGCAGGTCTGGTCGGGACAGGGGGCGGCGGAACGCAGCCCGGTTCAGCGTGCGCCCCGGAAAGAGGTGCGGCGACGGGCGCGGGGGCGACGGGGGCGGGTGGTGGTGGTGTCGTGCGTTCGGGCGCTGCCGCGGGGGCGGCGAATGCAGCGCGGGGGGGAAGGTCGATGTCGGGCAACATCAACTGGCGGTCCCGTGTCGTCACTGTGGCCGGTTCGTCGCTATGCACGCCTTGAAGGGGCGGCACTGGCGGCGGATCCTGGGTGACGGCGGGCGCGACGTCGGCTGCGGTGGTTTCTGCGACGAGGTCATGGGTGGCGAAATAGGTCGGGCCGAAATACGGCTCACCCGTATAGAGGCCGGGATCGGGCATTGCGACGAAGGACACCGGGTTGAAACCGTAACGGGTGGCAAATCCTTCGGCTTCCTCCAGCGTCTCGCGGGCGACGGCGGCGATCTGTGTCGTGTCGCCGGTGGCCGACCAGGAAATCGCCAGCTCCTCGATCTGGTAGGGAGTCTTGCCCACCAGCGCGCCCATCACCATGTCGCGCCTTTGCGTTTCACCGACCGGGCCGGTGGCAATGTCCAGAAAGCGGATCTGATCGTCGGGTATGACCAGCCTGGTGCGCATCGGGGCGGGATCGCGGGCCGCCCCCTGTTGCCGCAGCGCCTCTATGTCGGCATCGAAGGTCGCGGACCCAAGGTCGACATGACCCACCTGCGCCCAGCCGGCGGCCGTGCGTTGGAACAGCGCAAGGCCCGCCGTGGTAAAGTTCAGAGCAAAATTCGGTCGCATGTCTGGTCGGGTGCGCTTTCGCCAGAAGCTGAAGGGGCCGGGCCATGCATCAACAGGGGCCGCGTTGCACGGCCTCTTTGGCCCAAGGTGATCTGATCAGACTAGCCTAGTGGCGCGGGGAGGCAAAGCGAAACCCAAACCATCGGCAGAAATCGGCGGCACGGCAGTGTGGCGGTGCAGGGCGGCAGTGGCCCCCGAGTGGCCCCCGAGTGGTCCCCGGTGCGACCCGACGCCGATGGCGCGGAAAACCCGCGCCCAGCCCATTGAAAAGCAAGCGGAAAACGTGGCACGGTAAAATCTGCAATCCCGTCATTCGGTCGAAAGGACAAGACCTTGATCTACCCGTTTCACTTTGCATTTCACGTGACTGACCTGGACGAATCCCGCGAATTTTACGGAAAAGTGTTGGGCGGTGAAGAGGGGCGCAGCACCCAGACCTGGGTGGATTTCGGCCTGTACGGGCATCAGCTTTCGCTGCATCTGGGCGAGCCGATGGCGAATGCGCCGACGGGAAAGGTCGGCGCGCACATGGTGCCGATGCCGCATTTCGGTTTCGTGCTTCCGCTGGAGGAATGGCAGGCCCTGGCCGAGCGTTTGCGCCAAAGCGGTGTAACCTTCGTGCTGGAGCCGCAGGTGCGTTTCGAGGGCGAGCCGGGGGAACAATGGACGATGTTCTTTCGCGATCCGTCGGGCAACCCGATGGAGGTCAAGGGATTTCGCGATACGTCACAGATCCTGGCGCATTAGCGCATCCAGAAGCCTTCGCGCTTGATCCGGTTGCGGATCGCCTGTTCCCGGCGCGGTAGATCCGAGCGGTCGAACAGGTCGCGGACCTTCTTGCCGCGTCCCTGGTAGATCATGCGCTTGATCGGATCGTATTGTTTCAGGACCTTCTTGACCCTGTTGGGGCTTGTCACCGTTTCCAGCATCGCGACAACCGCATCGTCTTCACGGGCGTAAAGCATTGGCAACAGTCGGTAATGGCAACTGACAGAGCCATCCAGCAGGCCGGGCGGCAGGGTGTCGCGTCCGCCCCCCAGGGCATGAATGACCAGGGGCAGGGCGATCTGGTCGAGCCAGGGATCAAGCGGTTGGCACACCAGGGCCGGTGGTGGGTCGTCGCGGATCGACAATGCGTAGTCGAGGAAGCGCGCCCCGAACTCTCGGGGGCAGCGGAAAAAGAAGAACCCGGCGTTGAAATACAGGTATCGTCGCCAGAATTCATCTGGCCAGGTGGGGTCGATCGAGCCCGCGAAATCCAGTCCGAAACGATCATACAGGCTTTGCCAGATCTCGCTGTAGCCCGGCCCGTACAGCTCGATCACGGGCCAGGTGCCTTGGCGCCGCAAGGACGCGGTGGGGCGCGTGAAATCGAAGGGCACGCGATTGAGCCGGTCGAGCAGGAGCGTGTCACTGTCGAAAAAGACGAAAGGTTCGCCCTCGGGCAGCGCGCCGAGGCATTCGATCTTGTTTCCATGGGGATAAGCGGCACCGAAATGGCGGCTTTCGAAGGGTAATATCTCAGCGTCGAGGGCCGCCAGCAGGTCGCGCACATCCTGGTTGTCGATGCGTGGGTCCTGTGGCCACAACGGGCCGGGCTGTGGCTCGGCAATGAACAGGCGGCCGCGAAAGTCGGGATTCGTGGCGCGCAGAGAGGCCGCGAACAGCGCGGCCTCGTATTGCAGGCGCCCCGACTGGCCGACGACAACGATGTTGAACGCGTGTTCCTGGTGCATCTGGCCCGTCCAATCACCCTGCCGACATAGCTTGCAGGCCCCCGGTCACTTTGCATCCGCGAGGCCCGAAGGGACCTTGGCACGAACCAAAGCCACCGCAAAGGGGCGTCGCACGCGCCGCAATTCACGGCCCGCCAGCTTGTCCTAGGGACCAAGAGCGACGAAACCGTAAATTTTCGGACGGGCCGGGCACAGATGGCAGCGCCAGGGCGAGGTGATGTTCCGATTTGCTAAAATTCCATCGTTTTCCTGTCACAAGCGCGATCGGAATAAACGTGGGCTTTACTCTTTCGGTACATTCCTAGGGCGAACGCCAAAGGAGACGCGGGAATGAAACCAAAAAAGGGCCTCAGGATCGGCGCCCGTATCTATTCGATCATTCTGGTTTCCGTACTGGCCAGTGCGGCTCTAGCCTTCACCATGTACGATATCACCGTACGCAACATCTACAGTATGCGTGAGGCGCATCTGCGGGACATCGTCGATTCCTCCGCAAGCCTGGTTTCGGCGCTGAACGATCAGGTTGTGGACGGAACCTTGTCGCTTGAAGAGGCACAGGCCGAGGCCGTGGATCTGTTGCAAAAGGTGCGATACGACGACGGAAACTACCTTTTCGCGTTTGATTACGACACCGTGGTCAAGGCCCATGGCCGTAGCCCGGACCAGGTCGGGACGCGAAGGGGCGGTTCGCTGGATCCAGATGGCGTCGACGTCTATGGCGCCTTGCTGAGCGCGGCCCGGGCCGGCGGCGGTGTGGTTTTCTACGCCACGCAGCGCACCAGTGGGGATACCGCGGAAAAGCTGCCCAAGATGAGCTTTGCCCGCGCATTCGAACCCTGGGAATGGGTGATCGGATCGGGGTCCTACATTCAGGATATCGAGGCGCAGATCGCGCATATCAGGATGCGTGCCTACATCGCCTTCGGGATTGGGCTGCTCTGCCTCGGGATCGTGAGCTGGCTGATCGCGCGCAGTGTCACCGGCCCGATCAACCGGCTGAACCTTCGCATGGAAAACCTGACGAAGGGCGATTCCACAAGCGATATTCCCTATGCTGACAAGGCCGATGAAATTGGCGAAATGGCGCGATCCGTCGAAACGTTCCGTCAGGATATCCGCCGCGGAGCCGAACTGGAACGCGACGCCGAACGCCGCAAGAGCGAACAGGAGGCCGCCGTCACTGCGCTGGCAACGGGCCTGAGGTTGTTGTCGACCGGGGATCTGAGCACCCAGCTTAAAGATGCCTTTCCCGAGAGTTACGAGGCGTTGCGGAGCGATTTCAACGGCACCGTCGCCAAGCTCGCCGACCTTATCGGAACGATCAGCGAAACCTCGATCAGCCTGGAGCAGCGCGGTGAGCAGATCAGCAGTTCGGCTGAGGTCGTCGCGCGCAGCTCGATCGAATCCGCAGCATCGCTGGAGGAAGCGGCCGCTGCCATCGAAGAGCTGACCTCTTCGGTCAAGTTGGCGGCCAAGGGCGCATCCGAAGCCGACATCATCGCGACCCAGGCCCGGAGCAATGCCGAGCAGAGCGGCGAGGTCGTACGCCGGGCGGTGACCGCCATGGGCGAGATCGAGAACAGTTCCGGCAAGATCGCGCAGATCATGGATGTGATCGACGATATCGCCTTCCAGACCAACCTGCTGGCACTGAACGCCGGGATCGAGGCCGCACGGGCCGGGGAATCAGGCCGAGGTTTTGCCGTGGTCGCATCGGAAGTGCGCGCGCTGGCACAGCGGTCATCCGAAGCCGCGCGTGAAATCAACATCCTGATCACGGAGAGCGGGAATCACGTCAAGGATGGCGTGTCGCTGGTGAATGAGGCGGGAGCATCGCTGGACCAGATCTCGGGGTCGGTGGCCAAGATCGCGTCGCATATCTCCGACATCGCGACCTCCGCCAACGAACAATCGGCCGGTGTCAGCGAAATCAACACCTCGGTTGCGCATCTGGATCGCACAACCCAGGAAAACTCGGCCAAGTTCCAGCACACGTTGGATTCCAGCCGGTCCATGACACAGGAGGCGATTGGCCTGCGCCGGGCTCTTTCACAGTTCAAATTGTCCCGTGACAGCGCAAAGGTCGTGTCCTTCAACAGCAGTAGTCCGGCAAAATCGGCACCTCAGCCCATGGCAAAGGCCGTCAATGCGCCCGCGCCAAGCTCCTCTTCGCATGATGACTCGTGGGAGGATTTCTGACCGCGCCAGGACAAAGGCATTGGCCTGCAATGCCGTCGGCACTGCAGGCTTTTGCCATGGGCGAATTCGGGACGTGTACCTCCTAGGATTGAGCCTGATGCCCTGTCCTGCTTGGGGTTGAGATTGAGTGGAATAGCTCGTGCCAAAGAAACAGGGCTGATGGCATCGCCAGAATGACACGCCAAAAGATCAGCGCAGCAAGGCGTACTGCGTGGAGCTGATTTTTGACTGATGGTCAAAATCTTTGAGTTGCAATGACAATGGCCAAATGCGTAATTTGCGCGCAGCTGAAAGATCATGCACGCCGCTTTGTACGTTCCCACCGGGCAACCGATAGACAGTATTTTCGGGCCTCGCTAGTCGTCGGTGAACTGAACGGAGTGCGACCATGAAACCGGCTGGCACCTATTACCCGCATGTTGACGGACTGCGCACCGTTGCGGTGATCGGCGTTCTCTTGGCGCATTTTCACATTCCCGGTTTTCCTGGTGGATTTCTGGGCATCGATGTCTTTTCTTCATCAGTGGATACCTGATTTCACGACTGATCATTCAGGAACGCAGCAGAACCGGCACGTTCAGTTATGCGCGCTTTTACGTTCGTCGCCTGCGCCGCCTGATGCCTGCCGCTGTGGTCGTCATCGGGGCGAGTGTGGTATTGCTATACCCTGTCCTGGGCAAGGCAGATCAGGCGAGCTTTTTACAGTCCATTCCCTTTGCGTTGTTTTCACTGGCCAATATCAATTACTATCTGGAAATCGGCTATTTCGATACCGCCGCACAATTCAAGCCATTGCTGCACACGTGGTCATTGGCCGTGGAGGAGCAGTTCTATCTGATCTGGCCGACGATGCTGCTTTTGTTGCTGCGGTTCGGCAAGGCGGTTCTGCCGGTCTGCCTGATATTGCTGTTGATCAGCCTGGGCGCGGCCGAACTCTGGATCGGGCGTGACCCGAGTGCCGCGTATTACCTGCTGCCTTTTCGCGCGTTCGAACTGCTGACCGGCGCGGCGCTCGCCCTGCTGATGGCGGACAAATCTCCGGATTACAGAGATCTCACGACGGGGCCCGCACTGCAGTCGACGCTGGCTTGTGTCGGGCTAGCGCTGATACTTGGGTCCTATTTCCTGCTGAGCGAGACGTCGCGCCTGCCGGGCGCGCTGAGTCTGCTTCCCTTTATCGGCACCGTGCTGATCATCGTGTATGGGGCCAGTGGTCCTGTCGGGCGGTTCCTGACATGGCGCCCGATCGTCTGGATCGGACTGATCAGCTATTCCCTCTACCTGGTGCATTGGCCGCTGGTCGTGTACCTGACGTATCGCCTGCCGTACGAGCCGTCCATCATGCTGCGGCTGGCGCTGTTTCCGGCGTCCATCGCCCTTGCCGCGATGAGCTATTATTTTGTCGAACAGACGTTCCGCGATCCTGCGCCTGCGCACCGCAGGTTCCAGAACAAACCCTTTCTGGCCGGATTGACCCTGACGATCCTGATGCTGAGTGGGGTCGCGGGGGCGCTGAAGTACGACGTTTTTGCCGGCGACGGCGCCCAGCTGGCGACAAATGTGTCAGAAATTTCGGTGCCTTATCCTGGTTCCCCGGACGGGCGGGAATTCGAACGGCTCGTCCCCGACGCAGGCGTTGACGCCCGTGTTCTGATCCTGGGCGATAGCCACGCGGGACATTTGGACGCGGGTTTCAGGGAATATGTCGCAAGTCAGGGTATCGAAGTCGACGTGGTCGATGTTCCCGGGTGTCCGCCGCTGTTCGGTGTCACGCGATATTACGATGGCGACGCCGCGCGGCGGGCTCGTGAAAAGGTCTGCCGGGCGCATACGGCGGCCAAGCGGGCGCTGGCGCTGAGCGAGGATTATGATGCAGGTCGTCCTGGCGTCGCGCTGGTTCCCGATGCTGGAAGTTCCGAGTGTGCCGGGCGTGGCCGCGGACAGAATGGTGCCTGCAGATGTCTACGAAAAGCCGGATCTGGCCCGATCGAGGCAGGTGTTCGAGGCCGCCTTGAAAGACACGGTGGATGTGATTGCGGCGACGGGAACGTCGGTGATCGTGTTTTCGCAGGTGCCGCCGCTGGGACTGGATCAGACGCAATGCCAGACGCTGTTTTCGTGGGCAGGCGAGACTGTTGCGGATGACAGGTGTTTCAGGCTGGGGCGCGCCGAGGTTTCTGCGCGGGCAGCGTATACGGATGATGTCATTCGGGCGCTGGACGAACGCGAAAATGTCATGGCCGTCATTCCGCAGGATTATTTCTGCGATGAAGAGAGCTGTGATCTGTTCGACCCCGAGACAGGCGAAATCCTGTATCGTGATGGCGATCACTTGTCGCCGGTGGGCAGCAGGTATCTGATCGACCAGGTGAATCAGCGGCAAGACCTGGTTGCCTTTATCCAATCTGCCCATCAGGCGAAAGCTGCGCCGGCGACGCAGTAGCGGCGACGCGGCGATGGTCCCGACGACTGGGGCATGTCCTGCGTGATCTTGAGCGGGGTGGGGCCGCGTGGTGCTGCGCCGGCTACGGTGCCCGCTATGCGCGGTCCACCATGATCCCGTTTTCGTTATTTTAAAGGGGGATAATGGTGGGCGACCCTGGAATCGAACCAGGCGTGGGTCTCCCCGGCGGAGTTACAGTCCGCTGCCGCACCTTGCAGCCCGTCGCCCTGATCTGCCTTGGCTTGCGCCCTCGGCTGATCGTGAGGGGGTGATTACCGGGGCCTCTGCGGGGCGTCAACCGGAAAAACGCAGTCTGTTTGCTTGCAGTGAAGTCAGGGGCAGCATAGGACGCCAAAACCCGCTAGACAGGGCGGAAACCGGCTGCGGTATCCGAACGGTATCGGGGACGGTATCACGTCGGTATTGCGGCGCAGCATTTGCTCCGCCAGGTCGGGCGGACTCTGCGTGGCCATGCGGTCAGGAGAAGAAGATGAAGAAGCCAAAGTGGATCGTCGAAAAGGAACAGGCCAAGAAGGCGAGCGCCGCCGAGACGGTCTGGCTGTTCGGCCTTCATGCCGTGCGCGACGCGCTGGAGAATCCGGCGCGCGAAAAGCTGCGGCTGATCGTGACGAAGAATGCGCTCGACAAGCTGGAGGCCGCGGTCGCGGCGTCGGGGATGGAGCCGGAATTGTCGGACCCGCGCCGGTTCAGCGCGCCGATCGATCCGCAGTCGGTGCACCAGGGCGCGGCGCTGGAGGTCAAGGCGCTGGACTGGGGGTCCTTGCAGGACCGCTGCATGGGGGACGGCATCCGCCCGCCGCGTGTCGTGCTGCTGGACCGGGTGACCGACCCGCACAACGTCGGGGCGATCCTGCGTTCGGCCGAGGTGTTCGGGGCCTGCGCCGTGGTGGCGCCGCGCCATCATTCGGCGCCCGAAACCGGGGCTCTGGCCAAGACCGCCAGCGGCGCGCTGGAGCGTCAGCCCTATCTGAAGGTGCGCAACCTGGCGGATGCCATTCAGGAATTGCAGAAGATGGGCTATGTCGTCTTTGGCCTGGCGGGAGAGGCCGAGCAGACCATCGACGCGGCGATGGAGGGCGTGCGGGATCGACCGGTTGCGCTGGTGCTGGGGGCCGAGGGTCCGGGCCTGCGCGAAAAGACCCGCGAGACCTGCGACGCCCTGGTGAGAATCGAGTTTGCCGGGGCCTTCGGCTCTCTCAACGTGTCGAATGCGGCTGCGGTCGCGCTCTACGCCGCGCGGGGCTGAGGGCGGGGCGGTCGAGGCGACGTCAAGGGCCTCTCGTCTCGCGGCTGTTCACAAACATATTACAACCTCTTCCTATTCGGGGGGCACACCCTAATTAATCCAGCAGAGGCTTCGGCACGGAACGCCGATGTTTCCTTTCACTGTCCCTCGTTCCGCACTGGCGCCCAGGGTTCACCTTGGGCGCTTTTTTCTTGCATGGGGTGCGGGGCGGCGTCGGCGCGGCGCATGTGCCCGCGCGGTGTCGCTTTGGTGGCGCTTGCATCGGATTGCGAATGCGGCTGGGATAGATTGGCGGGTGGTGGCGCCGCGTGCCGCGGTGTCACGCCAAGGACAAGGAGGGCGCGATGCCTTTTGATGAAACCTATGCGGACGCGGATCTGAAACGTATCCTGACCGAGACCCGGGTGGTCGCGGTGGTGGGCATGACGCCCGATGCGGCCCGGCCCGATCATTTCGTTCCGGCCATCATGCAGGCGCGCGGGATGCGGATCATTCCCGTGAACCCGAAATATGCAGGTCAGGAAATATTGGGCGAAACCGTCTATGGCAGCCTGGCCGAGGCGGGACAGGCCCTGGGCGATGCGATCGAGATGGTCGATGTCTTTCGCCGCCCGGCGCAGGTGCCACCCGTCGTGGACGAGGCATTGCAATATCTGCCGGGGCTGAAGGTCATCTGGATGCAGGTGGGCATTGCCCATGCGGAGGCCGCGGCGCAGGCCCGTGCGGCGGGTGTGGACGTGGTGATGAACCGCTGCCCCAAGATCGAGTTCGCCCGATTGTTCTGAGCGCGTCAGTTCTGGGGATGCCCGCCCAAGTGCGGCGACGCCCCGGCTGTTTGGTGCCGCGTTGGGGCCGCGAGGGAGAGGTCAGGTAGGGAGAGGTCAGGTCTGGGGGCGGGCGGCCCGTTCGGCAATGCCGGAGGTGCCTTCGCGGCGCGCAAGCTCGGCAAGAACCTCGTCCAGGGTGACGTCGCGGGCGGTCAGCATGACCAGCAGGTGATAAAGGACATCGGCAGCTTCGGAGGTGAGGCGGGCCTTGTCGCCCTTGACGGCTTCGATGATCGCCTCGATCGATTCCTCGCCGAACTTTTCGGCGCATTTTTCCGGGCCCTTGTCGAGCAGCTTGGCCGTCCAGCTGGAGGCCGGATCCGCGCCCTTGCGCGATTGGATCGTCGCTGCGAGTTTTTGCAGGGTATCGGTCATTGCAGCCTCATCGGGATGCCGGCGGCGGCCATGTGATCCTTGGCCTGCCGGATGGTATAGTCACCAAAGTGGAAGATCGACGCGGCGAGCACGGCAGAAGCGCCGCCCTTGGTCACGCCTTCGACCAGGTGGTCCAGATTGCCGACGCCGCCCGAGGCGATCACCGGCACCTCGACCGCGTCGGAAATGGCGCGCGTCAGGGGCAGGTTGAAGCCGGAACGCGTGCCGTCGCGGTCCATCGAGGTCAACAGGATTTCACCGGCCCCCTTGGCCGCGACCAGTCGGGCGAATTCGACCGCGTCGATGCCGGTGGGTTTGCGCCCGCCATGTGTGAAGATTTCCCATTTGCCGGGGGCAACGGTTTTCGCGTCGATGGCGCAGACGATGCACTGGCTGCCGAAGTGGTCGGCGGCGCGGGCGATGACATCCGGGTCGGCCACGGCGGCGGAGTTGAAGCTGACCTTGTCAGCCCCTGCCAGCAGCAGGGCGCGCACATCGGCCACGGTGCGCACGCCGCCACCGACCGTCAGCGGGATATAGCATTGTTCGGCGGTGCGCGTGACGACATCGAACATGGTGCCACGGTTTTCGTGGGTGGCGTGGATGTCGAGGAAGCAGAGTTCGTCGGCGCCGGCGGCGTCATAGGCGCGTGCCGCATCCACGGGATCACCGGCATCGCGCAGGTCTACGAAATTCACGCCCTTGACCACGCGGCCGTCGGCGACGTCGAGGCAGGGAATGATGCGGGTCTTGAGCATGGGGAAACCTCGGGGCGGGCGTGGTGCGCAGTTGGCTGCGGGTTTAGCGCGCTTTGGCGGGTCTGGCCAGTGGCAGGCACAATGTGGCGCGGGATCAGTCCCGTGGGCGGGCGATGAACAGGATCAGGCGGGTCAAACCCCAAAGCATGGCGATGCCGACCGACACGGGAAACAGGAACAGCGGCCCCCAGGCGGCGAAGAACCCCATGGAATAGGCCAGTTCCGCCAGATCGCGGCCCAGGATGACGCAGGGGTGCGCCGCCGCTTCGTCGATCCGGCAGCCGGTCGAGGCGAGAAAGCGCACGACCGCCAGCGCCAGCAGCCACAGCACGATAGGCGCCAGCGTGCCGACCAGGCCGGTGCGGTTGATCAGGCGGAGGGTGCGGCTGGTCTGGCGCGCCATTGCGGTTATGCCTTCAGCAGGGCCAGGGCTTGGGTCAGATCAAGCGCCCCGTCATAGAGCGCACGGCCCGAGATAGCACCGTTCAGCGGCGCGCCGCAGGTTTTCAGCGCACGCAGATCGTCGAGCGAGGAAACCCCGCCGGAGGCGATCACGGGGATCGAGACGGCATTGGCCAGCTCTGCCGTGGCGGTGATGTTGGGGCCTTGCATGGCGCCGTCGCGGTTGATGTCGGTATAGATGATCGCGGCGACGCCGGCGTCTTCGTAGGAACGGGCAAGGTCGATGACCTGCACGTCGGTTTCGGTGGCCCACCCCTTGGTCGCGACAAAGCCGTTGCGCGCGTCGATGCCGACGGCGACCTGGCCGGGAAAGGCGCGGGCGGCGTCGCGCACCAGCGCGGGATTTTCCACCGCGACGGTGCCGAGGATCACGCGGGCCAGGCCGAGCGACAGCCAGCGCTCGATCGTGGCCATGTCGCGGATGCCGCCGCCCAGCTGGGCCGGCACCCTGGTGCGTTTCAGGATCGCCTCGACCGGGGCGGCGTTGACGGGTTCGCCCGCGAAGGCACCGTTCAGATCGACGAGGTGCAGCCATTCGCAGCCCGCCTCGACAAATTCCATCGCCTGCGCGGCAGGGTCGTCGTTGAAGACGGTGGCCTTTTCCATGTCGCCCTTGAAAAGACGCACGGCCTGGCCGTCCTTGAGGTCGATAGCGGGGTAGAGGATCATCGCGAGGCCCTTGTTGCTGCGTGACTGCCTTGTGCCTCTGCCTGCGCTGAATTGCAATGCGACGCATCGGCGGGGCGATGCACCGGGACGGGGGATGTCACTGCGCGTTTGGGTGCGACAAATCTGTGTTGCCCGACGCTGCGGCAATGTTGCGTGCGAGGGCGCGATGGATGCAGGCTGATTGCGGAGGAGCGCAGAGGAGGAGAGCGCAATGCACATTCACAAGAGTATCGCGGCGGCGGCGGTCATTGCCCTGACGGCGGGGGCGGCCCTTGCCGATCCGGTGGAAGGCATCTGGCAGACACAGGTGGACGACGGGGCCTATGCCCTGGTCACGATCGCGCCCTGCGGCCCGGCCTTTTGCGGTGTCATCAGCCGCACGTTCAACGACGGTGGCGAATACGACAGCGAAAACAAGGGCAAACCGCTGGTCTGGGACATGATGGCCGCAGGCGGCGGCGATTACAGGGACGGCAAGATATGGCAACCTTCGACCGGCAAGGTCTATCGCTCCAAGATGGCATTGGAGGGGGATCTGCTGAAGGTATCTGGCTGTATCGGGCCGATCTGCAAGAAACAGACCTGGGCGCGGGTGAAGTAAGCCGACGAGGCTGACAGGACCCGGAGGGCGGGCGGGGGCGGTGATGCCCCCACCCGCCGTGCGCGGCGTTCAGGGGGCCCAGGTCAGGAAGTTGGCAATCATGCGCAGCCCGGTGGCCTGGCTTTTTTCCGGGTGAAACTGGGTGCCGATCATGGTGCCGTGCCCGACGATGGCGGTGACGGGCTGGCCATAATCGACATGGGCGATCAGCTGCGCCGGGTCCGCGACGCTCATGTGGTAGGAATGCACGAAATAGGCGTGTTGGCCGGTTTCGATGCCCCCCAGAACCGGGTGGGGCCGGTCGATGACCAGATCGTTCCACCCCATGTGCGGCACCTTGAGGGCCGCCTGTCCCGGTGCGGGCGCGGCGGGGGCGATGCGCGTCACCTCGCCGTCGATCCAGCCGAGGCCGGGGGTTTCACTGTATTCGTGGCCGATCCGCGCCATCAGCTGCATACCGACGCAGATGCCCAGAAAGGGACGGCCACGGACCTCGACCGCTTCGGTGAGGGCCTCCAGGACGGAGCCCTGACCCGCGCCGGCAAGGGCGGCCCGACAGGCGGGAAAGGCCCCGTCGCCGGGCAGCACGATGCGATCCGCCCGCGCCACATCCTCGGGGCGGGCAGAGACGATGACCTCGCCGCCATCCACCTCGCGCGCCATGCGTTGAAAGGCCTTTTCGGCAGAGTGCAGGTTACCGCTTTCGTAATCGATCAGGACGGTCAGCATTCAGAGCGTGCCCTTGGTCGACGGGATGGCATCGGATTTGCGCGGATCGGATTCGACCGCGACCCGCAGCGCGCGCGCCACGGATTTGAACGCGGCTTCGGCGATGTGATGCGAATTCAGCCCGTGCAGGCGATCGACGTGCAGGGTGATGCCGCCGTGGGTGGAGAAGGCCTGAAAGAACTCGCGCACCAGTTCGGTGTCGAAACTGCCGATCTTTTCGGTCGGAAAGTCCACGTTCCACACCAGGTAGGGACGGCCCGACAGATCCAACGCGGCGCGGATCAGGGTATCGTCCATCGCCAGGTGGCAATCGCCATAGCGGTTGATGCCGCGCTTGTCGCCAAGCGCGTCCGCCAGGGCCTGACCCAGGGCGATGCCGACGTCTTCGACCGAGTGGTGATCGTCGATATAGGTGTCGCCCTTGCAGGTGATCGACATGTCGATCAGCGAGTGGCGCGACAGCTGGTCCAGCATGTGATCGAAAAAGCCGACACCGGTGTCGTTCTCGTACCGGCCGGTGCCGTCGAGGTGGATGGTGACCTGAATGTCGGTTTCCGCGGTGCTCCGGGTGATTTGGGCGCTGCGCATCGTGTCCTCCGGTAACGGGATCTGGGCTGGATGCGGCGCTTATAGGGTGCTGCGTGAGGGACGCCAAGGGGAGGCATCGCGATTGCCCTGCCGCGTTGCGGGAAAGCCGCCGTGCCGCCGGGGGCGGTTGGGGCAGAGTCGCCTGGCCGCATTCGCGTGCAGGGACGCCCTTGCGGCGAAAAGCGCAGACCGCGCCGCGTCGGTGGCGGGGGTCTGCGTGGCGGGGCAGGACATCGCGACATGAGGACGCGGCGGCATAAGGCGCGCGGGTCATGCCAGGAGGGCGATCAGCGCGGTGGGATTGGGGGCAGGGGTGGCGGTGGTCAGCGGAGGCTACGTCGGGGACTGTTCTGTCGGGGGCGGCGTTGGCACCGTCAGCGCGATGGCCGTGCCACGGGAATCGCCACTGTCCAGCACCTCGATCGTGCCGCCGAGGGCCGTGACGATCTTGCGTGCCAGGCTGAGGCCGATGCCGGATCCTTCGCATTCGTCGCGCGATCGCAGGGTGCGCAGCATCTCGAAAACATCCTTGCGAAACCGGTTGGGGATTCCGGGGCCATCGTCGGCCACGATGATGCGGGTCATGGTGCCCTTTTGGCTGGTGCTGATGTCGATCCGCCCGCTGGTCGCGTCATGATGTTTCACGCAATTGGAGAGCAACGCCCGAAAGAGCATGACCAGTTCATTCAGCGGACCCGACAGCGTGGCTGTCCCGGACACATGCAGGACGAACCCGTCGGGCAGCGGGGCAGTTTCCGCGCAGCGTGCCAGGATATCGGCCAGGGTGTGGACACCGACCGGCGAGGCAAGCCGCCCTATGCGGGAATAGTCGCGCAGATCCAGCAGCATCCGATCACTGCGCCGCGCCTGGACGCGCAGCATTTCAAGGTGTTCGGCCAACATGGATTTCTGTGGTTCGGGCAGGCCGGACAGGTCTTCCTCGATGAAATCGGGAATGGTGAGGATGGCGCGGAACCCGGTGCGAAGATCGTGCGAGAGGATGTACAGCAGTTCCTCGACCTCATCCACGGTGCTGGATGGGGGGGGGACGCCACCGGACGCCGAGGGCAGATGAGGGGGCATTGGAGAACCTTGGCCTGTCATGGCGGGCAGATTGGACCAGCCCGGCTAACAACCCCTGAACCTTTTCGACCATCTCAAGGCGGGGCGGGAAAAATTCGCAGACAATGCAAACCAAAGCGATGGCGGACCTTAACCAAACGGCAAGCCTGCTGGGAAATTCTTGTGCCGCGGCCCCGCTGAAAATGGCGGGGTCTGGCAAGGAGCTTTCCGATGGATATTGAGAAAAGTGCAGTACAAACGGGATCCGAGGCACGTATGCCTGCCCTGCAGCCCTTTGCGACGCCGCCCGAACCTGAACCTGCGACCATCGACGTGCTGGTGCTGGATGACAGCCGCTTTGACGCGATGTGCATCCTGCGCGAATGCCGCCGCACCGATCTGCCGGTACGGGTGACCATCGCGACGAACATCGAGCATTTCCGCGAGTTGCTGATGCAAAAGCAGTATCAGCTTGTTTTCATTGACTACCTCTTGCCGGATGGCAATGGGCTGGCCGCCCAGCAGATCCTGCGCGAGGGCGGAAAGAACGGCCAGTCGCCGGTCGTGATGATCAGTGGCGAGGCCCGCCATGATGTTGCGGTGGAGGCGATGAAGGGCGGTTGCATCGACTACAAATCCAAGACCGATCTGACGCGCGATGCGTTGAAATCGCTGATCCTGCGCGCCCTGGAGGAAGGCAGCAAGCTGGCCCGCGCAGAGCTGGATCATTCGATGGCCGTGCAGAAACAGGAGATCGTTGCCGCAATGCGCGAGGTTCTGCGCGAGGAAATGTCCTCGGTGGCGATGACACCCTTTGGCGGACCGGAGGCGATGCGGCGGATGTTGCAGAGCTATGGGCTGATCCCCGAGGGGGACGGCTATGACTGGTCGAAGGTTCTGGATGACCCGGCGACGAACTTCGTGTTCCGCACGCATTGAACATCGCCCGGGCCAGCCGGCGCGCGGCCAGAAGAGTGCCCACGACGAGAGGGCCCATGACGGCAGGCGCGGGCTGACCCGGTGACCGATCTGAAGCGAATATTGGCCGCGTCGATGATCCGACGCGGCCATTTGACATCCGAATGTATCGGATGAGAGGCGGTTTTTGAGGGCGCGGCAGGGCAGTGGAGGTTGTTTTGCCCTGCTGGTGCGCCGTCTTGGCCGCCGGTGCGCGATGCGCGCGCATGAGTGTGCACGATACGCGCCTGCATCGGGCTGCGTGGTGGGCGCGCGCATGGGGGTGCGTGGTGGGCGCGTGCATGAGGGTGCGTGGTGGGCGCGTGCATGAGCAGCCCGGGTGCTGCCGTGGCGCGAGGGGCAAGGGGGGGCGTGTCGGTCCGCGCTGCGCCATGCACAGGGGCAGGGCGGGTGCGAAAAGCGGGCCTCACGCTGGAACGCCCGGCTGCGCCGAGGCTGGCGGGAGGGCGATTGACAAAGCCAGGGGCGGGTATGGCGCGGGGCGGTTGCACGCAGTCCAGGTCTCAGGGTGCGCGTCAGAGAAAGCCGCGCGCGCGGTAGGTTTTCAGGATTTCGGCAATCGCGGCATCGTCGATCGGCTTGGTGAAGAAGTGTTCCACCATTCCCGTCGTGACCGAGCGCGCGATGTCGCGGTCGTTGTCGGAGGATGAAAACATGGCGACGATCTGGTAGTCGCGGGCATCTTCGGGCAGGCGCCGCTTCAGTTCTTCCAAGGTTTCGAAACCGTTCAGCTCAGGCATGTTGATATCCATCAGGATCAGCGAGGGAACGACATTTTGCTGAGGCTTATCCGGTTGCCGCAAAAAGAATTTCTGCAGAAAGTCCAGGCCATCGACCGCCTCGTCCAGCGGGGTGAAACAACCCGCCTTTTGCAGACGTCGGCGGGCAATGTAGCGGTCGGACTGCACGTCATCGACGATATAGGTGCTGATCATTCAATGACCTCCATCTGCGGGAAGGAAAAGATGAAATCAGTCCGCTCGGGGGTGCTGCACAGGGCGATGGTGCCGCTGAGACGAAGCACATTCTTTTGAACGAGGGCGAGGCCGAGGCCATGGCCCTGACTGAGGCTGGAGCGACGAAACATTTCGAAGATGCGCGGTTGATCGGCTTCGGAAATGCCGATGCCATTGTCCCCGATCAGGATGCTGACGGTATCGTTCAGCGTACGCAGCCGCACATGAACCCAGTTTTCCGACTTGGACGCATCCTGGAAACGGCAGGCGTTGGACAAGACGTTTTCAATAACCGTGCACAGGGTCTGGCGTTCGGTCCGCACGGTGCACGGGCCGTCCATTTCGATCGTGATGGCGGGTTTTGCGATGCCTTCGGCATGCACGTCGTCCCAGCAGCTTGCGACAAGGCGCGGCAGGTCGATGTCTTCTTCGGGGACGGGCGACAGGCCGGCACGGGCCAGGGTCAGGACGGCCTCGACCTTGTGAATGTTGCGCCGGCTGGTTTTCAGCGCCTCGGTGATGTTGTGGCGGGCCTCGGCCAGCTCGCCCGCGTCCAGATCCTCAAGGCAGAGTTCAAGCAGGCCTGAGATGGTGGACAGGGGCGCGCGCAGGTCATGGCTGGCCGAATAGGCGAATTGGGTCAGTTCTTCGTTCAGGGCGGCAAGGTGGTCGTTGCGGGCGGTCATCTGGCGTTCATGTTCAAGCCGGTTGGTGATGTCGACCAGGGTGACAAGGACACATGGCCCGTCGGGCAGCTGGATCTGGCTGAGGGTGATTTCGACCGACGTTTCATGCCCATCCAGGCCGCGCGCCTTGAGCGAGCGGCCCCCGGCCATGGCGTGCTGGCGGGCGGCATGGGTGTGCTGCCTGCGATAGCGCGCGTGCGCCTCGCGTGAAATACGCGGGACATAATCGTCGACGCAGGTTCCGATAAGCTGGCCTTCGGTGCCGGCGAGCAGTCTGCAGGCGGCCTCGTTCAGCAATTCGATGGTGCCCTGTTCCGAGACCATCATGATGGCAGCACCGGCGGCGTTCAGCGCGTCAGCCAGGTAGCGCTGGCTGTCCGTGCGCCGGACGTTGGGCGGCGGGGGAGTGCCGGAAATGCTATGCATGGCGGACCCGGGCCTGCGGGTGGTGTTGCCCTGCGCCAGGTCGGCGGAGGGCACCGGCGGGAGAAGACGACCAGACGCCGTGCCGATGTGTGTGCCACTGGGCGCACCGGGAAACGGGGCACCCGTTCGCCGGAGGGACCTGTGCCGTAAAGCCTGGCTCTGGATAATATTGCATGAACTTACTTTCGAACCCTGGCCCGGATCATGGCATCGCCATTTGTCCCCGGTTTCAGGGTTGGACTGCATGTCAGGGGCCTTGGAGGCGTGATCTGCCCCCGTTTGCCCACTGCGCGCCCCGCAACCCTTTGAGTTGCGGCGATGGCCCGAAGGACCGTTGTGAACCTGAACCATATGTCAGTTTCAGTTGCCGTTCTGTTAACATCCGCCGCGCCGTGCGGAGTTTCGCGGCACTCAGCGGCGTTCGCGGACCACTCAGCTTGGCAGAGCGCCGGTTCATGAAATCTTCATCGAAACGATACGTTTCCGTTTTCCAGCGTGCTTAGGACCCCGACAGGACCAGGGGATGAACCACGTGCTGCATATCGATCTGCTGACAAAGACTTTCGGCCACCACACGGCGGTGGACCGTGCCACGATCCGCGTCGACAGGCCCATGATGATCGGTGTCATCGGCCGGTCGGGTGCCGGCAAATCGACCTTGCTGCGGATGCTGAACCGGCTGGAGGACAGCACCTCTGGCGCGATCCGGTTCGAGGGGCGGGACGTGACGCGCCTGGCGGGGGCGGACAAGCGCGCCTGGCAGGCCGATTGCGCGATGATCTTTCAGCAGTTCAACCTGGTGCCGCGCATGGATGTGGTCAGCAACGTTCTGCATGGCACGCTGAACCGCCGCTCGACGCTGGCCAGCCTGTTCAGCCTGTATCCCACCGCCGATATTCACCGCGCGATCGACATTCTGGACCGGCTGGGCATCGCGGAACACGCCCCCAAGCGCGCCGAGGCCCTGTCCGGCGGACAGCAGCAGCGCGTCGCGATTGCGCGGGCGCTGATGCAGGATCCGAAGATCATCCTGGCGGATGAGCCGATTGCCAGCCTTGATCCGATGAACGCCCAGGTCGTGATGGAGGCCCTGCGTCGCATCCACGAAGAGGACGGGCGCATGGTGATCGCCAACCTGCATACCCTGGACACCGCGCGACGCTATTGCGACCGGGTGATCGGGATGCGCGACGGGCGTATCGTCTTTGACGGCACGCCCGCGCAACTGACGACCGGCATGGCGCGCGAGATCTACGGGGCGGATGCGCGCTTTTCCGAAGAAGCGACCTCGACCGAGATCGAGGCTATCGACCGCGTCACAACCAGACAGATGCCGATTACGGCCTGACACCTTCATCTGCCGCGCGCCGATGTCGCGCGGGCATAATCCACGGGAGATCCAAAGATGAACAAACTGATCGCTGCCGCCCTTGCCACAACCGCGCTTTGCGCACCGGCCATGGCGCAGGATATCACCGAATTCCGCATTGGCGTGCTGGGCGGCGAAAACGCCCAGGACCGTGTGCAGAACAACCAGTGCCTGATCGATTATACCGAGGAAGCCCTGGGCGTTCCGGTCAAGATCTTTACCCCAGCCGATTATGACGGCGTGATCCAGGGCCTGCTGGGCGGGACGCTGGACATGGCCGTGCTGGGCGCGTCGGGCTATGCCAAGATCTACCTTGAGGACCCCGAGTCGGTGACCCCGGTCCTGACCACGGAAAATCCCGATGGCAGCCTCGGCTACTACTCCATCGGATTTGCCCGCAAGGACAGCGGCGTGGCTTCGCTGACCGATCTGGAGGGCAAGAAGTTCGGTTTCGGCGATCCGAACTCGACCTCGGGCTACCTGATCCCGTCGATCGAGATCCCCGAAGTCACCGGCCATTCGATGGACAACGGCGATTTCTTTGGCGAGGTCGTCTTTACCGGCGGTCATGAGCAGACCATCGTCGCGGTCAACAATGGCGATGTCGATGCCGGTGTGACCTGGGCCGACGGGATGGGCAACTGGGAAGACGGCTATAACAACGGCGCGCTGCGCAAGGCCGTCGATGCCGGTCTGGTCGACATGAACGACATGACCGAAATCTGGCGCTCGGCGCTGATCCCGAACGGCCCGCTGGTGCTGCGCAACGCGCTGCCCGAAGATGTGCGCGCCAAGATGACCGAGATGATGGACACGCTGTACGAAAAAGACGCCGATTGCGCCTATGGCGTTGTGGGCGGCGACTCGCTCGGGTTCACGCCGATCACTGTCGACGCCTACAAGTCGATCATCGGCGCACGCAAGTCCGCCATCGGCGGCTGATTACGCAAGCGACCAACGGCGGCCCCCTTCGCGGGGCCGCTTTTGCATTCCGTAGCAGACAATTCCGGAGAGCCCGCAATGGCAGACAGTGCGATCCCGCGCCCCCGTCAGGCCACCAGTTCGGCCACCCGCCAGGTGATCGTGGTCCGCGAGGCCTATATCGCCCAGACGCGGCGCAAGCGGCTGTATTCCGGAATCATGCTGGGGGTTTTCGTGGCGTTGATGGCCTCGGGCTTCATGCTGGCGGATTCGCGTAATGCCGGGGGATTCTGGTCCGGGCTGCATCGCCTGCCGGATTTCCCCGCCTCGGTGATGTCCGAGGCCTGGGCCAAGCGGGCCGAGCTGCCGGAGAAGCTGGCGCGATATTTCCCGGCGCTGATCGAGACGCTGAACATTGCCGCCGTGTCGACGTTGATCGGCACCATCGGGGGCACATTGTTGTCGATGCTGTCGACGCGGGGCCTGGCGCGCTGGCCACGCCTGATCCCGCTGTTTCGTCGCATCATGGACGTCATGCGCGCGGTGCCTGAAATCGTGATCGCGCTGGTGCTGATCTTTGTGCTGGGCGGTGGCCCGGTGCCGGCGATGATCGCGATTGCCTTTCATACCTGTGGCGCCCTGGGCAAGATGTTTTCCGAAGTGAACGAGAACGCCTCGCTCAAGCCGGTCGAGGGGCTGGCCTCGGTCGGGGCGAACTGGAGCCAGCGCATGCTGCTGGGCGTGGTGCCACAGGTGGCGCCGAATTACCTGAGCTATGCCCTGCTGCGGTTCGAGATCAATATCCGTGCCTCGGCCATCCTTGGGTTCGTGGGGGCTGGTGGGATCGGCTATGAACTCAAGAACGCGATTTCCTGGGGACAGGGCAAATACGATGCGGCAGCTGCGATTTTCCTGCTGCTGATCACCACCATCATCATTGTCGACCAGCTGAGCAGCATGGGCCGGGATCGCATGACCCATGGCCGCAAATCGGAGATGATGGCATGAGCCTGTCTGCCACCCTGCCCACGCATGACACCGGGGCCGGTCTGAAACATCAGGCCGAGGTGATGTTCCGCCGCAAACGGGTGTTTGCCTGCGCGATGCCGCTGCTGATCCTGGCCTACCTGGTGTATGCGTTCTTCGCCTTTGACGTGCCGGGGCTGGTGCAACGGGCGAGTTTCGAGAATGCCGCGCGGCTGGTGTCGGACAGCTACAGCTACAAGACCCACGTGACGCGCGACAATCGCTCGGGCGCGGTAGAGGTTGCGATCGAGGGCGAGCGCAAGGGCACCTATGCGCCCGGCACCGGCCCGGAATGGGTGCGCTTCGGTGCTGACACGACCATCGATCTGGGGGGCGGCAACATCGTGACCTATGGTGCCGATGACGTTCGCTATGTCATTCCCGGCTATGGTACGATCACGGCCAGGCCCGGCGCGGGGGGCGTTCAGGCGACCTTTCCCGAAGGACCGCTGCCTGACTATGTCAGCGCGTCGCGCAACCGGGTGATGATCACCACCGATGCCGGGCGCCTGACAATCACGCGCAACCGCACCGAGGTCTTCAAGTACCAGACCGGATGGGAATTGTTCTTTTTCACGCTCGACAGCCCCTATCACGGGGTGGGGCCTGTGCAGCTGGTGCGTCTTGCCGTGGCCGGGGAAGGCCCGGCGATCTGGCATGATTTCTGGTACAATCCGATGTGGCGCCATGGTGACGTGGCCTGGGCGCTGTTCGAGACGGTGCTGATGGCGTTCCTCGGTACGTTTGGGGCGGCGGTCGTGGCCTTGCCGCTGGCCTTTCTGGCGGCGCGGAATTTCACCCCGCTGATGATCGTCCGGCAGGCGGCCCGGCGGGTGTTCGACGTGTTTCGCGGTGTCGATGCGCTGATCTGGACAGTCGTTCTGGCGCGCGCCTTTGGTCCGGGGCCGATGACCGGGGCACTGGCCATCCTGCTGACCGACACAGGCAGTTTCGGCAAGATGTTCTCCGAGGCGCTGGAAAACGTCGACGACCGCCAGATCGAGGGGATCCGGTCGACCGGGGCTGCGCCGGTGCAACGCTATCGGTTCGGGGTGATCCCGCAGATCACGCCGGTGCTGATGAGCCAGGTGCTGTACTTCTTTGAAAGCAACACCCGAAGCGCCACCGTGATCGGCGCGATCACCGGAGGCGGCATCGGTTTGCTGCTGACGCAGGCGATGATCACGCAGAAGGACTGGGAAGAGGTGAGTTATTACATCATCCTGGTCGTCTTGCTGGTCTTTGCGATGGATTCGTTTTCAGGCTGGCTGCGACGCCGGTTGATCAAGGGGGATGGCGGGGGCCACTGAAGCGGGGGCCACTGAAGGTGCACCCACATTCGCATCGTTCCCGACCACAGCGCCTGACGACCGGGCCCGACCAGCCCCGCGTGCATTTTCCAGGAGACGCCCCATGCCTCGCTTGAGTGAAGACAAACCCTTTCTGCACCCGGACGTCGATCTGACAGACGTCACGCTGGGCAGGTATACCGAGATCGGCAAGGGCAGCCGCATCGCCTATTCCGAGTTCATGGATTACGCCTATTGCGACCGTTACGCCGACGTGGCCAATGCAACCATCGGCAAGTTCGCCAATATCGCGAGCTTTGTGCGGATCGGTGCCACGGATCATCCGCTGGAAACGGCGGCGCTGCATCATTTCCTCTATCGCTCAGCCGTCTACTGGGACGATGCCACGGACGATCCGGCGTTTTTCGCGATCCGGCGTGCGCGCCGCGCGGCGATCGGCCATGACACCTGGATCGGGCACAATGCACAGATCAAGCCCGGCATTACCGTCGGGGATGGCGCGGTTGTGGCATCGGGGGCCATCGTGACCAAGGACGTAGCGCCCTATACCATCGTGGCAGGAACGCCCGCAAAGGTGCTGCGCCTGCGCCAGCCTGCGGCGATTGCCGAGCGGCTGATCGCGCTGGCCTGGTGGGATTGGGATCACGCGCGCCTGCGTCGCGCGCTGGAAGATTTCCGGGCCATGCCCGCCGAGGCGTTCCTGGAGAAATACGAGGGCTGATCCCGGTCGCATGGTTGCGCGGCGCAGGCCATTTCCGGGCCGCCAGGCCAGCGCCGCCGATCTGGCGTGGTTCATTCGGCCGCGATGGCCGTGCGCTGCGGGGCGTGGGCAAAGCGATGCGCGGCCTCGCCGGCAAGGTGGGTGATCCGTCCACCGCTGATGGTCGCTTCGATGGCGCGGGTCGAGGGGTCGATCACCACCATGTCCGCACGCAGGCCCGGATCAAGACGCCCGCGGTCATGCAGGCGCAGGATGTCAGCGGGCCGGCCCGAGATCATGTCCCACGCCGCGGCCAGTGGCAACACGCCGTCATCTGCCAGTCGAAAGGCCGCCTGGGCCAGCGCCGGATAGTAATAATCCGACACCAGCGCATCGCAAAGGCCTGCGCGGATCAGCTCGGTTGCGGCGATATTGCCCGCTTGCGAACCGCCGCGCACAACGTTCGGCGCCCCCATCAGGATGGGGTCCCCCACCGCACGGGCCAGCGCCGCGGCGGGGCGGGCCGTCGGAAATTCGCAGATCTTGGCGCCAATCATCGAATAGGTTTCGCGGGTTTCGCCGTCGGGGTCGTCATGGCTGCCGTAGGTGACGCCAAGGGCATCGAATTGTTCGGCCAGGCGGCAAAGATAGCGGGGAACTTCGCGGCGCTGACGTTGTGCGGCAAGCAGGGCCGCATGATGCGCCTCGCCCGTGCGACCCAGCCGCTTGGCCCAGAAATGGAATTCCTCGGGGCGGGCGGACAGCATATGCTCGGCCTCGTCCAGATGATCGTTGAAGACAACGTAGTCGATACGGTGGCGGCGCACCGCATCCAGCAGGCGCGCCTCGGTTTCAACGGTATGGGTTTCGCAGCGGATTTGCAGCCGCAGATCGGTCAGGGTCGTCTGGGCGCGATACTCGGCCAGGGCGTCCATCAGGGAGATGGCGAAATCGGGCCCCCGGGTGCCGCCTTCCCAGCTCCAGCTCTGGGCCAGCCAGGCCGTCGTGACGCCGTTGGCGGCTGCGTCGCGGTCGGTTGCGCGCAGTCCGGTTTCCAGCGCAAAGGGCGCCGAGGGGCGCGGCGAGATATGCCGTTCAAAGGCATCGCCGTGCAGGTCGATGATGCCCGGCAGGATCAGATAGCCGGTCAGGTCGACCTCGGGGAGGGGACCCCGCGTGATCCGCCCGTCGGCGAACGCCAGGGAGCGTTGTTGCAACGCCCCGTCACGCAGGATCGTGGCGCCGGTCAGGCGGAGGCTCGGGAGGGTCTGTCGCATGGATCGGCTCAGGCTCGGCTAAGAAGGTGTGGCGCTGTGGATAACTTGGCAATGTATCGTCGTCATGACGCTTTCGTGTCGTTTCAGCAGTGGGTTGAAGTGTGGTGGAAATGATCGCCCGTGCCCGGGGGGGGCAGCGCCGTGTCGTCGGCGCTCACTCTTCGTTCAGGGTCAGGGTGACGCGATCCCCTGAAAACCAGGTGCGGCCATATTCGACCGGGGTGCCCTGAGGATCGACGCTGAGGGAGATGGTGCGCAGGATCGGGTCTCCTTCGCGCAGGTGCAGTTGCACCGCCTGGGTGGCCGAGGCGGTCTTGGCGTTCACGCGGGTAAAGGCGCGGGTGTAATCGGAGACACCGTTTTCAGCCAGCGCCGCCGTGATCGAGGGCAGCCGGCCGAGCGCATCAATCAGGCCGGGAAACCGGTCGGCGGGAAAGACCGAGCGGAACAGGGCGATCGGCTGCCCATCCGCGAGGGAGATGCCTTCGGTGGAAATGACCTTGCTGCCAGCGGGCAGGCGCAGCATCGCCGCTTCGTCCGCATCTGCGCCGCGCGTCTCGTTCAGGTGGATCTTGCGGCTGGGCAGGCGACCGGCGGCGCGGATGTTCTGGTGAAACCGCACCCGCCGGCCAATCGGGTATTCTGTCGGGCGCTGCGCGACAAAGACGCCCGCGCCGCGCCGGGCATGGGTCAGCCCGGCCTCGGCAAGGCTGGCCAGCCCGCGCCGCACCGTGTGACGGTTGACCCCGAACCGCGCCGAGAGTTCGGATTCGGTGGGCAGGCGGTCGCCCGGGCTGTAACGCCCGGAAGAAATGTCTGCGGTCAGGGCGGCCGCGATGGACTGCCAGAGCGGGGTTTTCCGGGATGTCATGAAAGTTTTACCTCGGCTGGGCTTGTGCGACTCGGGTGGGCTGTCTAATAATTTGTCTAGTTGTATAGTTAATTAGACAAATCGGCAAGGTGTCTAGATGGCAGATGAAACGATGGCGACGGCGGATCAGGCGGCCCGCAAGGGTTGGATGGGTCTGCTGGCCCGGGCGCCGGCGGCAGAGGTCAAGCGCCTTTGGGACGATCTGGGGCGCGAGGTCGACTTTGACTGGCTGCGCGCGCCCGAGATCGGCGGCGTGATGGTGCGTGGACGCACGGGGGGGACGGGCGCGGCGTTCAACCTGGGAGAGATGACGGTGACGCGTTGTTCGCTGCGTCTGGCGGATGGCACGGTGGGTCATGCGATGGTGCAGGGCCGCGACCGGGACAAGGCGCGGGTCGCGGCGCTGGTCGACGCGCTGATGCAGGGTGCGGCGGCAGAGGATTTGCGCGCCAGGCTGTTGCGCCCCCTGGAGGATGCGATGACCGCCGCCGCGGGGAAACGGGCCGCAAGGGCGGCTCGGACCAAGGTGGATTTCTTTACCATGGTGCGGGGAGAGGATTGATGGAGCAGACAAGTGACATGCTGACGGGCGGATTTTCCGATGCGCCGCGTCAATCGGCGCGGGCCTTTCGGGCGGCGCTTGAGGCAATGGCGCGCCCCGGCAGCACCTATGTGTTGCAGGAGATGGCGGATGCGCCCGCACCTGTCAGCCGCGCGGCCGCAACGCTGTTGCTGGTCCTGTGCGATGCCGAGACACCGCTGCATCTGTCGGGGGTCTGCGATACGCCTGCGATCCGTGGCTGGGTGACGTTTCACACCGGGGCGCCGCTGGTTGCGGCCGCCGAGGCGATGTTCGTCCTGGGGGACTGGTCCTCTCTCGACCTGAGGGTACTGGCTCGGGGCACGGCGGAATATCCGGACCGGTCGGCCACTGTGATTGTCGACGGGGATTTCGAGGGCGTCGATGTCAGCCTGCGCGGGCCGGGCATCAAGGACGTGAGCGTGACACGCCTGCCGGACGTGGTCGTTTTTCAGGAAAACGCGGCGCACTTTCCACTGGGCCTGGATTTCTACTTTACCCGAGGTGCGAAGCTGTCGGCGTTGCCGCGCTCGACCAGGGTGACCGCTGGGGAGAATGCCTGATGTACGTCGCGGTAAAGGGGGGCGAGCGGGCCATCGACAACGCCCATGACTGGCTGGCCGAGGAACGGCGGGGGCCGCAGGATGTGGCCGAACTGGACGTGGCGCAAATCAGGACGCAGCTGGGTTTGGCGGTGAACCGGGTGATGGCAGAGGGGTCCCTGTTCGATCCGGACCTGGCCGCGCTGGCGATCAAGCAGTCGCGCGGCGATCTGATCGAGGCGATTTTCCTGATCCGGGCCTATCGTACCACGCTGCCGCGCTTTGGTTATTCCACCCCGGTGGACACGGGTGCGATGGCTTGCGATCGGCGAATCTCGGCCACGTTCAAGGACGTGCCCGGGGGGCAGGTGCTTGGGCCGACGTTCGACTATACGCATCGCCTGCTGGATTTCGCGCTGGAGGCCGAGGGGCTGCAACGGAGCGAGGCGATTGCACCGGAGGCGCATCCGGTGATGCCGCGGGTCAGCCAGTTCCTGAATCAGGAAGGTCTGATCCAGGATGAGCCGAGGCCCGAGGTCGACGCGGTACCGGGGGATCTGACGCGCGCACCTCTTGAGCTGCCGGCCACGCGGGCGCTGCGATTGCAGGCCCTGGCGCGCGGGGACGAAGGGTTCGTGCTGTCGATGGCCTATTCGACGCAGCGCGGATACGCCAAGAACCATCCCTTTGTCGGAGAGCTGCGCATCGGCACGGTTGCGGTCGAGATGGAGATCCCCGAGCTGGGGTTCGCGGTCGAGATCGGTGACGTCGTGCTGAGCGAATGTGAGACGGTGAACCAGTTTACCGGGTCGAAGACGGAGCCGCCGCAGTTCACCCGCGGCTATGGCCTGGTGTTCGGACAGACGGAACGCAAGGCGATTTCCATGGCGCTGGTGGACCGGGCGTTGCGTTGGAAGGAGCTGGGCGAGGACGACAAGGGCGCCCCGGCGCAGGACGAGGAATTCGTGCTGTACCATGCGGACAACATCCAGGCGACGGGATTTCTGGAGCATATCAAGCTGCCGCACTACGTCGATTTCCAGTCGGAACTGGAACTGGTGCGCAAGTTGCGCCGCGAGGCCGATGCGCGGGTGCGCCCCACCGAGGCGGCGCAATGAGCGGCGTCTGGCGAGAACCGCCCCTGCGGGACGGTGCCTCCGGCGGGGGTATTTTGAACAGGGAAACACGGGGTGGTCGCGCCCCCTGGATGCGGAGGGCCTTGTCATGAGTGCCTACAATTTTGCCTACTTGGATGAACAGACCAAGCGGATGATCCGGCGTGCGCTGCTGAAGGGCATGGCCATTCCGGGCTACCAGGTGCCTTTTGCCAGTCGCGAGATGCCGATGCCCTATGGCTGGGGCACCGGGGGGGTGCAGGTATCGGCGGCGGTGATGGTGCCGGAGGATTGCTTCAAGGTGATCGACCAGGGCGCGGACGACACCACGAATGCCGTGTCGATCCGGCGGTTTTTCCAGGCCACCGCTGGGGTTGCGGTGACAGAGAAGACCGCCGAGGCCAGTGTCATCCAGACCCGGCACAGGATTCCCGAGCGGGATCTGCGGCAGGGGCAGATCCTGGTGTACCAGGTGCCGATCCCCGAGCCGCTGCGATTTCTGGAACCTTCGGAGGTGGAGACACGCAAGATGCATGCCTTGGAGGAATACGGGCTGATGCATGTCAAGCTGTATGAGGATATCGCGCGGCATGGCGATATCTCGACGAGCTACGCCTATCCGGTGAAGGTGGAGGGGCGCTACGTGATGGATCCCTCGCCCATTCCGAAGTTCGACAATCCGAAACTGGGTATGGCGGCGATCCAGCTGTTTGGCGCGGGGCGGGAACAGAGGATCTATGCGTTGCCACCTCATACCGACGTGGTGAGCCTGGATTTCGAGGATTATCCGTTTCAGGCGGGCAAGGCCGATCATGACTGTGATCTCTGCGGCGCCGGGTCGAGCTATCTGGACGAGGTGATCACGGATGATGCGGGGGGGCGGATGTTCGTGTGTTCGGATACCGATTTCTGCCGCGAGCGGCGCGAGGCGGGCCATGTCGGGGCGTTGGGTGTGGAGGCTGTGGCATGAAGGATACGGAGAGGGCGGCAATCGCGCAGCGCCCGCTGCTGCGCGTCGAGGGGGTGAGCCGGCGCTACGGTGCGCGGATTGGTTGCGCCGAGGTGAGCTTTGACCTCTGGCCCGGCGAAGTGATGGGAATCGTTGGGGAAAGCGGCTCCGGCAAGACGACCTTGCTGAACTGTCTGGCAGGGCAGCTGGCGCCGGATGCCGGGCGCGTTATGTTCGATACGCGCGACCGTGGCATGGTCGATACGCTGGACATGTCGGAGGCGGAGCGGCGGATGCTGGGCCGCACGGACTGGGCCTTTGTGCATCAGCACGCCCAGGATGGCCTGCGCATGAACGTCAGTGCCGGGGGCAATGTCGGAGAACGCCTGATGGCCGTCGGGGCACGGCATTATGGCAACATCCGGGAGCAGGCCATCGATTGGCTGGACCGGGTCGAGATTGCCGAGGACCGTGTCGACGACCGCCCGAGCGCGTTTTCGGGGGGGATGCGGCAGCGTTTGCAAATCGCGCGCAACCTGGTGACGGGACCGCGGCTGGTCTTCATGGATGAGCCGACAGGGGGGCTGGATGTGAGCGTGCAGGCGCGCCTGCTGGACCTGTTGCGCGGCCTGGTGCGCGAGATGGGGTTGAGCGCGATCATCGTGACGCATGATCTGGCCGTGGTGCGGTTGCTGGCGGATCGGCTGATGGTGATGAAGTCGGGCCATGTCGTCGAGACGGGGCTGACCGATCAGGTGCTGGATGACCCGCAGCACGCCTATACGCAATTGCTGGTCAGTTCGGTGTTGCAGGTCTGAGCGACGCGGAATTATGGAGCGAATATAACATGATATCGGTTGAGAACGTCAGCAAGACATTTACCCTGCACAACCAGGGCAGTGTCGTCATTCCGGTTGTGGAGGGAGCGAGCCTTGTGGCGCGGCCGGGTGAATGCGTGGCGCTGGTCGGGGCGTCGGGGTCGGGGAAATCGACCCTGATGCGGATGATCTACGGCAATTACCTGGCGGCCTCGGGGCGGATCATGGTGGGGGATGTGGATGTCGCGCTTGCGGCCCCGCGCGAGATCCTGACCCTGCGGCGAGAGGGGCTGGGCTATGTCAGCCAGTTCCTGCGGGTGGTGCCACGGGTGCCGACACTGGACGTGGTTGCGGAGCCGTTGCTGGCCCTGGGGGTGGCGCGCGATGCCGCGCGAGAGAGAGCCGCGGTCCTGTTGCGGCGCCTGAACATTCCCGAGCGGCTGTGGCGCCTGTCACCCACCACGTTTTCGGGTGGCGAACAGCAACGCGTCAACATTGCGCGCGGCTTTGCCCACGATTATCCGGCGCTTTTGCTGGACGAGCCGACGGCCAGCCTGGATGCGGTCAACCGCGAGGAGGTGCTGTGCCTCATCGAAGAGGCAAAGGCCCGTGGCGCGGCAATTATCGGGATCTTTCATGATGTTGAGGCGCGTGACCGCGTTTGCGATCAGTTGGTCGACGTGACCGGTTTCACGCCTGCGCGGGGGATCTGAGGTGGCTTCGGGGCGATTGATCGGGGTCGTCGGGCCGTCGGGCGTGGGCAAGGACAGCGTCATGCGCGCGGTGGCGGCACAGCGGGCGGACACCGTGTTGGTGCGTCGGGTCATCACGCGCCAGGCTGACCCGGGAAGCGAGGATTTCGAACCGGTTTCCGTCTCCGAGTTCCTGTCGCGGGAGGCGGGCGGGGAGTTCCTGCTGTCCTGGGCGGCGCATGGCCTGCACTACGGCATTCCCGACAGCGTCGCGGATGATCTGGCGCGGGGGCGGGATGCACTTGTGAACCTGTCGCGATCGGTGCTGCCGCAGGCGCAGACGCGGTTTGCCGGGTTCCGCACGATCCTGCTGACTGCGCCGGTATCCGTGCTGGCGGACCGGCTGGCGGCGCGCGGACGAGAGAGTGCCGAGGATATCGAGCGGCGGTTGGCGCGGGCGGGGTTTGCCCTGCCGCCGGGCCTGCGGGTCGACGTGGTGGAAAATGCCGGTCGACTATCGGATGCGGTCGCGGATGTGCTTGCATTGATTGAAGAAACCGAAGTCCAATGAAGGGCGGATTATGAAAGACGAAGCGCACGTGAGAGCGGACATGAAAGACGAGATCATATTGGCCAACGCCCAGCTTGTGCTGCCGCGGGAGGTGATCCGCGGGCATCTGGTGATCCGTGACGGGCAGGTGGCCGAGATCGGCACCGGGGCCACGCCGCAGGGTGCCGTGGATTGCGAGGGCGACTATGTCAGCCCCGGCCTGGTCGAGCTGCACACCGACAACCTGGAACGTCACATCACGCCACGCCCGAAGGTGCACTGGCCACATCATGCCGCCATCGTCGCCCACGACGCGGAACTGGCAAGCTGTGGAATTACAACGGTTTTCGATGCGATCCGCGTCGGTTCGATCACGTCGAGCGAACGCGATTACCGCCGCTATGCCAGGCCCATGGCGGATGAGATCCTGGCAATGCGGGAGGCGGGCGCGCTGAAGATCAGCCACCATCTGCACCTGCGGGCCGAGACCTGTTCGGAGACCCTGATCGAGGAGCTGGAGGAGTTCGGCCCGAAGGATCGCGTCGGCATCGTCAGCCTGATGGATCACACGCCCGGTCAAAGACAATTCAGCGATATCAGCAAGTTCGAAGACTATGTCTGTGGCAAGCATGGCATGTCGCGCGAGGGGTTCGAGACCTATGTGCAGTTCCTGTATGATCTGAACGACAGGCTGGGCGCCAAGCATGAACAGGCGGCCGTCGCGGCGGCCAAGCGCTATGGCGCGGTGCTGGCGAGTCATGATGACACCACGCGCGAACAGGTCGAGACCAGTGCGCGGCATGGCATAAGGGTGGCGGAATTTCCCACGACAGTCGAGGCGGCAGAGGCCTGCCGGGGCGCGGGGATTGATGTCATCATGGGGGCGCCGAACCTGGTAAGAGGCGGATCGCATTCAGGAAATGTCTCGGCAGGAGAGCTGGCGGAGCTGGGGCTGCTGGATATCATCAGCTCGGATTACGTGCCTTCGGCATTGCTGCTGGCGGCGGTGCAACTTGGCCAGCTGCATGGCGACATGGCGCGGGGCATGGCGAGTGTCACGGGGGCGCCGGCGCGGGCGGCCGGATTGCACGACAGGGGCGCCGTGGCGCCGGGCCAGCGGGCAGACCTGATCCGTTTCGCGATGCGGGGCGGGGTGCCGATCCTGCGCAGCGTCATGGTGCAGGGTGTGCGGGTCGCCTGAGAGGGTTAACGGGCCGGGCGCATGGTCGGTGCCCGGTTTTGCGCTGATCGTGCGATTTCACCGGTTAATTCAGGAAACCCGCGAATCCTGACGTCGGTATCTTGACGGTATCCGAGCGGTAACTGAACGGTGCATCCGGGGCGAGCCGCGGGAAGGTTAACGCAGAGTACGCTGCGATTGCGCGGTCTGTGCATCTTTGCGGCGGGTGTTGGCGCGGGTCGTTGGGGCGGCAGGCCGTGCCGGCAGATCGGAGAGCGATGCCGGACCGAGAGGCACGCAGATCAATGGCCCGCTGTGCGTGGCCGGCTCGCGCCTCCGGTTCGGGCGTCGAGCGGTCACGGGGCGGCCGGGCAGGGGCGCGCGGTGCGTCTGACGCGCATGGGGTCGGGCGAGAGAAAAGTCGGGGTATCGCGGCGCGCCTGCCACCGGCATCCCGCCGGCGTGATGGGATCGCGGCGGACTGTACGGCGCGGGCCGCCTAGCGACGGGACGGGTGTAGGGATGGGCGCAAGGGCAGGTCGGGGGCGTCGCACCATGCGCCGGAGGCGAGGGTGCCCAGGCTCCACGGTCCGATGCGGGCGCGGATCAGGCGCAGGCAAGGATGGCCCACGTGGGCCACCATGCGCCGGACCTGTCGATTGCGCCCTTCGGTTATTTCAAGCGAGATCCAGCAATCGGGGACGGATTTGCGCACCCGGATCGGCGGCGTGCGCGGCCAGAGCGTGTCGGGCGGGTCAATCCGTTCGACCCCTGCGGGGCGCGTCGGGCCATCCTTCAGCGTGACGCCCGTGCGCAGGGCGGCAAGGGCCGCGTCATCCGGCAGCCCTTCGACCTGCACCCAGTAAAGCTTGGCCAGCTTGTGCCGGGGGTCGGCGATGCGCGCTTGCAGGCGGCCATCGTCGGTCAGCACCATCAGACCTTCGCTGTCTCGGTCCAGTCGCCCGGCGGGGTAGACCCCCGGCAGGTCGATATAGGCGCTGAGCGTCGGGCGCGGCTGACCTGCCGTGCCCTTGTCGGTGAACTGGGGCAGCGTGTCGAAGGGTTTGTTGAACAGGATGGTACGGGCCATCTGCGCGGCCTAGCGCGTGGGCGGGGAAAAATCCAGTGGCCTGAGGGCATCGCCGGAGGTTTCGCCAAGGGCGCAGGCAGGCAGGCGGCGAGCTGGCGGGCGACGGGCGCAGCGTGCGGCTTTGCGCCAGATTTGCAAAATCGGGTCGGGCAATTTGCAAATTGTTGCCGGGCGGGAACCGGGGGGGGGCGGATGGTGGTGGGTCTGGTGTGAGCGCATGGGCGGGGTGAGTCGGGTGAAGGTGTGTTGGGTGTGAGCGCATGGGCGCGGGTGAGTCGGGTGTGGGCGTGCCGGGGGTGGGCGGGATGGGTGTGGGCGTGTTGGCGCGGGTGAGTCGGGTGTGGCGTGTTGGGTGTGGCGCTGGGCGGAGATATCACCGTCATGCACCCGTAATGGTCGTGTCACGGCTGTGTTACCGGTGGCACGTATGGGATCCCCATCAAGGGCCCATCATGGGAATGTCCCTTGATGGGATTTGATACAGGTTGCCCCGGAGACCTTGAGATGACCGAGATTTCACCACTGCGCTTTGTGCTGCATTGCCTGATTGCCCCTCGCAAGGGCGGGTATACGGAATGGTTGCTGGTGCGGGCCGGCGTCTGGACGCTGTAGGCCGGTTTCTTTGCCGCGGGGCCGTCCGGAGCTGGCCTGCGCGATTTGCGCAGGGTAGCGAGCGGCTCGGACTGCGCAACCGGATCCGGATGGCTCGGGTTGAAGGCTTGGGGCTGAAAGGCCGGGGGCGAGTGGCTTGCCTTCGGTGACTGGCCTTCAGTGGCTGGCTTTCAGTGACGCGCCTTCAGCGGCCGGGGCACGAGCAATTGAGCCTTGCGTTGAAGGCCTGGATTTGCCC